>Ga0256829_1000414_pt1 | contig 43846 bp, 40 predicted proteins | sample 131447metaG_FD_185979 | JGI IMG/M metagenome (GOLD analysis project Ga0256829, IMG submission 185979) | Hydrothermal vent microbial communities from Lau Basin, Pacific Ocean - 131-447 | ecosystem: Environmental > Aquatic > Marine > Hydrothermal vents | place: Pacific Ocean: Lau Basin | collected... | reverse complement strand
AAATTTGTACCGTGTTATCCTCTGAGCCACTGTCAACCACTATCACTTCATCTGCAAACAGAGCTGAAGTTACACATTTTTCGATACTTTTTTTACTATTTTTTGTGATGATAGCTACTGAGAGTTTTAACATATATCGTTTATCAATTTATCTAAATTTTTTCTATCATAGATAGAAAGTGAGCCTATCTTTATTATCACATAGTTTTTCTCAATAGTGGCTATCGAGGATTTAAAAATTGATAGTTTTAATAAATTTGACTCTTTCCAGTCTTTAATAACCAGCTCAATATCCAACTTATTTTCTAACTGACTTGAGATTGCCAAGATAATTAGTGTTTCTCTTGAAGTTTTATTGTATAAGTCTGAGGAAATTACAACTGCAGGTCTCGCTTTGTATTTTAGACTACTTGCAAATGGAAATTTTACCACTATAACATCATATTTATAAAAATCTGTCATATATAGCATCCTCTTTATTGTCCCAAATCTTAGAAAAACTTTTATCTGAGATTTTTGTAAAATCTTTTTGTTCACTGTTTTGCTTGACTATCTCATACTTTGAGATAACATCGGATTTTAGATTGTTTATGATATTTAAAACTATATCCACTTTTGAATCTTCTATATCGATCTTTATTGTTTGCATTTTTCATCCTTTTTTTAGTTTTATTATATCAAAAGTTACCTATATATCTCTTCATACTGATTTTTCCATTTTTTGTGAAACCAAAACCACTCATCTGGTTTATTTCTGATAGCTTTTTCCATAGCATCTGATTGCTTTTGGGTTAACTCTAATATATCTTTATCGATATCTTCACTTTTTACAGGTGTAATTTTATCATAAAAAGTAATCTTATAGTTTTTATAGTCATCTGTTGTGATAAAAACAGGAATGATAACTGCACCGAATTTTCTTGAAAGAATAGCTGTGCTGTGAGACTGTCTGGCTTTTTTTTCAAAAAAATCCACTACAACCCCCTCTTTTTCAGCCGTATTTTGATCCACTAAAAGTCCTAAAATTCTGCCTTGCTTTAAAGCTTTTATCATGCCTTTCATCGCACCTTGTTTGTCAAGCATTTTTATATCAAACTGTTCCCTGTTTCTTTTTAGGATATTATTTATAGTTTTACCCTCAAGTGCTCTGCCAACTCCTGTAACTTTATCAAAAAATGCTCCAATACAAAGAGCTATCAATTCCCAGTTACCATAATGAGCTGTTATGAGGATAATCTTTTTATTTTCTTTTACGGCATTTTCCAACACTTCTTTGTTTTCAAAAGTTACTTTTTTTGACAATTCATCTTTTGTGATACCTTGATTTTTTACAAAATCCGCTAAAAAATAGACAAGATTTTTATAGCACTTTTTGATAATTCTTGTTTTTTCTTTTTCTTCCATGCTTTTTCCATAGGCAAAGTCAAGATTTATTTTGATAATTTTCCTATGTTTTTTATCAAATACAAATATAAGCCATGCTATAAAATCAAGCACAGGGTTCATTAAAAAATCAGGAATATTTTTAACAAAAAATTGAAATATATAAAATATTATAAGATACAATTTATCCATATAATAGCCTGTTTATCATTTTTATTATCTTGTTTTCATCTATATTTTGGATGCACATATCTTTTTTATCAAGTTTTAAAGGATTTATCTCTTTTTCACAGTCAACTGTTAGGTTGATATTGGTTTTGAATGTGTTTCTGTCTTTTGGAGTAGGACCAAATATAGTGATGCTCGGTCTATTGAGTGCCCAGGCCATGTGTGTAGGTCCACTGTCTCCTCCGATAACCAAATCGCAACTATCAATCAAAGCTTTAAGCTCATTCAAATTCATATTTTCAAGAAGTATGGCATTTGAGTTTTTAGATATAAAAAGAGCATCTTTTTTTTCTTTTTGACTTCCCCATGATAATAAAAAGTTGGCATCAATTTGTTTTATGATACTTAAATATTTCTCTTTAGGATAAACTTTGCTTTTCCAGCTCGAACCCATCACAAGAAGTATATTTTTTTTATTTTTTGTAATATGTTGTAATATCTTGTTTAAATTTTTATTCGTATAAAAAAGAGATTTTTCTTTATCTTTTATATTATTGATATTAATTTTAAAATTAAGACATTTGCAAGTTAGCATATAATTTCTAAGTATCACATTTTCTTCATAAGGGATGAAAAACTTTTTTTTATAAAAAAAAGAAGCAAATTTTTCCCTTATAGAATTCTTATCAAACCCACATCCATTTCCAAGTATCTTGGCGATACTAGCTGATTTGATAAGTCCTTGCAAGTCTATAACTATATCATAATCATTTTTTTTATATGAATATATCTTTTTTATCTCTTTTGCTATATTGTTTTTATTGTCTTTGAGGTTAACGGTGATGATATTATCAATATAAGGATTATTTTCCAAAATATCGCTAAATCTTTGTTCAACAAACCAGTCTATTGTGATGTGAGGATATTCTTTTTTTATGATTTGTGGTAAAAAAGAGGTATGCACGATATCACCCAATGCAGAAAGTTTAATGATAGCTAATCTCACTTTTACCCTTTTTTGGATATGATTATATCCAAAAGTAATTTAAAACTATAATAAAAAGGCAAAAGAAAAAAGATGATATGTATATTTGATTGTGAAACTATACCTGATGTAGAGTTGGCCAAGAGCGAATTTGATATAAAGGGAACTCCTCTTGAAGTTTCAAATAAAGCTTTTTCTTTGCAAGAAGAAAAAACAGGCTACTCTTTTTTACCCATACCTTTTCACCAAGTCGTGGCTATATCTGCAGTTATAGCTGATGAATTTGGAAAGTTTGACAGAGTTAGTTCTATGCAAGGCGAGAGTGAAAAAGAGATGATAAAAAGCTTTTTGGGTTTTATTGACTCCAAGCAGCCGAAACTTGTCAGTTTTAACGGTAGAGCATTTGATATGCCTATGCTAATGATAAGAGCTATGAAATACAACTTGTCATGTTCAGCTTATTTTGAGAAAGAAAATCGTGAATTAAATAAAAACAAGTGGGATAATTACCGTTCCCGCTACAGTGACAGGTTTCATGTGGATTTGATGGATCATATAGGCGAATTTGGAGCAGTCAGAGGACTTAAACTGGATCTTCTTTGTAAAATGATGGGGCTTCCTGGAAAGTATGATGTTCATGGTGATGAAGTAACTGCGCTTTACTATCAAGATGAGATAAAAAAGATAAAAGAGTATTGTGAAAGCGATGTTTTAAATACATATTGGCTTTATTTAAAGTATGAATTACTAAAAGGTAACATAATTTTAAAAGATTATATCAATATTATAGAAAATTTCGCAGAAAAATTAGAAGAAAAAAAATCTTATACAAAAATTTTTAAAAGTTATATACAAAAGGAAATAAAAAGATGAATATAGCGGTTATAGGCACAGGATATGTAGGATTGGTTACTGGTACTTGTTTTGGAGAAATGGGTAATAGTGTAATTTGTGTAGATATTGACAAACAAAAAATACAAAATTTAAAAAATGGAAAAATACCCATATACGAGCCTGGTTTGGAGTCAATGGTTTTGAAAAATTATAAGTCAAAAACACTTGATTTTACAACAGATATAAAATATGCACTTGAAAAATCAAATATTATTTTTATAGCTGTGGGTACTCCTATGAGTGAAGACGGAAGTGCTGATTTGCAATATGTTTTAGCGGTTGCAAAAGATATAGGAAAATACTTGGATAAATATACTGTTATTGCAGATAAATCAACTGTACCAGTTGGAACAGCAGACAAAGTTAAAAAAGAGATATATTCACAATTGATAAAAAGGGCGGTAAATATAGAGTTTGATGTAGTAAGTAACCCTGAATTTTTAAAAGAGGGAGCGGCAATTTCAGATTTTATGAAGCCTGATCGCGTGGTTATAGGGGCTGAAAATGAAAAAGCAATGCAAGTGATGAAAGAGCTTTACAGACCATTTACTCTAAATCATGAGAGATTTATAGGGATGGATATAAAAAGTGCGGAACTTACAAAATATGCAGCAAATGCTATGCTCGCAACTAAGATAAGCTTCATGAATGAGATGAGCCAAATTTCCCAAAAAGTGGGAGCTGATATCAACATGATAAGACATGGTATCGGAAGCGACAGCAGGATAGGGTACAGTTTTATATATCCGGGATGTGGATATGGGGGGAGTTGTTTCCCAAAAGATGTAAATGCTCTTCATAAAATAGCGCTTGAGGCGGGATATGAGCCAAAAATAATACCTGCCGTTGAAGAAGTAAATGCAATCCAAAAGATGGATATAGTACATAAAATAATTAAGAAATTTGGTGAAGATTTAAATGGTAAAACTTTTGGAATATGGGGTCTTAGCTTTAAGCCAGGAACTGATGATATGAGAGAAGCACCATCGATAATAATCATTAAAGAATTACTAAAAAGAGGAGCAAAGATAAAAGCTTATGATCCTGAAGCTATGAAAGATGCCAAAGAGTTTTGGCTGAAAGATTTTGATATCTTATATGTAAAAAGTAAATATGATGTTATGAATGACGCTGAAGCTTTGATATTGATAACTGAATGGAAAGAATTCAGAAGTCCTGATTTTGATGAGATAGCAAAAAGACTGAAAACACCTGTTATATTTGACGGTAGAAATCAATATGATAAAAACAGATTGAAAAGTTTAGGATTTGAATATCATCAAATTGGGGTTAAGTCATGAGTTGTAAGTTGTGAGAGGGATTTTATGAAGATTTGTATTATTGATTACAATATGGGTAATTTAAGCAGTGTTAGGAATGCTTTTTTAAAGCTTGGGCAAAAAGTAGATATTGTTAAAGATGCTGATAGATTAAAAGATTATGATAAAGTTGTGCTTCCTGGAGTCGGGGCATTTGGCGATGCTATGACACATCTAAATAAGTTTGGTCTCAGTGAGAGTATAAAAGAGTTTTCAAAAACAGGTAAGCCGATGCTTGGCATTTGTCTTGGAATGCAACTTTTATTTGAAAGAAGTGAAGAGTTTGGCTCTCATATAGGGCTTGGTTTGATACCAGGAGATATAAAATACTTTGAAGTTTCAAAATTTCCGAAGAGATTAAAAGTGCCACATATGGGATGGAATAAACTTTTTATTCAAAAGGATTCGCCACTTCTAAAAGGTATGAAAGAGGATTTTTATCTCTATTTTGTACACTCATATCATGCTTACTGCAAAGAAGAGTTTATCATAGGAAAAACTCTTTACGGATACGAATTTGCCAGTGCAGCCAGGAAAGATAATATCTTTGGTTTTCAGCCACATCCTGAAAAATCCCATGACAACGGATTGAAAATACTAAAAAATTTTATGGAGTTATAATGGATATATTACCGGCAATTGACTTAAAAGATGCAAAAGCGGTTAGACTTAGCAAGGGTTTGATGGAAAGTGCGAAGATTTATAGTGATGAGCCTTGGAGGGTTGCTAAAAGATTTGAAGAGATTGGAAGTCGATGGGTTCATATAGTGGATTTAAACGGTGCTTTTAAGGGTGAGCCTGCAAACTTGGCACAGATAAAAAAGATAAGAGAAAATTGCGACTTGAAAATGGAGCTTGGCGGAGGCATAAGAGATGAAAAAACTATAAGATTATATCTTAAACTTGGAGTAGATAGAGTTATATTGGGCTCAGTTGCCCTGAAAGACCCCTCTTTCGTAAAAGAAATGGCAAAAAAATACCCTATAGTCGTGGGCATTGATGCGTATGAAGGTAAAGTCGCAGTTGAGGGTTGGGCTGAAGTCAGTTCTATAAAAGCAGTCGATTTGGCTCTTGAATTTTCAAAAGCAGGAGTGGAAGCTATCATTTGTACTGATATTAGTAAAGATGGGATGCTTAGCGGTGTAAATGTCGATTTTACCGAGAGTATTGCAAAATCTTGCGGAATTGATACTATAGCAAGCGGTGGGGTAAAAGATATGGATGATATTATTAAATGTAAAAAAAGTGGAGATATCGCCGGAGTGATTGTGGGAAAAGCATTTTATGAAGGTACTATAGATATGGAAAAAGCATTTAAAGTTATCTAAAACTAAAATCAGGTAAAATAAATAAATTTTCAATAGAAAAACAAAAGGAAAAACATTGAAACTTTTAGTTGTGGATGATAGTTCAACAATGAGACGAATTATAAAAAATACTCTTGCAAGGATAGGACATAAAGATGTGCTTGAGGCTGAACATGGGCTTGAAGCTTGGCATATTATGAAAGAAAATCCTGATATTGATATGCTGATAACTGACTGGAATATGCCTGAAATGAATGGGCTTGAGCTTGTAAAAAAAGTTAGAGGTGACAGTAAATATGATGATTTGCCTATCATAATGGTGACCACTGAAGGTGGCAAGAAAGAGGTCATAACTGCACTTAAAGCAGGAGTCAATAACTACATAGTCAAGCCTTTTACACCACAAGTTCTAAAAGAAAAACTTGAAGATGTATTGGGCTGATATATGCAAGAAGAGTATTTTGAGCTTTCGATACATCCTGTAAAATACTTTGATCTTTTTAACGATTTCGTTTTTGAGCTTGGTGTTAGTGCTGTTGAACAAAAAGACGGCTGCATCATAGTTAGAGATGAAAATGATTTAAAAGAAGTGCAGTGGGGAGTGGAGCGGTTTGCTGATGAGTTATCTAAAAATAAGCATGAAGATATAAAAGTTACTCAAAATTTAAGCAAAAAAAAGAATATCGACTGGATAGAAAAATATAAAAACTCCATAACTCCTGTGCAAGTCGGTAAGTTTTATATTCACCCTACCTGGAAAAAGGATAAAAAGAATTTTATCAATATTCTTATAGATCCGGCACTAAGCTTTGGCACAGGACACCATGAGAGTACGAGTTCTTGCCTGGAGCTATTGGGCAAATCGGTTAAAAATAGTGATTTTGTTTTAGATGTAGGATGTGGGAGTGGTATATTGGCAATAGCTGCAAATAAATTAGGTGCTATTGTTGACTTGTGTGACAGTGATCCTCTTAGCATAGAAAGTGCTAAAAAGAATTTTGAATTAAACAAGGCAAAATATCATCATATTTGGGAAGGCTCGGCAAATAAATCTAAAAATCAATATGACACAGTAGTGGCAAATATAGTTGCGGATGTGCTTATCATGATAAGTAAAGATTTAAAAAGAAGTGTTAAGACAGATGGTAATTTAATACTTTCAGGAATATTAGATAAATATTTAGATATCGTTTTGTCTAAATATAATGATTTTACATTAATAAAAACAATAAAAAACAAAGAGTGGGTAACTCTTTATTTAAAAAAGGACAAGTGTGGCTCAAAATAATAAAAATCAAAAAAATAATAAAAATGGCAATTTTTTCAATAATAATCCGTTATTGGTATTTGCTATATTTTCTATACTCATAATATTAATATTTAAAAGTTTCGTAAATCCATCGGGAGTTGATGGTCTTAAAAATGGAATGTTTGATTCTCAACAAAAAACTATAACAAAAAATGTTAGTTATTCCAAGATAAAAGATTTGATTAGACAAAAAGAAGTAAGTAGTGTCGCCATAGGTCAAACTGTCATAAAAGCAGTTTCAAAATCTAGTGGAATAAAAACTGTATATATTGCTAAAAAAGTAAGTGATGATCCTACTTTGATTCCTTTGCTTGAAAAAAATAAGATATCTTATGCGGCTTTTAGTCAAAATTCATGGTTTAGCGAACTTCTCTTTTCATGGATACTTCCTATATTTATATTTTTTGGTATTTGGATGTTTTTGGCAAATAGAATGCAAAAAAATATCGGTGGTGGGATTCTTGGTATGGGAAGCAGCAAAAAGCTTATAAATTCAGAAAAGCCAAATACAAAATTTTCTGATGTAGCCGGAGTTGAAGAGGCAAAAGAAGAAGTAAAAGAGATAGTTGACTTTTTAAAACATCCAGATAGATATTTAAGACTTGGTGCTAAAATCCCAAAAGGTGTGCTTTTGGTAGGACCTCCTGGAACCGGTAAAACACTTTTGGCCAAAGCAGTCTCAGGAGAAGCTGATGTTCCATTTTTTTCAGTTTCAGGGTCATCTTTTATAGAAATGTTTGTTGGAGTTGGAGCAAGTAGAGTTAGAGATCTTTTTGAGGGAGCAAAAAAAGAGGCCCCATCTATCGTTTTTATAGATGAGATTGATGCCATAGGCAAAAGCAGATCAGCTGCTGGAAATATGGGGGGTAATGATGAAAGAGAGCAAACTCTAAATCAACTTCTTGCAGAGATGGATGGGTTTAATTCAGATAATTCTCCTGTTATAGTATTGGCTGCGACTAATAGACCTGAAGTTTTAGATGCCGCACTTTTAAGACCCGGTAGATTTGACAGGCAAGTGCTTGTTGACAAGCCGGATTTTAAAGGTAGAGTTGATATATTAAAAGTCCATATTAAAGGAATTAAGTTAGCAAAAGATATTGATTTGACAGCCATAGGAAGACTAACGGCGGGACTCGCCGGGGCAGATTTAGCTAATATTATAAACGAGGCCGCACTTTTAGCAGGAAGAAACAATCAAGATGAAGTTAAACAAAAAGATATGGTCGAGGCGGTTGAGAGAGCGATAGCAGGACTTGAAAAGAAAAGCAGACGAATAAATGCAAAAGAAAAAAGGATAGTTGCTTATCATGAAAGCGGTCATGCTCTGATAGCAGAAACAACAAAAGGAGCAAAAAAAGTCTCTAAAGTATCTATTATTCCAAGAGGTTTGGCAGCTTTAGGCTATACACTAAATACTCCTGAAGAAAATAAATTTTTGATGCAAAGGCATGAGCTTATTGCTGAGGTAGATACACTTTTAGGAGGTCGTGCTGCAGAACAGGTATTTATAAAAGAGATTTCAACCGGTGCCGGAAATGATTTAGAAAGAGCAACTGATATTATCAAAGCTATGGTTAGCATGTATGGTATGAGTGAAGTTGCTGGTTTAATGGTTCTTGAAAAACAACAAAATAGATTTATGCCCGGAGTGACTACAAAAGATTATAGTGATAAAATGGCTGAAAATCTTGATCAATATATAAAAGAGATGCTTGATGAGAGATATAAAGGTGTTATAGCTACATTGGAGACTTATAGTGATGCGATTGAAAATATAGTAAAAGAATTATTTGAAAATGAAACAATAGAAGGGAAAACAGTACGAAAAATTATAAAAGATTTTGAAGAAAAAAATGGTATCCAAAGAGAGGAAGAAGAAGAAGGTGATATTCAAAAAGCTGAGAAAGATGCAAAAAAGAATCAAACTGTTGAAGCAGAGTCTAAAGAGAATAAAAAAGATAAAGATTAATAAAAATGATTTGCAGAAAAACTGAGATAATTGTAAAAGAGGGATGGAAATACCTCGGTTTTTTATCTGTTTTGTTTGTATTATCCCTTTTTACTGATTTTGTATTTTTGGAATTGATACTTTTTCTTTTTATGATAGTAGCTATTATTATATTTAGAAATCCGGAAAGAATTCCCCAAGAAATTGATGAATTATCATATTTGTCACCGATTGATGGAAAGATTGATTACATAGGAAAAGTCTTTGAAGATAGATATTTTGAAAAAGATATGCTTCTCGTATCTATTAAAAGTTCAATATGTGATGTTTCTATCCAGAGGAATCCGTTTGATTTAGATATTAAAAAAGTATATTATAAGCATGGATTGAATATAGATATAAAATCTCCAAAGGCAAAGCTATTGAATGAACAAATCAATATCATTGCCTCTTCTTCCAAAGGCGATATTTTGATAACATCTATTATTGGAAGATGTGCAAAAAGAATATATACAATCTGCGACAATCTAAGCAGAGTAAAAAAAGGAGATAGATATCTTATCATGACAGAAGGTAGGGTTGAGCTTTATCTTCCACTTGATTGCAGGATAAGAGTTGTACTTGGTGAAAAGGTTAAAGCTGGTGAAAGTATTTTAGGATATTTCACAGACTAAAAACCATTTCCCTATCTAAAGATATGGAGATATCAGAATGAAAAATAATAACAAATCTTATCTTGCATATATAATCCCCAATCTTTTTACGGCTGCAAGTGCCTTTGTTGGGGTTTTAAGCATTGTTGCATCTTCAAAGGGTGAGTTTGAAAAAGCTGTATATATGATACTTCTTTCACTATTATTTGACGGACTTGACGGAAGAGTGGCAAGACTTACAAAAACTACTTCAAGATTTGGTGCAGAATTTGACTCATTGGCTGATTTGGTAGCTTTTGGCATGGCTCCTGCAATGTTGTTTTATTTTGATATAGGAATCCATTATAATAAATTGGGAATACTTTTGAGTGGCTTGTATGTAGTATTTGGTGCTATAAGACTTGCTAGATTTAATGTGACGAATCCTTCAAGTGAGCCTTCCGTTTTCATAGGAGTCCCCATACCTACTGCAGCTGTTTTTATAAGTATTTGGATATTGTTTTCCATAAAATATCATATAATGCAAGATCATTTTTCATGGATAATACTTATATTTGTCGGTTTAGTTTCTATGCTAATGGTTAGTAATATCAGATATCCAAGTTTTAAAAAGATAGATTTTAAAAAAGCTAATCTTAAAAAAGTTTTAATTATATTAATTGTTCTATTTTCTTTTACTTACCTTTATCTTATTGAGTCGATAACACTCTTTTTTACTGCATATATACTTTATGGACTCGGCAGAGGAGTTAAAAGCTATAATAAAAGAAAAAAAATTGCAAAAAAAGATAAAATTTAGTATAATGATGGGATAATCTTAAAAAAAAGGAGAGTCGTATGCAAGGTGATATAACCGGTACAGCAAAAGCCATAAAATTTTTGCCAAAAATTGAAATCAGAAATTCTCTCCTGCTGCTTCTCACACTCTAAAAATCAACCAACTACAAAACAATAATATACAAATCAAGGAAAATAAAATGCAAAACAATAATATAATAATATTTGACACTACTTTAAGAGATGGTGAACAAAGCCCTGGGGCTTCGATGAATACGGAAGAAAAAATACAAATTGCACTACAGCTTCAAAGGCTTGGTGTTGATGTTATCGAGGCAGGTTTCGCAGCTGCAAGTCCAGGTGACAGCGATGCAATATCAAGAATAAGTGAAGTTATCGAACAAAGTACTGTATGCTCTCTCGCTAGAGCTTTGCCAAATGATATAAAAGAAGCCGCCAAAGCTATACAAAAAGCCAAATATCAAAGAATACATACTTTCATAGCTACAAGTCCGATACATATGGAATATAAACTTAAAATGACCCCAGAAAAAGTTATACAAAAAGCAGTAGAGGCAGTAAGTTTAGCTAAAACTTTTGTTGATGATGTAGAGTTTAGTTGCGAAGATGCCGGAAGAAGTGATATTAACTTTTTAAAAGAGATACTTGATGCAACTATAAAAGCTGGAGCTACAACCCTAAACATTCCAGATACTGTAGGATATACAATGCCAAACGAGATGGGAGCTATGATAAAAGAGTTACGAAAGTTTGTTGGAAACAGAGCTATACTTTCAGTACATTGCCATAATGATTTGGGTCTTGCTTTGGCAAATTCACTTTCTTCTATAGAAAATGGAGCAAGACAAGTTGAGTGTACTATAAATGGTCTTGGAGAGAGAGCTGGCAACGCGGCACTTGAAGAGATAGTCATGGTGCTTAAAACAAGAAAAGATATATTTGGTAAATATTCAACCAATGTTAATACGAAAGAGATATATCCTACAAGCAGACTTGTGGCAAATATCACAGGTATTATTCCTCAACCAAATAAAGCGATAGTAGGCAAAAATGCTTTTGCCCATGAAAGTGGTATTCATCAAGATGGTGTTTTAAAAAATAAAGAAACTTATGAAATAATGAAATCAGAAGATATAGGATTAAGTCATAATTCTTTGATACTTGGAAAGCATTCTGGTCGTCATGCATTTAAAAATAGAGTTGAAGAGCTAGGATACACTTTAGGCGATGAAGAAATAAATGAAGCATTTGCAAAATTTAAGGATTTAGCAGATAAGAAAAAAGAAATGTTTGATGATGATATAAGAGCTATTGTTACAAGCGAAATAACAAAGATTGATGGAGTTTTTAAGCTTATTTCTATGCAGTTGAGTGATTGTAGTGCAGGAGTTCCAAGTGCTGCTGTTACCATTGGGCATAAAGGCACAAACAGTACTGACGCTGCTATAGGAAATGGTACTATGGATGCTGTATTTAAAGTTATAGACAGAGTTTGTGGCATCAAGGGAGAATTGAAAGAGTATAAAGTTGATTCTGTTACTCAGGGAAAAGATGCACTTGCAAGAGTAGTTGTGAAAGTACAGTTTGAAGACAGCAAAACTCCGGTAATTGGACATGGTCTCAGCCTTGATACCATGCAAGCTAGTGCCAAAGCTTATATAGGTGCACTTAATAGTTATATTTCAATGAAAAAGTGATTATGATATTAAAATGATATTATGAGGGAGTCATTATTTCAAGTATGATACTATCTGTCTCCTTCATACCTGCGTTTGCCAAGATACCTATGTTTTTTATAGTCTCTTCCACATCATTTCCTACAATTCCTTCGCCATCATGTAATGCTCGATTTGAGAGAGCTAACATTGAAGAGTCAAACGCACTATAAACTCCAGTAGCTATCTTCATAGCACATGATGCCTTTGCTCCATCACAAATAACACCCGATACATTTCCTAAAGAGTTTGTTATAGCCATTGATACAGTCTTGTAATCTCCGCCTTCAAGATATGCCAAAGCTCCAGATACGGCACTTGTTGCACAAATAACTCCGCAAAAAGCAGAAAGTCTTCCTACGCTTGATTTTATATGTATCGTGCTTAAGTGTGAAAAGAAAAGTGCCCTTATCAAAGTTTCTTTTGATAGATTTTTATCTTTGCAATATTGTATCACGGGCAAAGAAGCTGCCATTCCTTGATTGCCGCTACCACTTGTAGTCATAACAGGTAACGCACATCCACTCATTCTTGCATCTCCTCCAGCAGATGCAAAACTTGCACATCTGTTTCGTTGATCATCGCCATATAAACCTTTTTGGATATTTTTATTTATCATACATCCTATATTAACCCCATATTCACCTCTAAGTCCCGCATTTGCTATGACACTGTTTTTTTTTATGACTTGTTCAAAAATATCTTCGATAAGAGATAAGTCAATTTTCTTTGAGAGTTCATATATGGCTTCTATGCTGAGTTGCTCCCTTTTTTCATAAGGAGTTTTAAACTCTACATCCTCACATATCCTGTTTTTAATTTCTTTGCCGTTTTTTTCTATTTTTGTTATATTAGTATGAAAATGTTTTATCTCTACAAGAGCACTCTCTTTTTCTTTGTAAACGATTATCTTAGCATAAAGAGGTATATCTGTTTTTTCATGTATGACAGTAACAACTTTATTTTTAAGATATTGCCGTACATTTTTTATATCATTTTCTTTTATATTGCTGATAACCATAAGTTCTTTTGATGCATCGCCGGCTATTGCTCCCATAACACATGCCGCTTCTATACCTATAAGTCCATTACTGTTTGGGATTTTAACTGATTTTACATTTTTTATCATATTTCCCGAAACAAACACTTCTATACTCTCAGGTATGCTTCCAAGTATAGAAGTAGCCACAGCACTAGCATACGCGAGAGCTATAGGCTCAGTACACCCTTCAGCAGGTACAATTTCTTCTTTTAAAATATCAAGTATTTTTTCTATATTCATCTTCTATCCATTTTTTTATAGCAATTATAGCATATTTAATTCTTTTTTAAACAAATTATCCTATACTTGATTTAAATAATATTAAGGATTTATATGAAGTATCCAAAATTCACAGATGGTTGTCACTCTCTTCTTTGTAAGTTTTTGACAAAAGAAGTGTTTGAAGAGTTAAAAGATAGAAAAACTTCCAATGGTTTTACTCTATCTAAAGCTATAAATTCAGGAGTAGTAAATGAAGATAGCGGTATTGGTGTGTATGCCGGAGATGAAGAGTCATATACTCTGTTTGCACCTTTGTTTGATCCTATTATAAAGGAGTACCATGGTTTCGGCACAGATGATATGCATGTTAGTAATTTTGATCCAAAAGATTTAGATATATCAAACCCTGATCCAGAAGGTAAATTTATACTCTCAACTCGTATAAGAGTAGGTAGAAATCTTGCAGATTTTCCCCTTGGCACAATCATATCAAAAACACAAAGAGACAAAGTTGAAAGTTTGGTCAGTGACACTTTGAAGTCGTTAAAAGGTGAACTTAAAGGTAGTTATTACCCTTTAAAAGGTATGAGTAAAGATGTGAAGGAAATACTTATAAAAGATCATTTTTTATTTAAAGAAGGTGATAGATTTTTAGAAGCAGCGGGGCTTAACAGAGATTGGCCTGATGGAAGAGGGATATATCACAATGATGACAAAACATTTTTAGTTTGGATTAACGAAGAGGATGAGCTTAGAATTATATCGATGCAACAAGGAGGGGATATAAAAGAAGTTTTTACAAGACTTTCCAAAGCCGTAACTTTGATAGAACAAAAAGCTTCATTTATGAAAACTAAACATTTAGGCTACATAACAAGCTGCCCTACAAATCTTGGAACTGCTATGAGAGCAAGTGTTCATATAAAACTTCCTATACTTTCAAGAAAAATGGATATATTTGAAGAAATAATAAAAGAAAATCATTTGCAAATCAGGGGTATTCACGGTGAACATTCCCAAGATGAGAGTGGGATATTTGACATAAGCAATAAAAGAAGGCTTGGTATAAATGAAGTACAGTGTGCTTATGATCTTTTTAATGGGGTAAAAAAGTTAATAGAAAAGGAATCAAGCCTGTAAGATCAGCTATAAGCATCTTTTTAGTAAGCTTTGGCTTAGATGAGAGAAAAAGGTATTTGTAAATAAAGAATTTTAAAAATAAGTTATAGTGAAATGGTTGAGAGTATATCAAAAACTATCTCTTGAAAGTGAAATTCACTAAAAACTTCAATTCTTTTTTCAACTCTTAACATATCATTTATCATTTGGATAAACACTTTGTCATATCCTTGTATATCTTTTAATTTATCAAGTTTTCTTGGAAAAGTGGGAGTGAAGTGATTGTAAACTTCATACGGTTCTCTTTTTACAATGCTTTTATATAAAGCTTTGCCTATCTCAAATATCTCAAATATTTCATTTTTTCCGGTTTTTATATCGTTTTTAAAGCCAATCTTGATATCAAGTTTCAAAACCCTTATATAAGTTAAAATCATCAGCATAAAGCCTATACCGGCTTTTGAGTAATTGTTTATAACTCTTGAGTAAAAATGCTCAAAAGTTTCTCTTTTTTCTCTCATTCTTTTATACTCAAGCATCAGTGACTCTACAAAGTATTTGGCAAATCTTAAAGGAACGGATTTTAGGATGCTTTTTGCTATGGTTGCATCCCTTGTATTTTTGCCTCCTAAAAATATATGAACCCCATACTCGTTTTGACCGTTAAACTTTACTTTACATCCCTCAAATCCCACATCTCCTAAGTCATGTAAACCACATCCTTTTACACAGGCTGACCAGTAAAGCCTGATTTTTGCATCATTTCCAAGAGGTATTTTCTCTTCAAGATATTTTGTAAGCTCTATAGCATCAGGTTTATTTGGTATGACTCCAAATTGGCAATGCTCTAACCCAGCACAAGCTATGAGGTGATTGGCATAAGGCGATGCAAGACTTTTGTGCTTGTTAAAATAACTCTCTTTTAATGTATCATCTATACTGTCTTTTTTTATATTCAAAAGATAGAGATTTTGCTCTATGTCGATTCTAAGACTTCCACTCCCATATCTTTTACATACATTGGCAGCTTTTATCATATCACTTCCACTAAATACTCCTGCCATTACCACCGAATGCAAAGCAAAAGTACCGTCTTTTAGCATGGTTTTTCCCTGATCACTATCTACGGAATCCATTTTGGTTAAAGTAATACCGGCTGTTTGAAAGTTTATGCCCGCTTCTTTTCTTATGGCATCTGTTATCGTCTCCATACCGACACTCTCAATAAGAAAGTAAAATCTGTTTTTATTTCTATTGTCCCTAAAACCATACTTGATAAAAAGCTTCATAATAGTTTCATAAACACTTACAACTTCACTTTCACTCTGTAAAAATATATCAGCATTTTGAGCGATTTTACCGACTTTTCCGCCAAGATAGAGATTGTATCCGTATAAGCCCTCTTTTTGAGCCAGAACAAAGCAGCAGTCATGACCAAAGGCATTGCATCTGTTGGAGATTGAACCTGTTATGGAAGTATTGAATTTTCTTGGAAGTGTACCTAAAAATTCCGGATTTTTTAAAAATTTATCCTCTATCTTTTTAAGCAAATTGCCTGAAGGCAGTATATTGTCATATCCTAAGCTATCAAGAGGATCAGCTACAATCCCTCTAAAGTTATCAACCCCTGTTTGATAAGCACTTAAGCCCACACTCTCAAATTTTTTTATAATAGTTGGCAAATCCTCAACTCTTATATATCTAAGCTCAATTTGAGCTCTTGTAGTCAAATCCATATAATCTTTACAAAACTCTCTTGCTGTCTCGCCAACTGCCATAGCTTGATCATAATTTAACTGACCACCTCTTATCCTTAGTCTCATCATAAATTGATTTGGAGTGGTAGACTTGTCAAATATACCAAAGCATTTTAAGAAAAATTCTTTATCCTCTTTTGGTATACTCTTGTAACCATTTTTTGCATACTTTTCAAGTTTATTATAAGCTTCAATGGGATTTTTTAACTCTTTTAATTTTTCTATTTTATTCAATTTAAAACTTCTACTTATTTTTGCTTTTTCTAATTGTCTCATATTTATCCTAAATAGTAATATTGTACAGTTGTCTAATTATAATTATAGCAGTTGTAATTCATTAATTAAACAATTAATTGATGAATATATAATCAATTAATTGTTTGTAAGAGTTTTGATGTTTTTGTTATGATAAGTTTTTTAGGATTAAAATTATTTACTGACCTTACGTACTTTTTTCTCGAAAAGTTATACTTTTCGTATCTTTAGGGGGTTGTAGGGACTTTGAGTTTCTGCTACAATAGAGAGCTTTGCTCATTATAGTGCGTAAGGTCAGTTACTTAATATTTACACTATTTAAAAAAGAGTATCTTGGGTAAAAATTTTCTTGAGTCTATTTTTAAAGGTTTGCCGATATAGAAACCTTGTGCCATTTTAATATTGTATTTTTTCAATAAATCAAATATTTCCCTACTTTCAACAAACTCAGCAATACTTTCTATATTGTAAGATTCACAGGTATTTATGATCTCTTTTAGTATAGTCCTTGCATTTTCATCTGTAAGTAATTTTTTTATTATTGAACCATCAATTTTTAATATGTCAGGTTTTATATTGATTAAGTGGTTTGAATTTGGCTTGTCATCTGTAAAATCATCTATTGCTATTTTTACTTTCATGTATTTTAATATATTTATTTTTGTTTTGAATTCTTCAATTTCTCTTATTTGTATATCTGCAAATAATTCAATCGTAAGCATATTTGCAAATTGAATATTTTTTTGTATCAATTCTTTTATCATTGTAAAAATAGAGTTATTAGACAAATCACTTACATTTATATTTACACTTGCGTGAATATTATGTTTTTTAATTGCCCTAAAAGCTTGCATGAACATGTCTTTAGTTAATGTTTCGTATATGGAAGTATCTTTTATGATTGGTAAAAATTGAGAAGGAAGATATAAATTATCATTTTTATCAGTTATTCTGGCCAATGCTTCATATTTTACTATTTTTCCTGTTTTGATATCCAAGATTGGCTGAAAATATGCTTTTAGTCGGTTTTCTTTTATATCAGTATCGATATTTTCTAATATTAAAGAGTCATTGCAATAAGTATTTTCATTTAATATAACTACTTTATTTCTTCCATTTGTTTTTGCAACATATAGCATTTTATCAGCATTAATGATTGCATTATGTAATGTTTTATCCATTGACGGCATAGGATTTATACCCATTGATAAAGTTACTTGTAAATCACCGTTTTCAGTTCTTATTGGTTGATCTGATATTGTTTTTAAGATGCGGTTTGAAACTTCTCTCAGCGTTTTTATATCTGTTTGTTTCTTAAAAAATATTAAAAATTCTTCTCCACCGTATCTTATGATGATATCGTATGTTCTTGTTGCACTTACAAGTCTTTTAGCAATCGTTTCAAGGACTGTATCTCCAATATCATGTCCAAAATTATCATTGATTTTTTTAAAGTGGTCAATATCTGCCATTGCAATAGCACACTGTGAGAGATTTATATTTTTTTTAATCTCGTTTAGATAACTTCTATTAAACAAATGTGTGAGCGCATCTATATTGGTTTTCTTTTTTTGTCTTAAAAATGCGAATGTCTGAAAAAAACTAAAAAGCAATATAAAAATAAGTAGTATCGTAATGAGAATTAAAAGAGAATAGACCGGCTTTAGAATCTGTATAAGATTTTTATACTCGCTTATGGAAATATCAAATACCAAAATAGCTGAGACTTTATCTTTGTACATGATAGGATACAGATAAGTTATCCATAAGCTTGAGATATTCTTTTGTATTGTATATACAGGTTTTTTATATTTTAGTAATTTTTTCCAAATTTTCTTGGATTCAGGTTCAAATTTTTGATTTAATTCACCTCTTTGATTTATCTGTTTTGATCCATCGCACAGGTATCTAAAGGTTTTATTTCTGCTTAAATATATAAGATAAACATATTTATATTGTTTATCAGAAAAGAGAGTAAGAGCATTTGTGATATTGTTTTGAAGATTTTTACTTTTTTTGATGGAATTGACTAGATTTGACGGAGATAACTTTTTTATGTACTGCTGGATATTTTGTGCAAAGTTTTTAGCATGTATTGTCTCTATCTTTATAATTTCATCATCCATCTTGTTTATCGTTATAATGGAATTGATAAAAAGCCAAATAACTCCAATCGTAATGATGGATAAAATCAATATGTAAAACCGTACAATTGGAATTTTAAGATTCTTTATCATATTTTATTCTGCGTACTGGTCATATTGTTTTGGCAAAGTAATATGTTTTTGTTTTAACATTTTTTCGTTTAATATGATATTTGGTCTTCCTTTTTGCCAAAAAAAAGCTCCGATATCAATACTGGTATGATTTTTATAATCTTGATAATTAGTGCTTATTATACAAGGCTTATTTTTTAATTTTGCATATTTTAAAGAGTTATTTGTCAAGATAAGATTTGCCTGTGTGGGACCATCTGCTTTTACGATATGTTTATTGATATGAAATATATCATAAAAATCAGGATCGGATACATATACTTTAATAATTTTCTTTTTTATCAAGATATTTGCAATATCTTTTATGATTTTAGTTTTTAAAACAGCGATCTGGTTATTTGCAAATGAGTTTGAAAACAGTAAAATAAATATCAATAAATTTTTCAAAATTGATACTCCAAACCTATCCAAAATCGTCTGTCTATTGAGTTTACATTTTTTAGATAATTTATAGTTCTATTAAGCGGATTTACTACATAATAGTTGCTTTTAAGAGCTTTATTGAGGATATTCTCACCTTTTACATATAGCGTCAAATTTCTTGAGTAGCGATAAGTAACCGTACTGTTTAGATTCCATCCGTCTTTGTTTACACTTTGCCAGTGTTTAAAGAGCAAGCTATTGTAAAAATCAAATTTTTTGATAGTGTTGAAAAATGATATTGCGCCTCCATAATATTTTTTTGCATTTTCAAACGAGTTTCCTTGCTTATATGTACCGTCAATCCAAGCATTAAAAATGATACGATTGAGCGCATTAAAAGAGTAAGTATTTCTAAAAGATAAAGTATCTGCTATATAATTATCTTTAAGATTTTTGTATCCCAAACCGTCAAAATATACCTGATCTTTAACTATGGTATGACCATAAAGTAGAGAAGTCGTATTGTTTTTTGATTTATGTATGAGTTTTGTAGCAAATGCCATTTGCTTATCTTTTGATGGATCTTTTGATTGATGGTAAAATACTCTGTTTGTGAAAAGTATCTTCATGGAAGGAACAAACTCTCCTATGAAAATAAATGTTTTGCTTGTCCAATTTTTATTATTGTATATATATCCAATCCTGCTGGAGTATGTTTTATAATCTTTGACTTCGCCGTTTTCTATATTTCTATTGACTTTGGCAGACAAAGTTATCATATTTGATTTATTGATTAGGTAGTTATTTTCTGCAAATAGTGATAAGATGTATTCTTTATTATAATGGGCAGAGTTTTGGATATATATATTGCCAAATCTCATATTGTCAATTTTAAAATGCTTGTATCTATTTTGCACTCCAAATGTAAATCTGTTTTTATCTGTTTTTAAAATTTTATACACTTGTGCATCACTGCTTTGTTCTTTCATTGATGTTTGTGAGTCAGAATAAGTATATACTGAGTATGCAGATAAAGCAAGCATACCAAGGATGGATTTTGAACTGTCATAATGCTTTGTATTATCTTGTGAGAAATTTATATATGCTTTTAAAGTTTTGTCGCTGTTGGTGTAGTAAATTCCGGTATAAAAATAATCAAAATCAGTATATACTGATTTTGGGTCTATATTGTAACTACTTCCCATAAAGTTATCCATAGAGCCTTTACTAGCTTGCATTTCAACTCTTAAACCATTTTTTTCTATCTGTCCGTAAAAATTGGTAATATTTTTATTTTTAGATAATGCATCTGAGTTATGATATATCTTTTCTCTTTTTAAATCCCTGTTATTTAAGTATGCAAGATAGGAGAGATTGTTAACTTTTTTTGCACTATATGCATATATATCTTTTGTACCATAACTTCCTGCTGAAGTACCTATAAGATTTGTCTCTTCTCTTTTTGGATCTTTTGTATAGCATTTTATAGTGATCCATGCTGGCTGGATACCTAATGTTTGAGAAGGCGTACCCATGTATATTTCTATATGATCGATAAAATCCATACTCATTTGCCCAAAAAGCTTTAATGCGTTACCATTAAATGGAGTTACTAATTCTCTGTCGTTTATATATACTCTTATAGTATCAGAAGGAGCTGGTTGATAGGGTGAATAAAATGGACTTGTCAATCCTGCATTATCTTCATTGTATCTAATGAATGGTATCTTCTCTATAATCTCTTTTAGAGATTTTATCTTCATTTTATCCAAGTCTTGTCTTGTATAAACTATAAGAAAACCGGCACTTTCCATTTTTGTTTGATTGGAAAGGTCTGCTTTTTGAGCATATTCATTTAAAAGATTATTTATGTTATCACTTGCAAATACCATATCTGCCGATACAAATACTAAAATAAAATATAAAAATATTTTCACTATCATCCACTTATGTAAAATTATTAGTCATTGTATCTAAAATTATATTAAATCTAAGTAATGTTAATATAATTACAGTCTAAGTTTATTCTCATATTCGTCAAAATAATGATATAGTGCAAATTCGCCAAAGTATGGGCTGTAAATATTTAAAATTGGTATAAAGTTAAACATTGCAGACATAAAAGATATAGACCATACGGCAATTTTATGCTCTTTTTTCATCTTTTTTATATCATCTTCATTGTAAAAAATATCTCCTATATCATAGGAAAAAGTATCTTTTATAAGCCAAACCCAAACTAAAATCTGTACAAAAAAGTTCACTATTGGGACAAAAAATAGTGGAAAAGCTATAATGGAAACTATTAGAAATATAATAGAATCCCTTGCTGTAAATATAAATATTCTTTTGTTTGATCTTTTTTCTATTTTATCATCTGAACCCATTTTCAGGATTTCTCTGCTAAATGTGCTTACAAAAAGAAGAAGAGATACGACATAGAAACTATACAAGATATAAAGAGCAAATATATATGACATTGCTTTTTCTATAGTTGCAAATGGAAGCCATGTTAAAACTTTTTCAAGATATGTATAGATAACAGCATGGTTAAAAAACCAAATAACTACCCAAAAAGCGATGACTACAAGAGCGATACTTATGATAAAAAGAGGAAATCTTTTTTCTTTCGCATCTTTAACAATAACTGTGCTTAAAATGATAATAATAAAAGCAAGAGATACTAAAATAGCTTGTACGAATAATAAAGACGAGAGCATAAAAGCACCATTTGATTTAATAAGCGCAAATGGAACAAAATTTAACAAACTAGCAGTAAAAGAGGTTAGAGGATGCCAAAGTATGAGTCCTATGATAATCCACACTATCATAAGTGAGACACCGCTGATAAGAGCTAATTTTGAAATTTTCCATTGTATAATAGTCTTAAAACTTGACACAATCGCATAAATTAATTCGTTCATTTTTTCCTCTATAATTCATTTTATTTGTTGGGTATTATATCATTATTTGTGAAAATATGCTAAGATACAAAAATTTTATACAAAAAAGGAGTCAGTAATGCATCATGATAAAGAAGAGAAAATCCGAAAAGCTAAAGATATCATTTTAAAAAATACAGATATATCACAAGAACATAAAGAAAAAGCATTAAGTAAAGTAGAAGAGTGGTATTTACAAGATAAAGGCGAAGGTTTATTGGGAGCAGAACTTTTAAAAATCGCAAAAGAGTTTGATCCGATTTTGGAAGAATTGGGACTTATGTAATATAACATGTCCTGGTTTATACACCCGCTTTTGGAATTTGTTGATAGTATAGGGTATATAGGTCTTTATATATATATGTTTTTAGTAGGGACTTTTATACCTGTTCCAAGTGAACTTGTATTGATACCAAATGGATATCTTGCCTCTGTTGGTACAAAGAATTATTTGCTATTATCTATATGTGGAGCATTCGGTAGTTTAAGCGGTGCGTTATTTAACTATTATTTTGCTCTTTTTATCGCAAAGAAATTTTTACGAAAAAAAAGAATTCTTGGTAAAGTAACAAGATTTTTTAAACGACATGGCAAGATTTCAGTATTTTTAGCCCCATTGACCCCTGGTTTTGGACAGTATATATCTATACCAGCAGGATTATCGAGACTAAAATTAAGAGTATTTATCCCCTTTACGCTAACAGCAAATATAATATGGGTTAATCTCATGTTACTTATTGGCTATTTATTTGGCAATGAAAAATCATCCCATCAAAAAGTTATTTATGTGACAATGGGTTTATTGTGTTTGGTGATCGTCATTTCAACTTTATATGTTTTTTTTGATTTAAGAAAAAAAAGAAACACTTAGTCTATTCGTATCAAAAATATTGAATTAATATTGTAACTATTTACTATCCATTTGCAAAAAATGCTATAATTTCATTATGTAAGTTGACTAACAGATTTATGTTATCGTTAGTCTGTATAATAATAAAATTTTAGATGAAAGGTATATTATGGCACTTGTTCAATCTTTTGGGGCAACAGAAGAAGTTACAGGATCGGCTCATCTTTTACAAATAAAAAATGAACCTAAGATTTTGGTGGATTGTGGAATGTTTCAAGGTCTCATTGGAGGCAGAAATTATGAACCTTTTGGTTTTGATCCTAAAGATATAGATATCTTGCTCATAACTCATGCCCATTTAGATCATGTTGGAAGAATTCCAAAACTTGTTAGCGAGGGGTTTAAAGGAAGAATTATCACTTTAAAGTCCACATTGGATTTAGCCGAGGTTGTACTTCTTGATAGTGCTCATTTGATGGAAGAAGAGTATAAGACTAAATATAAAAAAGCCCAAAGAAGGGGCGAAGAAAAAAAAGTAAATGAGCCACTTTATAAGGTTGAAGATGTTAAATCAATGTATGAACTGCAGACTGTTTATGCAGAGTATGATAAAGAGATAAAATTATCAAAAAATGTAAATGTTACATTTAGAAATGCAGGACACATTTTAGACTCAGCAATTCTTGAGATAACATACCTTGAAGACGGCACTCCTAAAAAGATAGTTTTTAGTGGGGATTTAGGCAATCATAATGATTTGGTTATGCCAAACCCAACTACACTGAAAGAGACAGATGCACTATACATAGAATCAACTTACGGGGATAGAAATCACAAAGGTATAAAAGACAGCGAGGAAGAATTTAAAAAAGTTATAACCTATACGCTTTTAAATCAGGGAAATGTCCTGATACCCTCATTTGCTATTGAAAGAACTCAAGAGATACTTTGTATATTGAAGCAAATGTATGACAAAAAAGAACTTCCAGAATGTAAAGTATATATAGACTCACCTATGGCAATAAGAGCAACCAAACTATATGATATTTATCACGAAGAGCTTAGTAAATGCTGTAATAATTTTTTAAAACGAGATGGTAGTATATTTGAATTTCCTTATGTTCATTTTACTTTAAAACCAGATGAATCTAAAAAGATAAATGAAGAAAAAAGCGGATGTATTATTATAGCAGGAAGTGGAATGTGCAGTGGAGGAAGAATACTTCACCATTTTAAACACAGGCTTTGGGATGAAAAAAACAGTGTTTTATTTGTAGGCTATCAAGCCAAAGGAACTCTTGGAAGAAAGATTGTTGAGGGTGACAGGCATATAAAAATTTATCACGAAGAGATAGCTTTAAAGGCAAAAGTTTACACGATAAACGGTTTTTCAGCTCATGCAGATCAAGATGATTTGATAAATTGGATGAAAGATTTTGACAAATTGGGAAAAGTTTATCTAATCCATGGTGAAAAAGATAAACAAGAGATTTTGAAAAAAGTTATGAAAGAAAAAATGGATAAAAAAGCCCATATAGTAAAATTTGCCGAAGAAATATGGGTATAGAAAAGGAGAATATATGTCAGAAGTAAAAATGCAAGATATAGATAATTTAAAAGGCTTGACAAGCGATGAGGCAAAAAAACAACTCCAAAAATATGGTTACAATGAAATAAAAGAGAAAGAAGAGACTTGGGTTCATCGTCTTTTTAAGAAGTTTTGGGGTCCAATTCCTTGGATGATTGAAGTTGCTGTTATTCTTTCTGCTGTTGCTAAAAGATGGGAAGATTTTTCAGTTATTTTGCTGATGCTTCTTATAAATGCTTTTGTTGATTTTTTTCAAGAGTCAAAAGCACTCAGTGCGATATCTGTTTTAAAGAAGAAATTAGCAAGAAAAGCTTTGGTTTTAAGAGATGGAAAGTGGCAGAGTATAGATGCCAAGGAGATAGTGCCTGAGGATATTATAAAAATCAAGATAGGTGATGTTGTGCCTGCTGATTGCAAGTTGCTTGGAGGTGGGGACTTCTTGCAAGTAGACCAGTCTGCACTAACTGGAGAATCACTGCCGGTCAATAAACAAGCCGGAGAAGATTTATATGCAAATGCCATCATAAAACAGGGTGAGATGATAGCCCGTGTTAGTGCAACTGCTTTAAACACATATTTTGGAAAAACAGTAGGGCTGATAGCAAAAGCTGAAAAAAATGAACAAGGTCACTTTCAAAAAATGGTTATTAAAGTCGGTGATTTTTTGATACTTGTTACTTTGGTATTGATTGCTGTTATTATATATCACGGAGTCAGCAGACATGAGCCTATCCTAAATCTTTTGATATTTGCTTTGATTTTGACAATCGCTGCCATACCTGTTGCCATGCCGGCAGTTTTAACTGTAACTATGGCATTAGGAGCTAGAGTATTAGCGACAAAACAAGCGATAGTTACAAAACTCTCAGCCATCGAAGAAGCTGCAGGCATGGATATACTCTGTTCTGATAAAACAGGTACTTTAACACAAAACAAAATGAGTCTTGCTGATCCTTATCTTGCAAAAGGATATACTGCTGATGATCTTATGTTGTATGGAGCTTATGCAAGCAAGAAAGAAAATGCCGACCCTATAGAAAAGCCTATTTTTGATTATCTTGATGAGCATAAACTCAATGATAAATTTACCCAGATGAAAATGCAAAAATTTATCCCATTTGATCCTGTACATAAAAGAACCAAGGGTATTTTTGATAATGGTATAACTTATATAAAAGGAGCCCCACAAGTCATAATAGAAGATTGTGATACTCAAGAATTTGATAAAAAAGATGCATATATTCAAGTCGAATCTTTTGCCCAAAAAGGCTTTAGAGCACTTGGAGTAGGTTTTAAAAAAGAAGAAGATGAAAAGTTTCATTTTGTAGGATTAATTCCACTTTTTGATCCGCCAAGAGAGGATTCAAAAGAAGCTATTAAAGAAGCAAATCAAAAAAATGTTTCTGTAAAGATGGTAACCGGAGATAATATATCAGTTGCAAAATATATATCAAATCTGTTAAATATCGGAAGTGATATAGAAAATATAAAAGAGTTAAAAGGTGAGAGTCAAAAAGAGTATATTTATCTTTCAAAGATAATATCAAGCTCTATTTTGAAAACATTAGAAAAAGATATTTCTAAAGAAGAGTTAGATAAACAGGTTGAAAAAGTTGTAATACAAGTTCAAAAAGAGTTAAATAATCAGCCAGTACCGTCTGGAAGTGTAAAACAGCATGAGTCAGAAATAATTGAAATAATTGAGAGTGCAAACGGATTTGCTCAGGTTTTTCCTGAAGATAAGTATTTTATAGTTGATAAACTCCAAAAAGCAAATCATATAGTAGGTATGACAGGAGATGGTGTCAATGATGCACCCGCACTTAAAAAAGCAGACTGTGGTATAGCTGTAAGTGGGGCGACTGATGCCGCTAGAGCAGCTGCGGATATAGTTTTGATGGCACCTGGTTTAACTGTTATAGTTGATGCGATTGAGCAGGCGCGTATTGTATTTGAAAGGATGAAGAGTTATGTTATTTATAGAATTACAGAAACTATAAGAATTATACTTTTTATTACTTTAGCAATTGTTATATTTAATTTTTATCCAATAACCGCTATTATGATTATATTATTGGCACTTTTAAATGATATACCTATTATGGCTATTGCTTATGATAACACAAGAGTTCGACCAAAACCAGTCAGGTGGAATATGAAAAGTGTGTTTGTTCTCTCAAGTTGGCTTGGTATTGCTGGCGTAATTAGTTCGTTTACACTTTTTTATATAGTTATGGTGTATGTAAAAGCACATCCTAACTCAATCTTTTTCCCGGCACTTCCTGCTGGAGTAAATATTTCAGATACAAAATCATATCTTGGTTTTGTACAGACAACATTTTTTATCAATTTGATTATAGCAGGGCACTATACAATATTTAATACAAGAATTGCAGATTGGTTTTTTAAGAGAGCATGGCCGTCTTGGCAGTTGCTTGGAGCATCATTTATAACTGCATTAGCAGGAACAATAGCTGGTATATATGGCTTTGATATTATGACTGCTGTTGGTTGGAAATGGGCTATATTTGTCTGGATATATGCTTTTGTTTGGTTTGTTTTTAATGATATTGTAAAAATGGGAATTATAAAGTATTATAAAAAAAGATTTGGCGAAGAAGCAATGTGATTGTATAAAATTTTGAACAAAAAGGTATTGAAAATGAAAAAGAAAGAATATAAGAAAGAATTGTATGATTTACAAATTGAGCTTGTTAAATTTCAAAAAGAGATTATCAAAAAGCATTTAAAAGTTTGCATAGTTTTTGAAGGTAGAGATACTGCCGGAAAAGATGGAACAATCAAAAGATTTATAGAACATTTGAGTCCGAGAGAAGCGAGAGTTGTTGCTCTTGGAAAGCCGAGTGATAAAGATAAAAGCTCATGGTATTTTCAAAGATATGTACCTCATCTTCCAAGCGGAGGAGAGATAGTCTTTTTTAACCGAAGTTGGTATAACCGAGCCGGGGTTGAAAAAGTAATGAATTTTTGTACTAAAAAAGAATATAAAAACTTTATGCAAGAAGTTGGCAGTTTTGAGCGACTTTTAGTGCATTCTGGTATATTGTTTATCAAGTATTATCTTGATATTAGTAAAAATGAGCAAAAAAAGAGGTTAAAGAGTAGAAAAAAAGATCCGCTAAAACAGTGGAAAATAAGTCCTATTGATATGCAGGCCCAAAGGTATTGGGACTCTTACTCAAAAGCAAGAAATGAAATGTTTGATAAAACAACATTTGATTTTGCTCCTTGGTTTGTAGTTCATAGTGATGAAAAAAAAGAAGCAAGGATAAATATAATCAAACATTTCCTTTCACTTATGAGTTACCCTGCCAAAAATAATGATTTATTGGTTTATAAAAATGATATAATATGCAAATTTGAACAAAAATGTTATACAAAAGGTTTGATTTATTCATAAATTAAGGTAGGCTTGACAATGAATATTAATGTGGATTTTATAAATTTTATAGTAACCGTGGTATTTAGTTTTTTAGTTGGACTTGAGATAAAAACTTATAGGATTCAATTTCATGACGATTCCAAAAGTTACTTTTTCGGGACAACTAGAACTTTTACATTTGTAGGAATATTAGGATTTATATTTTACAGGATTGATTTAAGTGTTTATCTTGTTGTTTTGGCAGGATTAACTTTATTGTATAGTCTTTTTTATTTTCAAAAGTTACAAGCCCATAGGCAAAGTATCCTTTTATATTTGGTAATGCTTATTGTATATAGTTTCGGACCTCTTAGCGTGAAATTTCCTATTTGGATGGATGCGTTAGTTTTTGTTATAGTGGTGTTTGTATTAAATGCAAAAGAAGAAATTCACAAATTCAGTATAGATTTTAATACTTATGAATTTGAAATACTTGGTAAAATGATACTTCTTTCAGCAGTAATATTGCCACTTTTGCCAAAAAATAATGTTATACCGTATATACCTTTATCTCCATTTAAGATATGGCTTGCAGTTGTTGTTATATCGGCTATTAGCTATGCTGGATATATAGTGCAAAAATATTTTTTCCCTACAAAAGGATTTTTTCTAACAGGTCTTATAGGAGGCACATACTCTTCAACGGCAACAACAGTAGTTCTTTCAAGAAAATCAAAAGAGTTAGGCAAAGATAATGTGATAGATGCAGCTATTATAGCCGCAACTTCGGTAATGTATATCAGGCTTATCATAGTTGCTATGATTTTTAATATGGCCATTGCAAAAGTTATAGCTTTACCGTTTATTGTGTTATCAGTTGTAGGTTTTGTTATCTCATTTTTTTATTTGAGAGTAGGGAAAAAAGATGTCGTGATGTCAAATATAGTTGATAAAAATCCATTGGAGCTTGGAACAGCATTTATATTTGCTTTTTTGTTTGTAATTATGATAATGCTAACCCACTTCATAACAATACATTACGGCTCATCCGGACTTAAGGTTTTTTCTTTTATCGTTGGTTTTACCGATATAGATCCTTTTATATTGTCATTACTAACAGGAAAATATGTGGTATCACAGGCTCAAATAGTAAATGCCATACTAATCGCAGCAGGAAGCAACAACCTTATAAAAGCTGTATATGCATTATACTTTGGCAAAATAAAAAATAGTTACAGATCAGCCTTTTGGATTAGTTTGCTCGGAGTATTATCTATAGGCTGGGCTTTTTTAAATATTGGAGGTTTATAAAAATGAAAAAAGACAATGATGTAAATACACAGTTACCTTGGGAGCACCCAAAACTCTCAACAGAAGATCCTAACTCACTAAAACTTATCGAAGAGATTGAAAAAAGTTCTACTTATAAATTGGCTGAGAATGATGAAGAATTTTTAGAATCTTACCAAGCACGGGGCATCAGGCTTGAACTTGATTATCTTAAAGCTGAGCTTAAAATGAGTGAATTTGGGATAGAGCATACGATAGTTGTATTTGGTAGTGCGAGAATAGTTGAACATAAGACGGCTATGAAAAGATTAAAAAATATACAAAAACAAGTTAGTGATGCACCTGAAGATAAGACCCTTTTGGAAGAGTTGTATGTAGCTGAGAGAATGGTTGAAAAAAGTATATATTATGAGGATGCGAGAAGATTTGGAAGGCTTGTTGGAAAAAGTGGTAAAAAACCGGAAGATTGCAGGGTAACACTGATGACAGGAGGAGGTCCAGGTATCATGGAAGCAGCTAATAGAGGGTGCTATGATGTAAAAGCTAAAACGATAGGGTTAAATATAAAGTTGCCTCATGAGCAATTCCCAAATCCTTACATAACACCTGATCTTTGTTTTCAATTCCACTATTTTGCCATTAGAAAAATGCACTTTTTAAACAGAGCAAAAGCGTTGGTTGTGTATCCCGGAGGCTTTGGTACATTTGATGAGCTTTTTGAAACACTTACACTAATCCAAACAAGAAAAACAAATAAAATTCCTGTTGTATTGGTAGGAAAAGGCTATTGGGAAAAAGCTATTGATTTTAATTTCTTGAAAGAAGAGGGAGTTATAGCACCAAATGATTTGCAAGTTTTTAAATTTGTTGATAATGCCCAAGAAGCCTGGGAGCACATAATATCTTGGCATAAAGAGCAAGGAACGCCGTTATTTGATGATTAATATTGTATTTTCTTTTATTTTAATCATTGCTATGGTTGTCTTGTATAAAAAAAATAGAGATTTAAAGAAAAAGATAGCCAAAAAAGATAGCCTTTTAATTCGTCAGGCAAAGCTTGCATCCATTGGTGAAATGTTAGAGCATATTGCTCACCAGTGGAAGCAGCCTTTGGCTCAGATAAATTCTATAAGTTTAAATATAGAAAGTAGCTTTGAAGATGGAGTATTGAATAAAAACTTATTAGAAAGCGAACTTAGTCAGATTGAAAATCAAACATTGTATATGTCTGAGACTATTGAAAGTTTTAAAAGTTATCTACATCCGGACAAAGAAAAAACATCATTCAATATGAAAGAGGTAATTGATGAGACTCTTTTGCTGATAAAGCCACTTTTAAAACATCAAAAAATAGAATGTTTTATAAATATAAAAAATGATAGAACAGTTAAAGGATACAAAAAAGAGTTTATTCAGACATTGTTAGTGCTATTAAACAATGCAAAAGACGCACTTTTAGAAAATAAAGTAAAAAATCCTCATATCAATATAAAAGTTGATGTGAAAAATAACAAAACCATAGTATTGATAAAAGATAATGGCAAAGGTATTGATGAACAAATAATAGATAAAATCTTTGATCCATATTTCACAACAAAAAAAGAAAGCCAGGGTACAGGACATGGACTCTCTATGGCTAAGATGATAGTAGAAGAGAGTTTTGGTGGAAAATTAAATGTGGCAAATGAAGAAGATGGTGCATGTTTTAGGATTGAGTTTTGAACAGTATGTCTATTCTTTATGCTGAAGATGAAGATCTTACGAGAGTTAATTATGCAAATTATTTTAGGAGATTTTTTAAAGAGGTATATGAAGCAAAAGATGGAGAGGAGGCTTATCAAATCTATTTGCAAAAGAGACCTGAAATTTTGATTTTGGATATAGATATGCCAAAACTTGATGGTTTGGAAGTTGCTTTAAAAATAAGACAAACAGATAAAACAAGTAGAATTATCATGCTGACAGCTATAATAGATACCCAAAAACTTATACTTGCAACTGAGCTTAATTTGACAAAATATTTATCTAAACCAATAAAAAGAGATGAATTGAAAAATGCACTAAATCTTTCTGTAAAACAATTTTATGATATAAACACAAAAATCCACAAAACTATCAAAATATCATATGATTTGATTTGGAACTGTGAAAGAGAAGATCTTTCTTTTAAAAATAAGATTATAAAGTTAACAAAATTTGAGAGAAGATTTTTTAGGATATTAACAAGCAAGAAGAATCATTTCTTTTCTCAAGAGGAGATTATTATATTTGTGTGGGGCGAAGATGCCCTGCTTGATTACAATCCTTCAAGATTGAAAAATCTTGTAAAAAGAATAAGAAAAAAATTACCTGTTGATTGTATAAAAAATCTATACTCTTTAGGATATAAAGTAGATCAGATATAAAGCATACTGATTATCAAAATAGCACCTATAAATGCGATAAATAGTGAGATAAGAAAATATATATTTTTTTCTCGATCTGCATTTTGAGCATTAAGATGCCTAATCCAGGATATATAATACAAGTATGAATAAGCAGATAAAAAAACTCCAAAGATTATGATGGCAATACCTAAATAATTATAAAAGTCGGTATGTATGATTTTTGGATGTAGTAAATGGCGTGCTTTTTGAGAATACATTTTAAAAATATAGAGAAAAAATTCTAATTTTTCAACTATAAAACCTAAAAAAATAAGAGAGATGGAAGTGTTTATAAGTCTTATAGCCACTCTTTGTACTGCCAATAAATCTTTTGGTTGAATAATTATTTTTTTCTTAGTATCTTTCACCTAATAATCTCCTTTTTACTAAAGCAAGCTTCAGCAAAAATTCTTCCAAGAGAAATGTTTGTGATTTTTATTTGTATTTTTGAAAAACATGAATATTTCATTTTATATAAAACTTTAGATGATAATCATGCCGACTATAATGAGTAGTCCAACAATAGCCAAGAACAATGAGAGCAAGAAAAAAATATTTTTATCAGTTTTTATCTTATTTTTTTGCAGACATTTAATCCAATTTGAATAATAAATATAAGTATAAATCGCTAACAAAACTCCGCAAACTACTATGGCAATACCTAAGTAATTGTAAAAGTTAACATGAGAAAGCTCAGGAAGTTTGGAGTGAGGCTTGTTTTTTAATTCAGCCTCTATAATATGCAAAAAAAGCTCAAATTTTTCAACGACAAAACCAAATATTATAAGAGATATGGAAGTTCCTATTAGTCCTGTGGCAGTTCTTTCAACTGCCATCAAATCTTTAGGATCAATTTTACCGTTATTTTTTTTATTCAAAATTATCCTTTATTTCTATATTTTAGATATATCCTTTATCTAAAATATATGTTACTATATGGTGCGCGTGATTTAGCGCTATTGCTATGCTGCCACCGTTTCTTACTGCTATATCTCCGCCGACAAACAAACCTTTGGTTGATGTTTCATAGTTTTCATCAAAAATCGGTTCATTGTTTTCATCTACTTCGATACCACATTTTTTCAAGAATTCTACAGGAGTTGTGCCGCCAATAGCATACACTACTCTATCATATACAGTGTAGTATCCGTCTGTAAAATTTACTTTTACCAACCCACTTTCATTTTCCAAAGACTTAATATCACAGCCAAGTCTTAGTCTTAATTTTTCTTGACCATTGTATTCATAAAGTGTTTTTAGATTTATATCATTTAGTCTGCTAAACTCAGTCCTTCTGTAATTCAAGGTTACATTATATTTCTCTGCCAAATCAACAGCATATTCAGCAGCCGAATTCCCACCCCCTACAACAAGTATTTTTTCTCCAAGGACACACTTGTCTAAGTTAAAATTTACTCTTTGGGATAAAGATGGAGGGATTTTATAATTTTTTGGCTTGTTTGGTTTTCCCATTCTTCCTATTGCTATGATGACATTTTTTCCAGTATATCCATTGTTTGCAGTTGTAACAAAAAATATACCATTAGATTTTTTGATACTCTCAACCTCACTGTTAAAAGTAGCATCAATTTTTTCATTATCTAATAAGAAGTCAAAATAATCAAGAGTGCTTTCTTTTGTTCCATCTTTAAATTCTATCGTTCCTGTAAGTTTTACAACTTGTCCTTTATAATTTTTATCAACTCGTTTATGATCTTTGTAAAACTTTCTAATTGTTTGAGAATGATTGTCGCCTTTTTCAATAATAAGTATATTTTTTAAACCCAGCGATACTGACTCGATAGCAGCACCTATGCCACCGGGACCGCCACCTATTATTATCAAATCATATAAGTGAGACATTTTAGACTCCTTGTCACTTAAAATTTATTGATTATACCTTAGTAAAATTAAATATATATAATAATAATTTGATACTTTTTAGCCACTTTTGTGATGTATAATACTGTATTAAATCTTAAAGGATTGTTTATGAGCGAACTTTTACGGACTTCATTATATGATGAGCATAAAAAGTTAAATGCAAGAAATGTCAGCTTCTGTGGTTGGGAGATGCCGGTTCAGTATGAAAGTATCATCAAAGAGCATGATGCTTGCAGAAACAATGCTGCTTTATTTGACATATCCCACATGGGTGAGTTTTTCTTCAGCGGTGATATAACAACAAGCGGAGTAAATGAAAGTGTTACACAAGATCTTATCAAGCTACCTGTGGGAAAATGTAAATACGGCTTTTTGCTAAATGAAAATGGTGGGATTATAGATGACCTTATCATTTACAAGTTGAGTGAAGACAGACTCATGTTTGTAGTAAATGCTGCAAGAAGAGAGATAGACTTTAAAACTATAAAAAGCAGACTAAAAAGTGGTGATTTTAAAGATAAATCTTTTGAAATTTCCAAGATTGATATACAAGGACCCAATTCAAAAAATATTTTACAAAAATTTATCAGCGATAACTTGGATGAATTTAAATATTTTGGTTTTAAAGAGAGCCTGTTTGATGGTTTTGACTGCATAGTGAGTCGTACCGGATATACGGGTGAACTTGGGTTTGAGCTTTATATGGCAAATGATAAAGCAAAGGCAGTTTGGAAAAAACTATTAGATGGCGGTGCCTTGCCTGCAGGACTAGGAGCAAGAGACCTTTTAAGACTTGAGATGGGTTACAGTCTTTACGGAAATGAGTTAAATGAACAAACAACTCCACTTGAAGCCAATCTTTCAATGTTTGTAAAATTTGATACAAATTTTGTGGGTAAAGATATACTTATAAAACAAAAAGAAGAGGGTGTAAAAAAGATAGTCTTACCCTTTAGAACAAATTCTAGAAGAGCACCAAAGCATGGAAATGATATAATCCAAAACGGAAAAGTCATAGGTGAAGTAACGAGTGGGGCTTATTCACCATCACTTGGATACGGGATAGGTTTAGGTTTTTTTGATACCAAAAAGTTTGACAAGAGCCAAAAGTTTGAAGTAAAAGATACAAGAGGAAGTATAGAAGTAGAACTTGACACACTTCCATTTTTAAAAAAATAAGGAGAAAATATGAGAAAATATACAAAAGATCATGAATGGGCTTTGGTTGAAGATGACATTGCTATGGTAGGTATATCCGAGCATGCAGTTGAAGAGCTTGGAGATATAACTTTCATAGAAGCCCCTGAAATAGGTGCAACACTTTCAAAAGGCGATAGTGCGGGATTTGTAGAGTCTGTAAAAGCCGCCAGTGATATATATGCGCCTCTAAGCGGTGAGGTAACAGAAGTAAATACCAGACTTGAAAATGAGCCTGAGACAGTAAATACAGAACCTTTGGGCGAAGGCTGGATATATAAAATGAAACTAAGCGATATAGGTGAACTTGATGATTTGATGAGCGAAGAGGATTATCAAAAGTTTTTATCAACTTTGTAGATATAACGAAAGGAAAATATATGCCTTACACCCCGCATACAAAAGAAGATATATCTTCAATGCTTGAGATTATCGGACTTGAAGATGAAGATGCTCTTTTTGACTCCATCCCAAAAGAGTTAAGAGTTAAAAGTTTTGCCTTACCTGAGGGACTTAGTGAATTTGAAGTTTTTGAAGCATTGAAAGATACAGGCAAGAAAAACAAAACCGATAAAACACTTTTTATAGGTGGCGGATACTATGATCATGTCGTACCCTCCGCTGTTGATGCACTTTCTATGCGTTCAGAGTTTTATACCGCTTATACACCATATCAAGCCGAAGCATCACAAGGAACACTTCAGGCACTTTATGAATATCAAAGTCTTATATGCAGACTTTTTGAAATGGATGTTACAAACGCTTCCATGTATGATGGAGGTACAGCTTTGGCTGAAGCGGCACTTATGGCCATAAGGATAAGAAAAAGAGATAAAGTGATAGTTGACAGCGGTGTCAATCCTGTATATAAAACTATCTTAAAAACATATTTGAAAATAAGAGGCTTTGAAGTAGAAGAGATAAATAGTGAGAGTTTCGAGACAGATAAGAATGAAGTTTTATCTAAGATTGATGAACAAACAGCCTGTTTTATTTTTCAAAATCCAAACTTTTTCGGATCTGTGCAAGATTTTAGTGATATTATAGAAAAACTTCATAGTGTAAAAGCATTGGCGGTCGGGTCATTTTATCCTGTATCTTTAGGACTTTTAAAAACTCCGGGTGCCATGGGGGTTGATATTGCCACAGCAGATGGTCAGAGCCTTGGTAACTATCTTGGATTTGGTGGACCGTCTTTTGGCATAATGGTTACAAAAAAAGAGTTTATTAGGCAAATTCCGGGACGAATAGTAGGTAAGACAGTTGATAAAGAAAACAAGGAAGCATTTGTTCTGACACTTCAAGCCAGAGAGCAGCATATAAGAAGACAAAAGGCCACTTCAAATATATGCAGTAATCAAAATCTTATGGCATTAAGAGCTACTATATTTTTAAGTTTGCTTGGAAAAGACGGTTTTAAAGAACTTTCAACACTAAATCATTTAAAAACAAATTATCTTAAAGATGAATTGTCAAAAATAGATAATATAACCATTAAAAACCTTACCCCGACATTTAATGAATTTGTTATAAAACTGCCGAAAAAAGCTTCAAAAGTTATAGAGCAAATGAGTAAATCAGATATATATGCAGGTATAGATGTTGGCAAAACAGATAAAAACTTAGATAAATTTTTACTTGTTGCGGTTACAGAAAAAAGAACAAAAAAACAAATGGATAGATTTGTAAAAGTTTTAAAGGAAGTGTTATGAGTGTATTTGATAACTCTAAAAAAGGAAGAAAAGGAGTTAAGCTTCCAAGGTTGGATGTGGATACAAAGATAGAATTCTCAAATAAACTTTTAAGAGAAAACAAAGCTGAACTCCCTGAACTAAGCGAGCTTGATGTTGTTCGACATTTTACAAGACTTTCAAGTAAAAACTTTTCCATAGATAAAAACTTTTATCCTTTGGGGTCATGTACTATGAAATACAACCCTAAAATAGAAGAAAAAGTAGCATCGCTTGAGAGCTTTAACACAGTTCATCCTCACTTGATACTAAATGATTTAAGTGAAGATATACAAGGTTCACTTGAAATAATTTCAAAAAGTGAAGAATTATTTTGCGAGATGACAGGGATGGATGCTTTTACCCTTACGCCTCAAGCCGGAGCTCACGGAGAGATGACAGGTATCATGCTTATCCACGCTTATCATCAAAACAAAGGTAATAAAAAAAGATATGTCATAGTCCCAGACTCATCTCATGGCACAAATCCTGCGACTGCATCTATGGTGGGATATGAAGTTATCACTATAAAAAGCGATAAGAGCGGAGATATGAACATAAATGAATTTAAAGAAAAGATGAGTGATGAGGTAGCTGCTGTTATGCTGACTGTACCAAATACTTTGGGTATCTTTAATCCTAATATTAAAGAGATATGTGATATTGCCCACTCGTATGATGCCTTGATGTACTATGATGGAGCTAACTTAAATGCAATACTTGGAGTAGTAAGACCAGGAGATATAGGTTTTGATGTAACTCATCTAAATCTTCATAAAACATTTGCTACACCTCATGGTGGCGGGGGTCCTGGAAGTGGTCCTGTGGGAGTGAAAGAATTTTTAAAACCATTTTTACCAAATCTTCAAGTAGAAAAAAAAGATGGTAAGTATGGATTTAAAAAAGTCAGTGAACAGTCTATCGGCAGAATTTCACCATTTTTTGGAAATTACATGGTAACTCTTAGAGCTTTGGTTTATATCTTGATTCTTGGAAAAGAGGGACTTATGAATGTCAGCAAAAAAGCTGTACTAAATGCCAACTACATAAGAGTAAAATTAAAAGAGTATTATGATATGCCTTATGATATGCCTTGTATGCATGAGTGTGTTTTAAGTGCCGCAAGTCTTTTAAAAGAGCATAAAGTAAGGGCTTTGGATATAGCTAAGTATTTGTTGGATTTTGGATTACATGCACCTACTATTTATTTTCCACTTATAGTCAAAGAGGCTATTATGATAGAGCCTACTGAGACTGAAAATAAAGAAGATATTGATTATTTTTGTAAAAAAATGGTGGATGCAGTAACTTTGGCAAAGCAAAATCCGAAGGTTTTTCATGATTTGCCAAAAACTCTACCGGTTTCAAGACCAGATGAAACAAAAGCAGCAAGGGAACTTGACATTTGCCAATGTTAAAAAGATGGAAGCTTATCATAGACAATAAGCACTTAAGTGCCAGAGAGAATATGCAAAAAGATAGGGAATTGTTTGAATCATTTGAAGATGGCGACACTCCTGTTTTTAGAATATATAATTGGCAAAAGTGCTTTACTTATGGAGTTTCTCAGGATATAAAAAGAATTGACTTAAGTTATGGAGAAGATAGTGCTAAAAGGATTACAGGAGGTGGCATTCTTTTACACGGTCATGATATTTCATATTCTATCATAATAGATACTAAAAGTCTAAGGGGAATGAATGTAAAAAAAAGCTATGAGTACTTTTGCGAATTTATCTTGGAGTTTTACCGTTCTTTGGGTCTGAAACCTGTTTTTGCCAAAGATATAGAAGGTATTAAGCTGTCAAAAAATATATTTTGTCAAGTAGGATTTGAGCCGTATGATATCATTATAAATGGTAAAAAAATAGGCGGAAATGCACAAAAAAGAGGCAAAAATAAACTTCTACAACACGGCTCTATCCCTGTAAATCATATATCACATCCTTTTGGCGGATACTCTTTAGAAGATATTGGAGTGCATTTAAGCGAAGATAAAGTTATAAAAGAATTAAAAAGAAGTCTTGAAAAGACTTTTCATTTAAGCTTCTCTCTTATAAAATAACCACAAATGAAACAAGAAATCTTAAGAATTAAAAGGGTAGAATTAATTAAAAAATGGATATATTAAATGAATAATTATTTTTCGATTAAAAAAATTCAAGTATTTGTAAAGTTATTTATAGCATTGGGGTTATTTATATATGTTAAGGATTTTAGCAAGATAAATTCTTTCACGACACTTACTGTAGCTATTTTAGAATTAATTATAATTCTTGAGTTGGTTCGTATGTTGGTAGAATTTGTATTAAGTGACAACAATCAGATAAAATTACGCTTTATGATTGATTCGACTATCATATTTTTTATTCGTGATATTATGTTGGTTGCAAATCATAGCTTCAAAATTCAAAAAATTGCATCTATGTTGGGTATTGTTTTGGCACTATTTATTTTTAGAATTATTTCAATGAAGTATAGTCCTAAAGATATCGAAAAATAGTTAGTTATTAAATTTTTAAATGATTAAAACTAAAATTGCAATACTTGGGGCCGGAGCAAGCGGACTTTTTTTTGCCAAACATTTAAAAAAAGATTTTTTACTTGTTGACTCGCATGAAATACCTCGAAAGATAAAAATAAGCGGTGGAGGTAAATGCAACTTTACAAATGAATTTGTAAGTAAAGAAAATTATCTTGGTGATAAAAATCTTATAGAAAAAGTTTTAAAGCATTACTCAAATAAAGATGTTTTAAGTTTTTTTAACGATATCAAATATAAAAAGTTAAAAAACAATCAATACTTTGCTTCAAATTCAAGTGAAATAATAAAAAAATTAAATCAAAAAAAATTGATTGCAAATATCATAAATGTTCAAAAAAAAGATAATTTTATCATTCATACTTCAAGAGGTGATATACAAGCACAAAAAGTCATAGTCGCAACAGGTGGTGTTAGCTATAAAAAAACAGGTGCAACGGATATAGGATATAACATAGCTAAAAGTTTTGGTCACAGTATCGAAAACTTGTCGCCTTCTTTGGTAGGTTTGACTTTGCAAAAAGATCAATTTTGGATGAAAAATTTAAGTGGAGTAAGTACGAAGGCAGTTTTTAGAGTTGGAGATAAAACTTTTAAAGATTATATACTTTTTTCTCACAAAGGCATAACAGGACCTGCTGTTTTAAATACCTCTTTGTATTGGAAAAAAGGAAGTATTGTGATCGATTTCTTGCCAGATTTTATAATACCAAAATCAAATAAAACCATATCAAATCTTTTGCCTTTGCCAAAAAGATTTATGACAGAATTTTTAAAAGCACACAATTTTCCTGATTTAAATATCTTAAAATCAAAAAAAATATTACAATTATTGAGAAATTATGAATTTTCTCCTGCTGGAACTTTTGGGTTTGAAAAAGCGGAAGTTACAAGAGGTGGAGTTAAAACAAGTGAATTAAATGGATTTGAAAGTAAGATTGTCTCAGGACTCTATTTCATAGGTGAAGTGCTAAATGTTACAGGGGAGCTTGGCGGATATAACTTCCAATGGTGCTTTAGCAGTGCAAAATATGTAGCTGATGATTTGTTAACAAACTAACAGATATAAAAAAATCAAATAGTTACAATACAGTAAATGAAAATTGTAATATAATTACATAAAAGAAAGTAACTTGATAAATAAGTTGTCAATTGCACATGACTGTAATTTTATTTTAAAAAGAGGTGACAAAGATGAAGAAAACATACATAACAGTAGATGCCAATGAGGCGGTGGCAAGAGTTGCTCACAAAATCAATGAAGTTATAGCAATATATCCTATAACTCCTGCATCTCCAATGGGCGAGTTTAGTGATGTTTATAGTTCAAAAGGTGAGAAAAATATCTTTGGACAGGTGCCTGAGGTTTATGAAATGCAAAGTGAAGGCGGTGCTAGTGGGGCTGTTCACGGTTCACTTCAAGCTGGAGCGATAACTACTACTTTTACTGCATCTCAAGGTTTACTTTTGATGATTCCCAATATGTATAAAATTGCCGGAGAGTTAACTTCAACAGTCTTTCATGTGGCTTCAAGAAGTATTGCAAATCAAGCTTTATCTATCTTTGGAGACCATCAAGATGTCATGGGAGTAAGGCAAACGGGTTTTGCACTTTTGGCATCAAATTGTGGTCAAGAAGCACATGACTTTGCTCTCATTGCTCAAGCTGCAACACTTGAAGCGAGAGTTCCTTTTTTACACTTTTTTGACGGCTTTAGAACTTCACATGAAGTAAGCAAGATAGAAGTACTAAGTGAAAATATACTTAAAAAGATGATAAATACAGATCTTGTAAATGCCCATAGAAAAAGAGCCTTAACTCCTGATAATCCATTTATAAGAGGAACGAGCCAAAATCCAGATGTTTACTTTCAAACCAGAGAATCTGTAAATAAATACTATCTCGAAGTGCCGAAAATTTTGCAAAAGCAGATGGACAAGTTCGCCTCTCTTACAGGAAGAGCGTATCATTTGTTTGATTATGTGGGTGCTATTGATGCCACAAAAGTCATCATGCTTATGGGTTCAGGTGCCCAGGCAGCTGATGAAACAGCAGAGTATTTGGCAAAACAAGGAGAAAAGGTAGGTGTGATCAAAGTTAGACTCTCACTTCCTTTTGCAATAGATGCGTTTATAGCGGCTCTACCAAAAACAGTAAAAGCCATAGCGGTTCTTGATAGAACAAAAGAATCAGGAAGCTTGGGAGAACCTCTTTATAATGATGTAGTAACCGCTCTTTTTGAAAACAGAGATAATCTTCCTTTTGATATGCCAAAAGTGGCAGGAGGAAGATTTGGTCTATCTTCAAAAGAATTTACTCCCGGCATGATAAAAGGCATATATGATGAGCTTGAAAAACAATCACCTAAAAAGCACTTTACAGTTGGTATCAATGATGATGTTACACACACTTCCATAGAATATGATGAGAATTTCTTTTTAAAAAATGACGATATGTATGAAGCCATGTTTTACGGTTTAGGATCAGATGGAACTGTTGGTGCAAATAAAAATACTATTAAAATCATAGGAACCCAAACAGATAATTATGCACAAGGGTATTTTGTATATGATTCTAAAAAATCAGGTTCTATGACAGTTTCACATGTAAGAATTTCTCCAAAAGAGATAAAATCAACCTATGCCATAAAAAAAGCAAATTTTTTAGCAGTTCATCAAGCAGTATTTTTAGAAAAATTTGACATACTAGAACATTTAAGAAAAGATGGGACTTTTTTACTAAATACTCCATATCCAAAAGAGGAAGTCTGGCAAAAACTTCCTAAAAAAGTTCAAGAACATATAAAAGAAAACAATATCACATTTTACGCTATTGATGCTTATAGGGTTGCTGAAAAAACTAAGATGGGTAGAAAGATAAATACCATAATGCAAACATGCTTTTTTGCAATAAGTAAGATTTTACCGGTCGATGAAGCTATAAAAAATATAAAAGAATCAATTAAAAAAACTTATGGTAAAAAAAGTGATTTGATAGTTTCTATGAATTATGAAGCTGTGGATAATGCTTTAAAAAATCTCTATAAAGTTGATGTTGATTCACAAAAAATAGACAGTAATATCACCATAAAACCTATATTAAAAGGTAATATGTCTCACTTTGTAGATGAAGTAACAAAAAAACTAAGTGCATACCAAGGCGATAGTGTTCCTGTGTCAAAACTTCCAGCTGATGGTACTTGGCCTAGCGGAACAACACAATATGAAAAAAGAAATGTAGGCTTGGAAGTTCCGGTTTGGGATCCAGATACCTGTATTCAGTGTAATGAATGTGTTACAGTTTGTCCTCATGCTGTTATAAGAGCAAATGTATTTGACAAGTCTTTACTAAAGGGTGCTCCTGAAGGATTTTTGCATGCAAAGGCTAAAGGTAAAGAATTTGGTGAAAATGATGTGTATAATATTTCTGTATCGGTTGAAGATTGTACTGGTTGTTCTTTATGTGTTGAAGTTTGCCCGGCAAAAAACAAATCGCAAACAAATCTAAAAGCTATCAATATGAACCCGCAACTGCCACTAAGAGACAGTGGTGCAAAAATCTGGGATTTCTTCACATCTTTGCCTACTGTTAACAGAGATGTAGTAAAACATGAAAGTGCAAAAGAAGCACAATTTTTAGAACCTTTGTTTGAATTTAGCGGCGCATGTCCTGGATGTGGCGAAACTCCATATATAAAACTTGCGACCCAGCTTTTTGGCGATAGAATGATAGTTGCAAATGCAACAGGATGTAGTTCTATATATGGTGGCAATCTACCGACAACTCCTTGGAAGAAAAATAAAGATGGCAAAGGTCCCGCTTGGTCGAATTCACTTTTTGAAGATAATGGCGAGTTTGGTTTGGGCTTTAGGCTCGCTATTGATAATCATAGAGATAGGGCTTTAACTTTATTAAATGAAATAAAAGATGCTTTGGACAAAGATTTGGTTGAAGAGATTGTTAATGCTGTACAAAAAACTGAACAAGATATAAATTTGCAACGAAAAAGAGTTGCAAAGTTGGAAGATATGTTGAAAAAACTCTCAAGTGACGAAGCCAAAGAACTTTTGGGTGTCAGCGAATATTTTGTGAAAAAGTCAGTCTGGATAATTGGAGGAGACGGATGGGCTTATGATATAGGTTATGGTGGTTTAGACCATGTATTAGCAAGCGGAAAAAATGTTAATATTTTAGTGCTTGATACTCAAGTGTATTCAAATACAGGTGGACAACAGTCAAAAGCTACACCAACCGGTGCGGTTGCAAAGTTTGCAGCAGGGGGAAAAAGTGCTGTTCCTAAAGACTTGGCAGCTATGGCAGTGGCTTATGAAAATGTTTATGTTGCAAAAGTTTCTTTGGGTGCAAATAGTGTGGCAACCACCAAAGCATTTGTGGAAGCAGAAGCTTATGACGGAGTTTCTATCATCATTGCATATACTCAGTGCATCGCACATGGGTATGATCTAAGATATGGAATGCAGCAGCAAAAAAATGCGGT
>Ga0256829_1000413_pt1 | contig 43852 bp, 37 predicted proteins | sample 131447metaG_FD_185979 | JGI IMG/M metagenome (GOLD analysis project Ga0256829, IMG submission 185979) | Hydrothermal vent microbial communities from Lau Basin, Pacific Ocean - 131-447 | ecosystem: Environmental > Aquatic > Marine > Hydrothermal vents | place: Pacific Ocean: Lau Basin | collected... | reverse complement strand
TATATATTCTCTTGAAAAATATTTTTAAGTTAAATAGAATTATTGAATTATATAGATACCTTTAATTTCTTGCTTTTTTAAGCATATCTGCTATCAAAAATGCCATTTCTAATGCTTGATCCGCATTTAATCTAGGGTCGCATTGAGTATTGTATCTTGAGGCTAAACCCTCTTCGGTGATATCTCCTGCTCCGCCTATGCATTCTGTTACATTTTGTCCTGTCATTTCAAGATGAACTCCTCCGGCGTAAGTTCCTTCTGAATGATGTATTTCAAAAAATCTTTCAACTTCTTTTAGAATATTATCAAAAACCCTTGTTTTGTAATTGTTTGAAGTTTTTATGGTGTTGCCATGCATAGGATCGATGCTCCATAATACTTTTTTACCCTCTCTTTCTATTGCCTTAATAAGCTTTGGTAGATATTTTCCTATATCTTGTGATCCCATTCTGACTATGATATTCATCCTGCCTGCTTCATTTTCAGGATTGAGTATGTCTGTGAGTTTTATAAGATCTGTTGTACTCATCGTAGGTCCTGCTTTGATACCTATGGGATTTTTAACGCCCCTTAAAAACTCAACATGTGCACCATCGACATCTCTCGTTCTGTCTCCAATCCAGAGCATGTGAGCCGAGCAATCATACCAATCCCCACTGGTACTGTCTTTTCTAGTCAATGCTTTTTCATAATTTAGCAATAGTGCCTCATGAGAAGTATAGACAGTAGTTTGCTTTATATTTGGTGTATTTACTGAATTTATTCCACAGGCATCCATAAATGCCAAAGATTCTGTTATTTTATCCGTAAGAATTTTATATTTATTATCAAGTTGATTATTTTTTATAAAACCGAGATTCCATCTGTGTATCTGATGCAAATCAGCCAATCCTCCTCTGGCAAAAGCTCTCAAGAGATTATGGGTTGCAGCTGACTGATTGTATGCCCTTATCATTCTCTTAGGATTTGGAATTCTACCCTCTTTGGTAAAAGATATATCATTTATGATATCTCCCCTATAACTTGGCAATTCTACTCCATTTATTTTTTCAAAATCAGAACTTCTGGGTTTGGCAAATTGTCCTGCCATTCGCCCTACTTTCACTATAGGGCAGCCTCCTGAAAAAGTTAAAACTACTGCCATTTGCAGTATGACTTTAAAAGTATCTCTAATATTATCTGCATTAAATTCTGCAAAACTTTCTGCACAGTCTCCGCCTTGCAGCAAAAATGCCTTGCCTTCAGTAGCAGCTTTTAAATAATTTTTTAGATTTCTAACTTCACCGGCAAACACTAAAGGAGGAAATTTGCTAAGTATATCTTCAACTTCTTTTAGTTTGTTTATATCAGGGTAAGAAGGTTGCTGTTTTATCTCTTTATCTATCCAGCTTGATGGATTCCATTCATTCTTATTAGTATTTTTTTCCAACATTGTGCCTATCCTCTTAAAATTTATTTTTATAAAATACTCAAATATTACTTTATTTTAGGTAAATTTTATCTTGTTTGAATATATTTTTTGTCTTTAAGTAACAATTTGTTATAATTTACATCTAAATTTTGATTAGGGGTGAGTATAAATATGGATCATTTAGTACCTGTTGTAATAGTTTTATTAGTAGTTGCCTTTTTTATGTATCAAAATATAAATAAAATTACGGGTAATATTGATACACTCGAAGATAATTCTTATGAAATGTATTCTAAATATGCAAGAATAGTAGAAAAATATATTAAGGATATAGAAGAAATAATAGATAAAAATAGTGTTTTAAATGAAGATAAATATATCCTAAAAGATAAAAAAGATGCTGAAAAAACAAAACAAGACCTTTTTTCTCTGGTGCGAAAATTAGCTTTTTTTGAAACTTTAAAAGCTAAGGAAAAGAGTACAAAAGAGTTAGAATCTCAGTTTTTTGAGATATTATCAACATTGGATGCTATAGTAAAAGATCGATTTATTGATGGTGAGAAGCTTTCTGATGAATTAAGAGAAAATTTACATACTGAATATCAAAATTTAAAAAAAGGATATAGTAAAAATTAAAATTGGTATGTTATTTGCTTTGTTCTAAGATAAAATAGTTAAGGTTATCTTATGAAAATAAAGCAAACACAGCAAACTCTAAGTGTTGTTATTGAGGATGATTATAATACTTTTTTTTATTTAAAAAGTGTAATAGATAAGAATTTTAAAAATAAAATTGGCAATAAGAATAAGATTATAATCTTCAATGATTCTTATGAAGAAGTCGGACGAAAGTATTTTTTAAAACTTCTTTCAAAAATTTACATTAAAAAAACAGATAAAAAATTGAAAAAAATATGGCAAATAGAAAAAGCCGTAAAAAAAACCATAAAAATAACATTACTAAAAACTAATCAAATTCAAAAATTTGTAAAACTTCATATTTTATTTAGAGAAAAAACAAGAAATATAGAAATTAAAATGGATTGTAAAAATAGGCTTATTCTAAAAGGTATGCAGAATATTTTTTATAAATATAAAATTTTTTATTATCCATCACTTGATACAACATATATTCAAAATATTGATTTAGACTTTATCAATATATTTAAAGATTTTATTCAAACCAAAGAGATATTTGGTAATTTTATTGATTTTAGTTTTGATGATGATATTATAAAGAAAATGGAACAATTTCTAAAGTTTGATATAGAAAAAAAGAGAGGAGTTGATATACTGCTGGATGACTTTTATAAAAAATTACACTGCAAGTGCAATGATCCTTATGAAAAGATTAGAAAAAGTTATCTACTTCTTACTAAAAAATATCATCCTGATAAAATAGTCAATGCAAATGCACTAATCATAAAATTATACAGTAAAAAGTTTCAAGAAATTCAACAGGCATATAAAACTATAAAAGAATATTATAAATATACAAGTAATATTGCTTGAGTATCTGGATGTATTATGCAAATTCTCTATAAATTATATATGTAAATATAAAGCCGAATGCTGACGAAAAAATCAATGGTGCACCATATAGAAATGCCGCAAATACTTTGATTAAGATACTTCTTCTTATTTTTAAAATAAAAATGATTAATGAACCAATAAATGTGGTAAGAAAAATATATAAAAAAACATCTATAAGAGTAAGGTGATCAGTAAAAAAGCTAAAATAACTTAAAAATATAGTAAAGATAAACATAGAAATTATATAATATGTTACATTTTTTCCTGTTTGATACAAGACAAAACTTTCAGGTATTGTTGGATTTTCAGGATGAAATCCGCTTGCTTTACTTTTTCGTCTCGCTTGTATGCCTCTTCTTTCAAAAAATAAGAAAACTATCAAACTGACAATTATACCTACAACTATCGGATATATTAAATGTTCCATGTCTTTATTACCTTTTTTTAAAATTATTACATTACTCTTTTTTGGCAACATGGTAACTCAATGCAACTGTGATTATTCATAATTTTTACTTATAGATTAAAAGTTTATAAAATTTTAATCTATTAAATTTGATATTAATTTTTCAATTTTTTTTATATCGAGCAAGTCATCTTTTGAAAATATAATATCCGGGTTTATGCACTCTCCAAACCCCCAATCTACATAAATATATCTTATGTTAGCATTTTGTGCTGCTTGCTCATCTTTTATACTGTCTCCAATCATAACAGCATATTTTTTTTGTATATTTAACTTTTTAATTATACTGTTTATCATGAAAGGGTCCGGTTTTGCCCTATTTACATCATCAGCGCCTAATATTATTGTAAAATATTGATATATATCTAAATGTTTTAACATTTTTTCACAATACAGACTGTAGGCATTTGTCACGATACAAAGTAAATATTTTTCTTTTAAATATCCCAATAAGTCTTTTATGCCATCATAAATATTCATATCAATAATACAATTTTTATAATAATGTTTTTCAAATATACTTTTGCACTCTCTGTATGGTTTCTTATTTTCATAAAAAAGTTGAGGAAGATTTAGATCAGGTTCATTTATTAAGTTTACAATTTTTTCTATACTAAAAGACGGTAATCCTAGAGTTTCTCTTACATGATTTATACTTTTTGTTATAGATGCACTGCTATCAAGCAATGTTCCATCCATGTCAAAAATAATAATTTTTTTATTTTGCATATATTATTTTCCTTAAATTATGCTGAAATATATAATTAGAAAAATATGAATAAGACTCTTTAAGTCCTTTTTTAATAATATTTCAGTGTTATTATTTTAACCCTAACCCAAATGAAATATTAACAAAAGCAACCTAAAATAACCAATTTTTTGAGAGAATAGTTCCTCCTCCTTTCTGTTCTCTCAAACTTTTTTTACAAAAACTACTGAAAATGATATAATCACAAAAAAATATAAAGTTGACAAATGAAAAATTTTGAGATAGAATTTCGTTCTGTTTTCGCGGGAATAGCTCAGTGGTAGAGCACAACCTTGCCAAGGTTGGGGTCGCGAGTTCGAACCTCGTTTCCCGCTCCATAGTGTGTATATTTGTAATTTTCTCTACATTATTATTTTCAAAAGATAAAATTATTATAAAAAACTATTATTGTATCAGCCATAGCACGATTTTTTTACAAGATATTGCTCCGCACCAAAAGAAGAATATAAAAATTTTTCAGATTCCTAAAAATCTGGCTAATTACAAAATACCATCCATTGATATTATTTCTGCAATTAAAAAGATTGCGACAGAACATATCATCGATAAAAGTGGTGGCATTGTTACATTTGATAGACAATGTAATATTAATTTTGACAAATTTAAAATTATAAAAACAATAAAGAGTATATTTCATAAAAAATACAGATATATCAATATTAAAAGTATCTTCGTAAAGCCTGTAAATTCATTTCCTGCCGACTTTGAAAATTATAAAATTAAGAAAATAAGCATACCAACACAAAATTTATATAAAAACAGTGGTATATTTTCTGTTTTATATCAAAATACAACAAATAAGATATCAAGAATATATTTTAGATTTAAAATAATAGCAAAAATAACTCTGCTTAAAGCAAGAAATAATATCGCAAACGGTAAAATTTTGAGCCGAAAGAATTATAAAAGAGTTATTGTTGAATTTAAAAAAATACCTATGAATTTTATAGAGAAAAAAGAGCTTGACGGATATATATCAAGAACTTTTATAAGAAAGGGTCAGATACTTACAACATTTGTATTGAAAAAGAAAAAATTGATTCAAAAAAGAGATATTGTTACTGCTATTATAAAAAGTGGTGCTTTGGAGTTGGAGTTTATGGCAAAAGCTTTAAATAGTGGAAATAAAAATGAATATATAAAAGTTGTCAATAGCAGTGGTAAAATATTTAGAGTGAAAGTAATAGGAGAAGGCACAGTAGAGGTGCAATAAACAAGGAGATAACAGGTGAAGATAATAGTTGCTATAAGTGGCGGCAGCGGAGTAAATCTGGGGTTGAAATTTATTAATTCTCTACCCAAAGAGATAAATAAATATCTTATAATTTCCAAAAATGCTGAAACTGTTTTTAAAGAGGAAGAAGGTATTGAGATATTTAATGATGGGGATATAGCATCTACTCTGGCATCCGGGTCTTTTGGCTGCGATATGATGATTGTTTTACCTTGTAGTATGAATACTTTGGCAAAGATAAGTTGCGGTATTGCTGACAATCTTACAACAAGGGCTGCTAGTGTGATGATAAAAGAGAGAAAAAAACTCCTACTGTCTCCTAGAGAGTTGCCCTACTCTGCCATAGCTTTGGAGAATATGTTAAAATTATCTAAACTTGGAGTTCTTATAGCACCACCAGTTTTGGGCTATTACAGTAGTCCTGAGAGCTTATCGGATATGGAGGATTTTTTGATTGGGAAGTGGTTTGATTTACTGGGTATAAAACACAATTTATATAAAAGATGGAAAGTATAAAAGTCCTCTAAAAAAGGAGATTTGGTATAATGAATACAGGCAATGAAAAAATAGCAATATATCCAGGTACATTTGATCCTATCACAAACGGTCATCTTGATGTGATATTAAGAGCTAAAAAAATATTTAACAAAGTATTGGTAGCTGTTGCAAAATCAAGAGAAAAAACACCGATGTTTTCAGTTTTGCAAAGGATTGATTTTATAAAAGAAGTTACAAAGGATATTGAGGGTGTTTGGGTAGAGAGTTTTGATACGCTGTTGGTTGATTTTGCAAAAGAAAAGGGCGTAACGACCATAATAAGAGGATTAAGGGCTGTCAGTGATTTTGAGTATGAGCTTCAAATGGGTTATGCAAATAATTTTTTAAATAAAGAAATAGATACCATATATCTTATGCCTTCACTTAAAAATGCTTTTATAAGCTCATCTGTTGTTAGAACTATTTTAAAGCATAATGGCGATCCTTCTACTTTACTTCCGCCGTCTGTTAGAAAGATGATACAATGTATGTAATATTAGAAGGTGTTGATACGAGTGGAAAATCTACACAGATAGGTTTGTTAAAACAAAAATATACAGATGCTGTTTTTACAAAAGAGCCAGGTGGTACCAAGCTTGGTTTTAGTATTAGAAAAATTATTTTAGATGGTGAGATTTCAAGTATTCAAGCAGAACTGTTCATGTTTTTAGCTGATCGGGCTGAGCATTATGAACAGATTGTTAAGCCCAATAAAAACAAACTTATATTTAGTGATAGAGGATTAATATCCGGCATTGCCTATGCTAAAACAAATTATGAAAAATTTAGTTTTGAAGAGTTGATAAAGTTGAACATGATTGCATTAAATGAGAATATGCCAAATTTGGTAGTTTTACTTAAGATCGATAAAACTCATATCGAAAAAAGGCTAAATACCAAAAAACATGATAATATAGAAAAAAGAGGGATTGAATATTTGTTAAAAGTACAAGAAAATATGATAGAAGCTCTTAAAAAAATGAAAATCAAATATATACAAATAGATGCATCATTAAAAATTGAAGATATACATAATATAATAATAAATAATATAGGAAATAAATATGATTAATGCACTTAGGGGAATGAAAGATTTATTGTCAACTCAGATTGAAAAATATGACTATTTTATAAAAAATGCTTCCGATATTGCTCTAAACTTTGGGTTTGAACACATAGAAACCCCCATACTCGAAGAAATGGCTCTTTTTAAAAGAAGCGTGGGTGAAAGTAGTGATATAGTTGGTAAAGAAATGTATGAATTTATTGACAAAGGTAACAATAATATCTGTCTAAGACCAGAGGGGACTGCCGGAGTTGTAAGAAGTTTTATTCAAAATAAATATGACAGAATCGCAGGGGTTAAAAGATTTTTTTATCATGGAGCTATGTTTAGATACGAAAGACCCCAGAAAGGAAGACTTAGAGAGTTTCACCAATTTGGAGTTGAATGCTTTGGAGAGAGCAATCCTTATGAAGATATCAATATTATTTTACTTTTAAAAGAAATTCTTGATTTTTTTAAAATAGAGTATACTCTTAAAATAAATTCTCTTGGATGTGAAAAATGCTTGCCGCCTTTTAAAGAAAATTTAGTTAAATTTTTGGGTGATATCGAAGATGGCTTATGCGATGATTGCAAAAGAAGAATAAGAACAAATCCTATAAGAGTTTTTGACTGTAAAAATAAAAGTTGTCAAGAGTTACTTTTAGATGCTCCAAGGCTTGGTGTTTCTCTTTGTGATGAGTGTAGCAAGAGTTTTAATTTTATTAAAAATTTCCTTCTTGAAGCAAATATAAAGTATGAAGTTGATTCAAACTTGGTAAGAGGACTTGATTATTATACCAAAACTGCTTTCGAGTTTGTTTCTACTGAAATAGGAGCACAAAATGCAGTAGCTGGTGGCGGAAGATATGATAAACTTGTAAAATTTTTAGATGGTAGAGATACTCCGGGAATTGGTTTTGCTATAGGTATAGAAAGAATTTTAAATCTAATTAATCTTCCAAAGACAGAAAAAAGTGGATATTATTTTGGTGCAATGGATGAAAACGCAATTTCTTTGGTGTATAAATTAGGAGTTAAAAAAAGAAAACAAGAAAGAGTTGAGATAGCTTATAATCCAAAAAGTTTAAAGGCGCATTTAAAAACAGCTGATAAAAAAGGTATGAGATATTGTGCTGTTATTGGTGAAAACGAGCTTAAAAATCATCAAGTATGGATTAAAGATTTGGTAAAAAAAGAAGAATTTCTTAAAAATATAGAAGAATTTTAGGAACTTTTGTGAATAGGTATGGTATTGATATTTGGGGAAAACAGAAATTTGATATAAAAGACGGCAAAGTTTATGTCAATTACAAATCAAAGCCTGCGATTATAAATATAGTTAAAAGTGCAAGAAAAAAAGGACTCAGTGGTCCTTTGCTTATCAGATTTCCGCATTTGATTGAATCCCAGATAGAATTAATTTATAAAACTTTTAGCAAAGTTCAAAAAGATTTTAGATATAAAGGCAGTTTTAATGCTGTTTTTCCACTCAAAGTAAATCAATATCCAGGATTTGTAAAGAATCTGGTAAAATTGGGAAAAAAATTTAATTATGGGCTAGAAGCTGGGAGTAAAGCTGAACTTATTTTAGCTATGACATACAATAATGAAAAATCTCCTATTACCGTGAATGGATTTAAAGATAATGAAATGATAATTTTAGGATTTTTAGCTGCTAAAATGGGTCAAGATATAACTTTAACTATTGAAGGTATCAATGAGCTTGAAAATATTGTTGAAAATATAAATAATTTTGATGGAATTGTGCCAAATATCGGACTTAGGATAAGGCTTCACAGCTCAGGCATAGGCATTTGGGCAAAAAGTGGTGGAATTAATTCTAAGTTTGGATTGACTTCTCTTGAGCTTATAACTGCGATTGATATTTTAAAAAAGTATAATATTTTAAAATATTTTACAATGATACATTTTCATATCGGATCACAAATAGAAGATATTGCCCCGTTAAAAAAAGCTTTAAGAGAAGCAGGTAATATATTTGCCGAACTTAAAAAAATGGGTGCAAAAAATTTAAAAGCTATAAACCTTGGAGGCGGTTTGGCAGTTGAATATTCACAAAATAAAAATAATTATCATAGAAATTATTCTTTAGATGAATATGCAAACGATATAATATATTTACTTCAAGATATAGCAAAAAGAAAAGGTGTCGAAGAGCCAGATATCTTCATAGAATCCGGTAGATTTGTGTCAGCTTCTCATGCAGTATTGGTTGCGCCGGTACTGGAATTATTTTCTAAAGAATACAGCGAAACGGCATTAAAGCTTAAAAAAACAAACCCTCCACTAATAAGCGAATTGTACGCATTGTATAAAGATATGGATAAAAAAAATGCACTCGAGTTTTTGCATGACGGCATAGATCATATGGAATCACTTTTAACACTTTTTGATTTAAGTTACATAGACATTATAGATAGAGCCAATACTGAAATTCTGGTTAACCTTATCATTAAAAAAGCCGTAGATTTACTTAAAGATAAAAATTATAATGAATTAATATCAATTCAAGAAAGAGTACAGGAAAGATATCTTTTAAATTTTTCTATTTTTCAAAGCTTACCAGATAGCTGGGGTTTAAAGCAAAATTTTCCAGTTATGCCATTAAGTAAACTTAATAAATCCAATACCAGAAGTGCCTCGTTGTGGGATATAACCTGTGATAGTGACGGGGAAGTGAGTTTTGATGTGAAAAATCCACTTTTCTTGCATGATGTAAATCTTGAAGAAGAAGACTATTTTCTTGCATTTTTTTTAGTCGGTGCTTATCAGGAAACTATGGGTATAGCACACAATCTTTTTTCTCATCCTACTGAATTAAGTGTTGAAATAGATGAAGAAAGTTACAATATCCAAAATATAATTAGATCTAAAAACATTATTGAGATTCTAGGAAATATAGAGTATAATAAAAATGAGATAAAAAATATTTTATTTAATAAAATAAATAAATCAGACTTAATAAACAAAACAAAGAAAAGAAAAGTATTTGATATGTTAAATATATTTTTAAATGATAACAGTTATTTAAAAACTGATATCATCCAATCAAATTTCTTTGAGGAATATGAAAATGAATAGCAAACAATCTCTTTGGAAACAGATAAAAGAGGATTTTACTATGCCCTATACTTGTGATCCTGCCATAAATTCAAAGGTTGAGCTATTTTTTAATTATCCGGGAGTCTGGGCCCTTGTTTCTTACAGGCTTGCACACAAGGTTTATAAAAAAGGATGGAAGACCTTTGGTAGAATTATCATGGGTATTTCCCAAATCTTTACAAATATAGACATACATCCTGCCTGCGAGATTGGCAGAAGAGTCTTTATAGACCATGGTTTCGGGGTGGTTATAGGTGAAACTGCAAAGGTTGGTAATGATGTCTTGATTTACCAGCAAGTGACTATTGGTGGTGTTAGTTTGGAGAGGGGCATAAAAAGACATCCAACGGTAAAAGACAGAGTTGTTGTTGGAGGCGGTGCTAAAATACTAGGCAATATAATAATAGGAGAAAATTCAAAAGTTGGAGCGAATTCAGTAGTTATTCATGATGTTCCTGCTAATTCTACAGCTATTGGTATACCCGCTCGTGTTATACAAAAAGGAAGAGACAAGTCCCAGCTCTCACACAATAAACTTCCAGATATAAACAAGGAGTTGTTTGAATATATTATCAAAAGGTTGAATATATTAGAAGATGTTTTTGAAAAACATGATGAAGAGATAGTGATACAAAAAGATCAAGAGTTGGAAAAAATTTACGAAACATTTTTAAAAACTATAAAAGGATAGAAAATGCTTACAAAAAGAGTAAAAAGATTAAATGAATCAATGACACTTGCTATTACTACATTGGCAAGAGAATTAAAAGATAGCGGCAAGGATATACTTAGTTTTTCAGCAGGAGAGCCAGATTTTGATACACCTGAAGTAATAAAAGAAGAAGCTATAATAGCTCTAAAGAAAGGTTTTACAAAATATACTGCAGTTGCGGGTATACCCGAACTTTTACAAGCAATCGCTACAAAATTAAAAAGGGATAATGCTCTTGTTTATAAACCATCACATATTATTACAAGCAATGGTGCAAAGCACTCACTATTTAACCTTATACAAGTTTTAATTGAGCAAGGAGATGAAGTAATCATACCAGCACCATATTGGGTAACTTATCCTGAGCTTGTAAGATATAGTGGTGGTATTCCTGTGCCTGTTGAGACAAATGATGAGAGTGGATTTAAGATAACTTCAAAGCAGTTAAAAGATGCCATAACTCCAAGAACAAAATTACTCATCCTGACAACACCTTCAAATCCTACCGGGTCATTATACTCAAAAGATGAGCTTGAAGAAATTGCAGAAGTTTTAAAAGGCAGTGATATATTTGTGTGTTCAGATGAAATGTATGAAAAACTTATATATAATAAAGAGTTTGTTTCTGTTGCAAGTATAAATGATGATATGTTTAAAAGAACCATAACCGTAAACGGTCTTAGTAAATCAGTTGCAATGACAGGTTGGAGATTTGGCTATCTTGCAACACCAAATGAAGAACTTATAAATGCTATGAAAAAATTACAAAGTCAAAGTGCATCCAATATAAACTCGATAACACAACATGCAGCTATTGCCGGACTTGATGGAAGAGCTGATAAAGACATAGAATTTATGAGAAAAGAGTTTCAAAAAAGAAGGGATTTAGCAGTTAAACTTATCAATGAGATTGACGGACTTTCTGTAATCATACCAGATGGTGCATTTTATCTTTTTATCAATATAAAAAATATAAGTAGTAATTCTATGAAGTTTTCACAAGAGTTATTATCCAAAAAAGGTGTGGCTGTGATACCGGGTATTGGTTTTGGAAGTGAAGGTTATATAAGATTTTCTTTTGCTACAGATGAAAAGAGTATAATTGAAGGAATCAAAAGGATAAAAGAGTTTGTCAGTTAAAGAAAAATTACTTATAAGTGCCTGCTTATTCGGAGTTAATGTTAAATATAATGGCGGTAACAATAAACTCAAGAGTTTATCCAAATTGTCAAAAAAATATAAGCTTATCCCCTTTTGCCCTGAAGTAGAAGGGGGTTTGCCTACTCCTAGGCTACCTTCTGAAATAGTCTCTTTTAAGCCTATAAAGATAGTAAATAATAAAAATCAAAATGTTACAAATGAATTTTTAAAAGGTGCAAGTAAAGCACTTGCTCTTTGTAGAAAATTGAATATCAAAAAAGCTCTTTTAAAAGAAAATTCTCCCTCTTGCGGTAGTAATTATATTTATGATGGTAGTTTTAGTAAAGTTTTAAAAAAAGCACAAGGAATTACTTCTTCTTTATTGAGTCAAAATGGTATAAAAATATTTAATGAAAATAATTTGTAAAATAAGTTATAAAAATAATTTTTTAATTTTATTTAGGAAAAATAGAGTTAATTGGCTTCTTTTTTCCAGTTTTTGTATATAGCCATTATAATCAGTACCCTGCTCTGCTACAAAATTTAAAAAATATTCCAATGAAACTTCCATATTGTCAGCTTTTTCTATCTCTAAAAGCTTTCTGTATAACGGCTCAATCGTTCTTACGATTTTTTTTGGAGCTGCCTGTCTAAAAGCCATGTATCTGTTTATTTTACCATCGTGATCTCTTCTAATTTCAAAATCTGTAATAACCCAGTAGTAGTCTCCGTTTTTTGCCATATTTTTAACAATTGCGGTGATATTTTGTCCATTTTGAATATATTGCCACATAAGATAAAAGATAGCTTTTGGCATATCAGGATGTCTTACTATATTATGATTTGCTCCTATAAGCTCCTCTTGTGTATATTTGCAAATTTCAATAAAATAATCATTTACTTTTGTAATATTTCCTTCTAAGTCAGTTGTACTTAATATATACTTTTTTGGATTTAATTTAATTTCTCTATCTGTTGGTATTATGCCCATCTTGAACTACTCCTAAAGTTATTTTTATTTCTATGCCATTTTTAATATTGTTTATATGTATGTCTCCATTCATATGTTTTTCTATGATCAGCTTTGTCATATACAATCCTATACCATCACCACCATTTTTTTCTTTTGTTGTAAAATAAGGTTCAAAAATATGTGGAATAATTTCCTCTTTTATTCCCCCCGCATTTTCCTTTATGATGATAGTTACTATATGATTTTTTACAAATTGTACTATAGCTATCTTTCTATCTTTGATATTTCTTTCCAAAAATGCATCTATGGAATTATTTATTATATTTAGTATTGCCTGTCCAAACTCATTTTTATAGCCAAATATTTTTACATCCTTACTAAGATTTATATTAAGATTTATATCTTGTTTTTTAAGTAGAGGCTGTAAGATTTCTATGGATTCAAATATGGTATTGTTAAGAGAAAATACCTTTTTTTCTTTTTCCGGTTTAAAAAAATTTCTAAAATTATCAATAGTTTGCGCCATTTGTGAAATAATCTTTCCTGATCTTTTTTCAAACTGATCCATTACCTCTTTTGTTATATTGTTGTTTTTATATTTAACAATAATAGTGCTATTTAAAAATATCAGTGCGTTAAGAGGTTGTTTCCATTGATGAGCTATCATAGATATAACTTCTCCCATTTGGGCAAGCCTTGATTGTTGAAGTGTTGTAAGTTGTTGTTTTTTTTCTTTTTGTATAGCTATTTTAATTTTTTTTTCGAGTGTTTTGTTTAGTCTTTCAACCTCTTTTTTCAACCTCTTTTGCCTGATATAAAAATATAGCAATATAAAAATGACAAAGAAAAAGAAAAAAGTTATTTGAGCTATAAGCATATAATTTATTTGCTCTTTTTTCACCCCCATCCATTTTTTGTATATTTTAATTCTTTCTTGATTGCTTATTGAATTTATTGATTTGTTTAATATTGATATTAAAATGGCATAATCATTTCTTGCCATTATTTGTAGGTTAAAATCAATTCCAGTAATACCAGTTATATATATATCATTAAAATTATTTTTAATTATTTGATATCTTAAAGAAGGCTCTATGTCAACTGCTGCAAAAGCAGTACCATTTTCGACTAGATATAGTGCTTCTTTAGTATCTTTTGTTAATATAAAATCTATTTTAGGATACATACTTTTTAGTAAAAAATATGTACTGTAACTTTTTCCAACAGCTACTTTTTTATTTTCAAGGTTAACTCCTGTTGTTATAAAGTTATTTATTTTCTTTGTTGCTATCGCAATGGGAAATTTTTCATAAGTTTTGGTAAAAAGTGCAAAAGACTCTTTATCAAAAGTTTTACTGGTGGCTATATTTAAATCATAATTTTTCATTTTTATATTTTTTAAAACTTCTGTAAAAGTTTTTGCTTTAAAAAATTTATATTTCAAATGAACCTTTTTTGCTATAAGTTTCCAATAGTCTATGCCTATACCGGAGATTTTACCATTTTTGTCTTCAAAATTAAATGGCATCCAAGTTGTTGTAATATTAATACTTAAGATATGATTTTTTATAAACTCTTTTTCCTTTTTTGTAAGAAATATCTTTCTTGCAGTAGGCAAAGGGAGCCATTTTGATTGTAAAAGGTATATCTCTTCTTTGTCTATTTGAGTATATGCTTTGTTAAATATATCTTTTAACATTTTATTGTTTTTATCAAAAGCAAGATATTTTGGGGCACATGTAAGATTTTTATCTTTATTTTGTAATTTAATTTTTAAACCTGAGAGGAAATTTTTATAAATTAGATCTTTAAATATAAAATAATTGCCAAAGGCGTATGCAGCTTTTTTTTGCAAAACAAATTTTAAAGCATCATAATTAGAAGGACACTCTATAAGTTTTATATTTGGATACATTTTTTTTATATAGTTAATTTTAGCAAATCCCTTAACTACAGCCAGTCTCTCTCCTTTTTGATTTATTTCGTTGAAAGAGGGAATTTTTTTATCTATTGCAATAGCAAATGCATAGAATAGATCAAGAACCTTGTAATTGCTGTAAAGGTATTGTTTATTTCTATTTTGGTTTTTTCCAAGAGTAGCAATTAAATCTATATGTTTGTTTTTAAAAATATTATTATCTTTATTTATTGTTAAATTTTTTACAAAAACTATTTTTTTTCTCAATATTTTTTGGTACAGTTTCAAATAATCTGTTAAAAAATTAAAAATTTGGGAAAACTCATTTTTATTAGCAGGTGCCCAATCTTTTTTTAAATAAACCTTTATACTTTTTTTACTCTTTAAGTAATTATTTTCTTGCTTATTTAAAAAGCCGTATGAATAATCCGAAGCATTTGCTATATTGGCATATATAGCGAACATAATAGTTAATAAAACTATTTTTTTTAAGATATCCATACCTTTATTTCTCCTGGCTCTTTCCAAGTTTTTTCACTTTGCATAAAGCTTCATCAGCTTTTTTTATAATATCTTTTATATTATCATCTGATTTGCACTGCGCTATGCCAAAACTAATATTTTGCTTTGCATCTTCATAGAAACTGTATAATTTTATCTTCTTTTTTAAATATTCAGCAAGTATTGAAGCATTAGATCTATCAGTTTCCGGTAAGATGATTATAAACTCTTCCTCTGTCCACCTTCCTGCCACATCCTTAATTCTTAATCCGGATAAAATAATATTGGCAAACTCTATAAGAAATTGATTTCTTCTTGAGTATCCAGATGTATTATTTATATTTTTAATATTATCAATACTGATAAGGATAATTGAAAAATAAGTACCAAATCTACTATTTCTATTTTTTTCATTTGATAGTACTTCATTTATTTTGTATCTATTGTTTAGTCCAGTAAGTTCGTCAATGGTGTTCATTTTTAGAAATTGTTTAGTATTTTTATTATTTGTTATCTTTTTGGCAAAAGTTTCTAATTTTTGTAGAATTAAAGATGTATTTATAACAGGCTTACTTACAAAAGTATCGATTTTTATATCTATTGCTTTTTCCAAGGTATTTGTGTCTTTGTAGGCAGATATAAGTATAATTGGAGTATCAAGATTGCCTTTTTTGATTATTTTTGACATTTCAAAACCATTTAAGATAGGCATATTTACATCAGCTATGATGATATCTGGCTTATAACTGTAAAAGATTTCCAATCCTTCTATCCCATCTTTAGCAAGATATAATTTTTTGATATTATCTCGCATAAAAAAATCAAAACTTTGTCGTAAGTCAATATTGTCATCAACAAAAAGTATACTCATATCTCTTAAGTCCATTTTTCCTCTAATATTTCACTATTTAAAAATCTATTATACTATGTTATTATAAGAAAAATATGGGTAAAATGTGAAGATTCTATTTTTTTGGAGTTTTGTATTGAAAAAAAATCAAATATTACTTATAGAGGATGATATAGAAAGTGCTGTTTATTTACAGGAATTTTTAAATGAAAGAGGATTGAGTACAGATATATTTACAACAATTACAGATGCGATATTTAGAATTAAATTTAACAATTACAGCTTAATATTATTGGATTTAAATCTTCCTGATTATGAAGGTTATGAGATATTGAAGTTTTTAAATTCAGAAAAATTTAATATTCCTGTTATAGTTACCAGCGGATATGCAGATACTCAGACAAAGATAAAAACTTTCAGATTCGGTGCGAGTGATTATCTTGTAAAACCTATTGATCCTGTAGAATTGGAAGCCAGAATATGGGTGCATTTAGGCAAAAGTACAAATATTAAACAATTTTCATCAAGCAGCATGTTTAAAATCGATAATAAGTTGATTTATTTTAAAGATAAACTTTTGAAATTGACCAGAATAGAGTTTAAAATACTAAAAATTATTATTGAAAGTCCAAATCAAATAGTCTATAGAGAAGATTTGTATAAAGTGCTGTCCCCCAAAAGCAACCGCAGGACACTTGACGGACATATAAAAAATATAAGAAAAAAGATAAAGATTATTGACTCTGAAAGTGAAGATATAATTCTTACTGAATACGGCTTAGGCTATAGACTCAATGTATAAATTTACTTTTTAGCTCTAAAATTATCTCTTTTATGTCATCACCTCCTACTATTTCGCTGACCAAACAGGCTCTTTTGGCTCCTGTTTTTATAATTTTATTTATATTATACTTTTTTATGCCTCCTATGGCAACAAACGGTATGGTTATATTTTTTACCACCCATTCCAGATACTCTAAGCCTACAGGTTTTGTATCTTTTGTGGTAGTTGGAAAAATAGGCCCGACTCCTATATAATCAGCTCCATATTTTTGAGCCTTTAATGCTTCTTTGCAAGCGTGTGTGGAAACACCTATAATCATATCATCTCCTACGATTTTTCTAACATCACTTATATCCATATCATCTTGCCCTATATGTAGTCCATTTGCACCTGTAAGTAAAGCTATATCAACATGGTCATTGACTATAAAAATAACTCCGCTATCTTTACAAATTTTCGCTATTTCTTTAGCCTCTTTTACTTTTTCTTTAATACTTTTATTTTTATCTCTATATTGAATGATCTTTATACCGCCTTTTATCATTTCTCTTACACATTCAATATTGCTTTTACCCTTGGCAAAATTTTCAGCGGTAATTCCATAAAGTCCTAAAGGTATATTTTTTTTACTCATATCATCTCCCAATCTTTAAAAACAGGTTGATAACCTTTTTCTTTTATAACTTTTACTATTTCTTCAACACTTCTATTATCACTTATGTCAAACTGTGGAGTTGAAGTATCTACTCCTTCATATCCTCCAACATCTGTTTTTGAACCTGCTGAGAATTTTGTAACCCCAAGTCCAATAAGATGGTCTCTAAAGTCAGCTTTCTCTCTTGTTGAGATATTGATGCCGATAGAAGGAATATATAATCTGTAAGCTAACATAATCTGCAAAAATTGTTTATTACTTAAGTTGTATTTCGGTTTATAACCACCTTCAGCATGATTTATGCGAGGAAGTGAGAGAGATATCTCACTGTTTATATACTTATCCATTAAATATTTTGCATTTAAGCCACTAAAAAATGCTTCTTTGGTTATATCAGCTAAGCCAAATAAAACTCCTATATTTATGGATCTTATACCTGCTTTTGCTCCTCGCTCTGGTGCTTCCAATCTATAATCATAATCAGTCTTTTCTCCGCTTGTGTGTACTTGTTTGTAAATATCTCTATCATAAACTTCTTGATAGACAGTAAGACCATCTACACCAATATTTTGTAGTATTTTGTATTCATTTGTATTTAACGGATAAATTTCTATAGAAACAGAACTAAAATATTTTTCCAAAGTTTTAACTGCCATTTTTAAGTATTCCAAGTCTGCCATTTTTTTAGATTCGCCTGTTAAAAGAAGTATATGTTTAATACCTGTTTTTGCAATTTCCTTAGCTTCAGATTCTATCTCTTTTTGATTTAAATGTTTTCTTGTTATTTTATTTTTCTTGCTAAAGCCACAATATGCACAATCACTTGAGCAGTAATTTGAAATATATATCGGAAGGTATAACTGTATAACTCTACCAAAATATCTTAAATAATGTTTTTGTGATATTATTGCCATTTCTTCGAGATAATGTGTTGCTTTATCACTTAAAAGATTTAAAAAATCAAACTCATTTAGTTTTTCTTTATTTAAACTTTTATGGATATCTTCATCGCTTACACTTTTTAAATATTTATCAAAATCAATCGTTTCGTAATGTTTTAACACTGATTTAAAATCATCAAATTTTTTTAAATCAGTCATGCAAAAATCCAGTCAGTGGAGAGGAAGCTTGAGCTTTGGTCGATTCTTCAGCGAGTTTTGCTACAAATGCCATTCTACCTGCTTTTACGGCCATAGAAAATGCTTTTGCCATAGTTTGGGGATCACCGGCATTGGCAATGGCAGAATTTACCAAAACAGCGTCAGCTCCAAGCTCCATGGCTTCTGATGCTTGAGATGGTTTTCCTATACCTGCATCAACTATGATGGGGATAGAAATATTTTCAATCAAAATTTTTATCATTTCTCTTGTTTGAAGCCCTTGGTTTGAGCCTATTGGTGAACCAAGAGGCATTATGGCACTAGCACCTGTATCTTGAAGTTTTTTTGCTACAATCAAATCAGGCATGACATAAGGAAGCACTATAAATCCTTCTTTTGAAAGAATCTCTGTTGCTTTTATCGTTTCCTCATTATCGGGAAGTAAATATTTCATATCATTGATAACTTCTATTTTTATAAAATTTCCACACCCTGCCTCTCTTGCTATACGGGCAATTTTTACAGCTTCTTTTGCATTTCTTGCACCTGAAGTATTTGGCAAAAGTATAGTATCTTTTGGTATAAATTCAAGGATATTTTCTTCAGGCATTGAAAAATCAACTCTTCTTAGAGCTACCGTTATCATTTGTGAACCACTTGATTTTATGATTTTTGGTATCAAGTTTTTATCTGGGAATTTGCCTGTTCCGGTAAAAAGTCTATTGGTAAAAATCTTACCCCCAATAATTAAATTTTCATGCATTTTAACCTCCTGATACAAAACGAAGTATCTCAATATCATCATTTTGTTTTAAAATATATTTTCCTAAATCATCTTTTTTTAAAATTTTATCATTTACAATAAAAACAATACTATTTTTATCAATATTTTTTATCTCGAGCAATTCTAAAGCAGTTGTTTCATCTTTTATATCCTCATTGTTACCATTTATTTTTATCCTAAGCATTTTCTATCCTAATATTATGATTTATATATGTAGTGTCGCTTTTTCCGATTTTAAAACTATGCTTTATGCTATTTGTTATGTAAGTTTTTGCTATGCTGACACTTTCTACCAAGCATTTGCCTTTTGCCAAGTTTGCAGCTACTGCTGAAGAGAGTACGCATCCTGTACCATGTGTATCTTTTGCATCTAATTTTTCATTCTCAAAATATATAAAATCGTTTTTATACAGCAGCACATCTGTAGCATTTCCATCTAAATGACCACCTTTTATAAGGATGTTTTTAGCACCTATATCTCTAAATTTTAGTGCTGCTTTTTCCATATCTTTTATTGTTTTTATATTTATACTCAACAGTTTTTCTGCTTCTGGAATATTTGGGGTGATAATTGTCGCTATTTTAAACAAATCATTTTCTAAAGTTGCAAGAGTATCGTTTTGTGTTAAAAGTTGACCAGTTGAAGCGGATAATACAGTGTCTAAAACGATAGGAATATTTTTATATACTTTTAAAATATTAAAAACAGTTATTGCAATATTTTTATTACACAACATTCCTATTTTTATCGCATTTATCCGGATATCATCAAATAAAGTTTTTAACTGCATTCTTACAATATCTTCTCTTATACATTCTATATATTTTACACCAGTACTATTTTGTGCTGTCAGTGCAGTCATCGTACTTAATCCATACACTCCAAATGATTCAAATGTCTTCATATCTGCTTGAAGTCCAGCACCGCAACTATTATCAAAACCGGCAATAGACAAAGCTGTTTTCATAATATCCCTTAAAAGTTTTATGCTACAAAGATAGAGAAAAGTGAATTTGCAGGTTCGCTTTCCTACGCCGGTATTATCCGGATCAGGTCAAAGGATCAAAAGATACACATCTCTACTCTCAGACGATTTTATCGACTCTCCTAGTATATTTTACTATTATAACCAATTAATCTAAATATTTTTTAAAATAATGCGATTACTTAGCGTATTTTTCTTTTGCTTCTTTTAAAGCTCCTATAAGTTCATCAAGATTTTCATAAGGAATATGAGCTTTCCAATCAGGCTCATTTATGTTACCTTTTAATGAAATACCTATACTAACTACCGGCTCTGTTCCAGCCCCATAAGGTTCTTTGATATTTGCTATAGAAATCAATCCTTTTTTTGTACCGTTTAATTTTATTGTTTTTATTGTTGTGTGTTCTCCGCCCATTTTATCTCCTATTTTTTTATAAATTTTAATATTTTGGCTTGTAATTTTAGCCAATCTTTTTGAAGTATCAGTGGAAAACCACCATATACTCTGCCTCCCTCTATGCTTTTTGATACGCCACCTCTGGCTGCAATAGTAGCAAAATCCCCGATTTTCAAGTGACCTGCTGTCGCACTTTGACCTCCCATTATAACATTTCTTCCAAGTTCGCTTGAACCTGCAAGTCCGGATTGTGCAACAAGTATGGAGTTTTCTCCTATTTGACAATTATGTCCTATTTGCACTAAATTATCTATTTTTGTACCTTTTCTTATAACAGTTGAGCCAAAAACCGCTCTGTCAACAGTTGAATTTGCCCCTATCTCAACATTGTCCTCAATTACAACATTCCCATTATGATGTATCTTGATGTGTCTGCCATCTTTGGTATGTGCATATCCGAAGCCGTCACTTCCGATAACACATCCAGCATGAAAAATACAGTTTTCACCGATAACAGTATCATTGTAAATTACAACATTTGGATATATTATACAATTTTTTCCGATAGTTACATTTTCCCCTATCACCACACCGCTTAAGATAACAGCATTGTCTGCGATAACACTATTTGAGCCTATGCTCACTTTATCTTCTATATTATAATCTTTACCTATAACCGGTAATATCTTTGTTTTACTTATCAAATCTTTTTTAAAGTATTTGCTGGAATATGCGATGAAAAGATGAGGATTCTCACATACTATAGCGATGGTTGTTTTAGGAACAAAATCCAATAGTTTTTCTGTTACAAAAACTGCACCCGCATTTGTATTTTTCAAAGCATTTATATGCTTTTCACCGTCAATATAGCTAAGTTCGTTTTTATTTGCATGTGTTAAGTCATTAATATTTAAAATTTCAATATCATTTAAAGATTTCTTTAAATCGATATTACTTAGCAATTCATTTAAAAGCATATTTATCTCTCCATGGCAACTGAGCCACCTCTGACTATATCTATGGGATTGTATTTGCTCATAGCTTTTATAAAGTGCCCTACTCTATCACTATCATCAGCTATCATCACTATGATGAAATCACTTCCAGCATTTGCGACTGTGCCGTTAAAAGCTTTAAGTATTGCATCAAGTCCGTTAAAATCAGAGCTAAGCGGCAACTTTACCAAAGCCATCTCCTTCTCTACAAAATCACTATTTTCTATAACTTTATAAGTAGGAATGAGTTTATGGAGTTGCTTGAGTATTTGCTCTATCACTCTTTCGTTTCCTCTTGTAACTATGGTAAATCTCGAAAATTCACTCTGAGGTACCGGGGCAACCGTTAAAGATTCTATATTGTATCCTCTCCCTGCGAAAAGACCGGCAATCCTTGACAATACACCATGTTCATTTAAAACGATAACCGATATTACTCTTCTTGTTTCAGCCATTATACTGTCTCCTTTTCAAGGATTTTAAATTTAAAATATATATGATTCATGCTTATTCCTTAAAATCAAGCATCATATTGTAAAGAGTTCCACCAGAAGGCACCATAGGCAAGACATTTTCAAGTCTATCAACTACTACATCCAAAAGGGCTACCTTGCCACTTTGTATGGCTTTTTCCAAAGCTTCGCTAAACTCCTCTTTGGTTGTACATCTAAAACCCACACCGCCAAAACTCTCAGCCAATTTGACAAAATCAGGTTGCATTGAAAGATCAGTCGATGCATATCTTTTATCGTAAAAAAATGTTTGCCATTGCCTGACCATACCAAGAAAATTATTATTTAAAATTATATTTATAACAGGTATTTTGCTTTCAACCGCTGTCATCAACTCTTGTATATTCATAAGAATTGACCCATCACCGGAAAAGTTGATACTTATTTTGTCTTCTTTGGCTTTTTTTACACCCATGGCTGCTGGAAGACCAAATCCCATAGTGCCGAGTCCACCACTAGTGATGAATTGTCTGGGATTTGTAAATGGATAAAATTGAGCTGTCCACATTTGGTGTTGCCCAACATCTGTAGTAATAATAGCTTTATCGCCAAGAGTTTCTCCGACTCTTTTTATAACCCATTGAGGTTTTATGACTTCATCACTATCTTCAAATCCCAGAGGATGAATTTCATCATATCGTTTTAAAAGTTCAACCCATGGAGCAAAGCTTTCCTTTTTAATTTTATCTTTCATTCTTGGTATCATATCTTTTATAACATTTTTAATATCACCGACTATAGGTAAGTCAACATCTACGATTTTTCCTATACTGCTTGGATCAATGTCTATATGTATGATTTTTGCATGTTTGGCAAATTCACTGAGCTTTCCTGTAACCCTATCATCAAATCTGGCACCAACTGCTATCATAAGATCAGCCTCACTCATTGCCATATTGGCAGCATAACTTCCATGCATGCCAAGCATACCAAAAAGATATTCATTATCATAACACAAAGAGCCTCTTGCCATTAGAGTTTCGACCGCAGGGATGCCGGTTAATTGTACAAATTCTCTTACAGGCTTTGTTGCGCTTGAGCTCATTACTCCGCCACCAAGATACAAAACCGGTCTTTTAGACTCGGCTATAAGCTCAATGGCTTTTTTTATTTGCCTTGGGTTACCATTATAATTTGGTTTATAAGTTTTAAGTTTTATGGATTTGGGATAGACAAATTCTCCGATTTGAGCCGTTACATCTTTTGGTATGTCTATATGTACAGGTCCGGGTCTGCCTGTTCTTGCTATATAAAAAGCTTCTTTAAGAATTTTAGGTAGTTCATTAACATCTTTTACAAGATAATTATGTTTAACACAAGATCTGCTTATACCAACAGCGTCAATCTCTTGAAAAGCATCCGTTCCTATCATAGTTATAGGCACCTGTCCGCTAATGACGACTATGGGAACAGAATCCATATATGCAGTTGCAAGACCAGTTACAGCATTGGTAAATCCAGGTCCACTTGTAACAAATGCAACCCCAACATCTCCTTTTGCTCTTGCATAACCGTCGGCTGCATGAACTGCTGCTTGTTCGTGCCTTGTTAAAATATGTTCAAAATAATTTTGTTTATATACTTCATCATATACATTCATTATAGCACCGCCTGGGTAACCAAAAACAGTTTTTATCCCTTCTCTGCCAAGTGCTTCTATGACCATCTGTGCCCCTGAGAGTTGCATATTCTCTCCTTTTACTTAATTTATAAGGAATGTATTATATCAAAAATTTATAAAGACATTGTTAAGGCAGAAATTAATTATTCGCATTTAGATATGGCCAGCCCCTCTCTGAGTCCATCGTCTATAACTATCATATTCTCAAAACCTGCAATTTTTAAAACACTTTTGAGTATCGCTATGCCGCTAAAAATTAAATTAGATCTACCAACTCCAACCCACCTGTCTCTTTCTCTTTCATCAAATTCAAGCAGTCTCTCAAACAGCTTATCTATATCTGCAATACTTAAAATCGTACCATTTATGATTTCATGTTCATAATGTTCATAATCAATCCCTTTATTTAAAGATGCAAGCGTGGTTGCGGTGCCAGCTGTACTGATAAATACTTTTGGTTTTGAAAAAGATGAGTAAATCTCGCTTATAAATTTTTCTATATCCTTAGTTTCGAGATTGATACTTTCTTGCATTTTATCAAAAGAGTTATATTTTTGAGTTAAAGTAACTATACCTATATCAAAACTTTTTATAAAAGCTCTATCTTTTTTTTGTATGAAAAGCTCACTTGAGCCTCCTCCTAAATCCAAAAGGATAAAATCTTGATATTCCAAATCCAATCTTTTTAATGCTTCACTAACTGCGATTGCAGTAAGGTTTGCCTCATGTGTGCCTGATATCACTTCCACTTCAAGTCCGGTCTCTTTTTTTATGCGAGTAAGAGCTTTTTTGCTGTTGCTTGCTATACGAAATGCTGCTGTTGCAACCGCATACACTTCATCATTTGAAAAATCCATAGCTTTTTTTGCTTCCTTGATAGCTTCAATTATCCTGTTTATTGATAATTTGCTAATTTCTCCGCTATTTTGAAGACCATCGGCGGTTTTAACTATCTTTTCAAATTCAGCAACTCTTTTTTTGCTTTGGCAATCTATTTTGACTACTCTAAAAGTATTTGAGCCTAAATCGCAAGCTATCATTTGATATCCTCCAATTGATTTTATTTTGGTATAATAGCAAAAATATTATAAAAAAGGATAAGTTTATCATGAAACTAGGAGTAAATATAGATCATATAGCACTTTTAAGAGAATCCAGAAAGATAAATGACCCCGATCCTCTTGATGCACTACCTTTAGCCAGGCTCGCTGGAGCAAATCAGATAACTGTGCATTTAAGAGAAGACAGAAGACATATAAATGATGATGATGTGAGAAAAATCATAGAAAACTCACAACTTCCTGTAAATTTGGAGTGTTCCATAGATCCTGATATCATAGAAATTGTTGCCAAACTCAAACCTCACAGGGCTACTTTGGTACCTGAAAAAAGAGAAGAAGTTACGACTGAAGGCGGACTTGATATACCCTCATATCACAGCAGGCTTGATAGTGTCGTTCATTATTTAAAAGCAAACGATATAGAAGTATCTTTGTTTATAGATCCTACTATCACGATGATAAGAGCTTCCAAAGTACTTTTGGCTGATTGGGTGGAGCTTCATACTGGAACTTATGCCAATATCCACTCTATGCTTTACAGCAATTTAAGATACAATAAAAACTCTATAAAAAAGCTTGATATCCAAAGAGGAGAGTTAGAGAAAATGCTAAAAAATTCTCTAAATCAAATAGCTTTATCAGCTAAAGAAGCCAATGAATTTGGTATGAAAGTAGCAGCCGGTCATGGGCTTAACTATCAAAATGTCAAAGAAGTTTCAGATATAGAATATATAGAAGAGTTAAATATAGGTCAATGTATCATAGCAAGAAGTGTTTATACAGGCTTTCAAAAAGCAGTTGAGGATATGATTGCAATGTTAAGAGTTAAGTGTTAGGTTGGGAGCTTTATGAAAAAGATAGCTGTAAGTATAGGGGATTTAAACGGTATAGGGATAGAGATAGCCTTAAGAGCTCATAAAAAGATAACAAAAATATGTAAGCCTTTGTATCTTATAGATGAGGATATGCTAAATCAAGGAGCGGGAATTTTGGACTTAAAAGTTCCAAATGATTTTCATACTGTAAAAGTTGGTAAAAATTTTACTATAAGACCAGGTAAGGTTTCTAAAAAAAGTGGACTTTACTCTTATCTATCTTTTAAAAAAGCTTTGTATTTGGCTAAAAGTAAAAAAGTTGATGCCATAATCACCCTTCCTATAAACAAAGAAGCTTGGGCAAAAGCTGGTATAAAGTATAAGGGACATACCGAAGTTTTGAGTGATATTTTTAAAAAAGATGCTATTATGATGATAGGTTGCGATAAACTTTTTGCGGCACTTTACACTCAGCATGTTCCTATAAAAGATGTAGCCAAAGAGATAAAAACCAAAAAACTTTACAGGTTTTTCTTAAATCTTCAAAATTCACTTCATGCTAAAAAAATAGCCGTTTTAGCATTAAATCCGCATGCAGGTGATAATGGAGTTATAGGTGATGAAGAAAAAGCCATCAAAGAAGCCATCAAAAAATCAAACAAACATTTTAATGAAGAAATTTTTTACGGCCCCTTGGTACCTGATACTGCCTTTAGTGTTAAAAATATAAAAAAGATGAAATATTTCGTGGCTATGTATCATGATGAAGGCTTAATACCTGTAAAGATGAAATATTTTGATGAGAGTATCAATGTGAGTCTAAACCTACCCGTCATAAGAACTTCTGTAGACCATGGAACTGCATTTGATATAGCTTATAAAAAAGAGTTTAAACCATCTTCAAAGAGTTACATAAATGCCATAAAAAAAGCTATCAAATTAGCAAGTATCAAGCATCCTTAAACTTTATATAATTTTGATATTATAAATTTATGAATGAATTATCTCCTATTTATAAATAAATTATTTCAACTTTTACACAGTTTTTATTGGCTGATGAGATAAATCGCTCTATGCCGAAAACTCAGTCCGGTTTGCTTTGAAGCCATGGAGGAAGGACATATCACACTTGATGGAAGGATTTATGAATTAAATAACTGACCTTACGCACTATAATGAGCAAAGCTCTCTATAGTGGCAGAAACTCAAAGTCCCTACAACCCCTTTGAAGCTTACGAAAAGTAGGACTTTTCGAGAAAAAAGTACATAAGGTCAGTTAGGTATTACTTTTTCGTTTTAAAGTACCTAATTATAGAGCAATTTGGTTTGTTGTTTGATTTGGTATGAAATTATTGGGGCAAAAACTTAGTCTGAAACAATTGCTTTATCTCTTGCTAAACTTAATGATAGACTCTGTATCTCTTATGCTTTATATCCCCATAGATTTTTTTCTATTATTTTATTAGCAACAGTTGGAAGACAAATATTTTTGAGTAGCTGTAAGTTTTTACTAAATCTAACTTTAGTTGCAGACAAGTCAGTATATTTGAGTTTATTGGAAAAAATAATCTTATTTTTTATGCAATTTGGTGGCATAAAAAATTCTATATTTCCTCTATCTACAGCATAATAATTATGGAGTGATAGATGTTCAGCAATTGAATAGTCTTTCCATATTTTTTCAGTACCATCATTTATTAAAGCATAAATATTTGGGTTAAACTGATCTGACCCACTAATAAAATAATAAGATATATTATTGTTCCCATTTATTTTTTCATCCAACACTGATTGAAGTCTCCTAATCACATACCATGAACCTGTCCAAAAATAGCTTCTTTTATTGTTATAATCAAATTCTTTCTCAGATTCTTTGTACCATTCTTTTGTCGCGTCTAGAACTTTGATTTTATTATTGCCAAATTCTCTAATGGCTAATTTTAGCAAAGCTACTCTAATATCCCAAGAATAATGTTTTTGTTCCGAAACCCAATCAAGCATATTTGTAGAATGAAAACCTGAGATATAATGAAATGGCCAAATAATAAAATATAATGCGTCAAGATTGAGATCTATAACTGATTTATTGGCAAGCTCAATATGTGCTTTTGTTGGAGGAGAACATGTAGCTACAATATATCCGATACGATTATTAACTATGGTTGGCATAAAATTCTCTTCTGCGGGGGGCACCAAGTCAATTTTATGTTTCTCTGCATAAGACTTAGCACAGCAAAAGCCCTGAAAAAAGTTATTTAATATTTTATGATATTTCATTATCTGCCCTATCATGTTTTTTGTAAACTATATAGCCTAAAGTTAAAAGAACTATGGGATAAATTAGTGCTATACCAAATCCACTTAAAAAGAAAATTAAGATTATTCCGCTTAGCCCAAGCACTATATAGTCCAACACTCCTTTAAATAGTTTTGCAAAGGCAATTATTGATGCTAAATAAAGTATAAGAAAATTTTGACTTACAATCATAATAATTTTTGAAATATCAATTTTAAAAAGCCAAATAAATATAATAAATAAAGTATAGAAGAAGAAAAGTGCCACTAGAGAGTTTGCTGGGATATTTCTTTCATTAAGTTTTCCCAAAAAAGAAGGGAGGATGCTACTTTTTCCTGCAGAATATATTAATCTACTTGCACCAAAGACCCAAGAATTAGCATTTGCTAAAATAACCATAACCATAAAAAAGATTAAGAACTTACCGATAATTTTACTTTCTTCAAGCAATGCAGACATGGAGCTTATCCCAGAAATATTAACTCCTAAACTAGTTGCACCCGATGAAAGCATAGCAAGTAAAAAATAGAATATTGAGATTATAAAAAAACTCCCCAAATAAACAATAGGTATACTTCTAGTAGGGTTCTTGAACTCTTCAAGCCCAAATGATAAATTCTCCCAACCCAAAAAAGCCCAAAAAAGCAACGCCATCACTCTCCATAGCTTTCTATAATCTAGATCTTGACTGCCACGCATTAAAGTATCTTTACCAGCAACTAAGTAATCAGGATGCAAAATAATTAACAATCCTATCAATAAAAAAATAAAAATTAATGATATTGTATTAATCCATGAGGCCATATTTATACCATATAAATTTACTGCTGTTGCTACTAATAAAAATAAAATTGAAAAAATATAAGTAAAAGAATCATCAATTCCTAAAAGCTTTGCCAAATATGCTCCTCCAATCATAGCTAATGCAGGTATACCTATAGTAAAAGTTCCACTTAAGACTGCCGTTACGCCATAGCTTCCCCAAGAGCCAAATGATATTTCGGCATATTTTGATAATCCTGCTGCTTTTGGAAATTTAGTACCTAGTTTAATAAATATATAAATCATAGGAAATGTTATAAATATTGTTGCAATCCAACCATATAATGATACTGTGGGACCCGCAATATCTATAGCGAGCCCGGGAAGCCCAAATAATCCTGATCCCACAACCATTCCCACCGCTATACCTATCCCAGAAAAAATACCAATATTTTTTTGAAGTTTAGACATTTTCAGTCCTCCTTCTCTATGTGCATCGATTCCAATACCTCATAATCACATTTTATAAATATTGGTCTTTCATCACCACAGTTTAATAAGAAGACGCTCTTATTAACTATTTGCCATATATAATATAATTTTTCATTATAATATATTTTCATCCCTTCTTGTAAATTCATTTACACCCTCCATAGTTTGTAATTGTAATTAAAAATAACTAGCACATGATGCTTCATAGTGGTTAATTTCAGCATAATTTTATCATATATATAATATTATATCAAGTACATACTATTATGTTCTATACATACTAAAAGGTAATAAATGAATAAAATTAAATACGAATGCCCTTTTGAAATTGCACTTGAATTGGTATCTGGAAAATGGAAAGGTCTTATTTTATGGAATTTATCTGAAAAAGTTTATCGATACAGTGATCTTAAAAGAGAAATTAAGGGGATAACTCAAAAAATGCTGACACAGAATCTTAGGCTTTTCGAGCAAAAAGGGATAATTTCTAGAAAAGTTTATCCTCAAATACCACCAAAAGTAGAATATAGTATTACTAAACTTGGCAAAAAGGTACAGCCAATTCTATATATGTTACAAGAATGGGGGAGAGATATTGCCTTGACAAATGACGCTACTAAAACTTGAGAGGGTCTATCACCGAATTTAGCAAGAGATAAAGGAATTTTCCAAACTAAATTTTATATGGGGGGGGTCAGTTGCTACCTTAAACCCCTCTAAAAATCTTAATATTTTCATAAAAAATATAACCAATATTATTACCTCAACATTATAACCAAATTTTACTATCTTTAATGACAATTCTATTTTATCCCACAAGCCCTTTTAGAGTCATATAAATAGTACTTTATGCTATCACTATCATCTAACTCATAAGTTCTAGATTATGTTATATCAGATGATATTTTAGTAATAGCTCCTTATGTTTGCAGACATAGACTACAGTTTAAAGAAGGTAGAGCAACTGCAAAACGGATAGAATTTTTTTTATGCAACTTCAACCAAACTTGTAAAAAGTTAAGACAAAGAGCTACAAAAAACGAACATGGTGAAAAAAGTGCCATAGCAAAGAAGAAAGAAGCATTGGAAAACAAGGCGATAATCTACAGTGGTGATTTTGCCAAACGATTGTCTAAGCTTTTAAAAAAGCAATGTTTCATTAAAAGTATTAATCTTTCGACTTTGAGAATGCAACCCATGCCGATATTACTACAAAAGATGGTATTGTCAAAAAGTATGGCATCTAATGTTATCAAGTCTGCTGAACCCTCAAAACAAGAGGCAATCCTCAAATATACGGCAAACTATATCTTTATATGCAAGTAAATAAAGGCTGCTTTAGATAAAATAGCATCGGTGATATTATTGATGATGGTTTTTCCACCTACTTTACTCTAAAAATATGAATCTTTCATTTTTGATCTTTAGGAAACTTTTTGCATTGTCGATAAGCAAGCGATAAGGATCTCAACAGTATCGGTATAATCTTGCTTATTACCTGAAGCTTTTGCAGAGAGGATGGCGCCTTCGAGTGAGGATACGCAAAAGAGAGCCAGTTTGCTTGTGTCACACTCCTTCATCTCGCCTGCTTCTATCGTTGCATCAAAAATATGTTTTAGCGTAGCACGAAAATCCGCGTAAATCTCTCTTAGGATTAGGTTAAAGTCATTATCAAGATTAGACATCTCTTGTACTAAATTTCCAAGAGGGCAGCCGCGCTCAAAATCTCTTCGTGTTGCATCCAACATGACAGCAAACAGTTTAGGCAGATAAGGCATATCGGTTTTAGTAATATTCTCATAAAGAGTGCTAAAACGCATCGACATCTTCTCTTTGATAGCAGCTATTGCCATCTCTTTTTTGCTTGCAAAATAGTGATACATCGAGCCTTTATGTACTCCGGCTTTTGCCAATATATCAGAAAGTGCCGCACCTTGGTATCCGTTAGAGAATACCTCCTCGAAGGTGGCATCTATGAGTTTTTGTCTGGTTGTTTTTTTCATAAAGTAATTATAACATAGATTGCTTGACTATTTGTTCTATTTATATTATAATACTCTTGACCGATTGGTCAAATAAATTAAAGGATATTACTATGCCACTGATTCAGACCATTTCACAACAAGAGGCTACCGGCGAGTTAAAAAAATTATATGAAGCTATTGTATCTATGAGAGGAAGTGTGGGTAACAATGCCCTGCTTTTTAGTGTAAGTCCAGAGCTTTTGCGCCAACAAATGGAGTTTATAAAATATTATATGAATCATCCGACTCTTTCCATGCCGTTTCTTGCATCGATAAGAATTTTAGTCTCAAGTACCAATGATTGCCAGTTTTGTATTGATTTTAATACAACAATGCTAATCAATATGGCAGGCTGGACTTTTGAACAAGTACAGGCAATGCGTGAAAATATCGATAATGCCAATCTTGCTCCAAGAGAGATTGCCTTGCTCCGTATAACTATAAAAGCTATCCACGATGCACATGCTATTGATACAGAAGATTTAGATACTCTTCGAGCGATGCAATGGAGTGATCAAGATATCTTGGATGCAATCAACCATGCATCAAGAATGTTGGCTACGGATATTATATTTAATACTTTCAAGATAGAAAAAGATATGTGAGCACAAGAGGTCATGTAAGAAGCCTATTAACTTACAAAGTCCAAATACTAAATTATTTTTGCTTTTTCTATAACAAGCGTTACATACTGTGGTCGCATTTTAAGGCCCTACTCTTTTTTCAAAGTAGAAATATCTAAAAAATTTTGGCTTATATCTTCTTTATATTTTTGAGTTTGGTATTTGTAAAGATGATAACATTTTGGAGTTTGTAGTTTGCAAAGATTTTTATTAGGATGCCTACTTTATCATTCGTTTCATAAAATCCTCAATAAAGCGTCTAACTATATTATGGTTAGACGCTTATAATCCTTGTTACAATTTCATGGTTACTTACCTTTTTTAAAAACTATATTGACATTCTCATTTTGCAAGCTGCTGCTTAAATTATTAAATCCCATAAAAGTGCCTGTATTGTTGTGAATTGGATTATGAAATATGCCAGATAAAATACTATTGTAAATATCTATCAAACTACCGCTAATAGGTCTGTTATTAAATATAGCAAGGTCTTGGTCGACATGAAAATTAGTAGGCAAAGCATCACTAAATACATATACTGATATTAGATTTTTAGATTTTTTGGCCTTAATTATTGTTCCTCCTTTTGGTTTTATGATATGAAGAGGATTGGCTGGAGTTCCTACTTTACCATTTAGTGCATACATGATTAGATTATTACCTGCTTTTATATTAGTAGATACTGCGGTATCACCTAAGATACTTCCCTCTCTTGAATTTAAAAATATATTATTTGCTTTTAGATATGAAACAAAGATATTATTTTTAGCATCTATTGATAAATCATTCGGGGTTTCTATAGTAGTTTTACTTTGTTGTGTAAAAGCACCGTTAACTATGAGTTTTATATCTCCTCCACCGTTATAAAGTGCATATCCGTTACCGTTAAGATCATTTGCACTTAATGACTGAGAGTTTTTTATGGCTATATCATTTACACTATTGTTTTTAGCATCTATGACATTTACTTTTGTATCAAGATACTTTTCACTTACTCCATCATCACCTATACCGTTTTTAGCTTGAATGAGTAATTCATTGCTCACTATATCGTCCGCACTATCACCATCTTGTGAAATTGCTCCATTTTGCGAAGTTAGAGTTATTCTATTTGGAGCTTTTACAAAGTCTATATCCATATTTCCTGCTGAGCTTAAAGTTACACCACTACTATCTGAAACAATATCTGCTCCTTTTACCTGATGCAGTGTTCCTTGACTTGTAAAGGCAACATTATTCGCCCCATGAAGCCCAGTTATATCTCCAACTGTTCCTATTACAGAGTTTTTACTGTTGTTAAGTTTTATCGCACCATTTACACTGTTTACAGCTATTGTATCTGCTTTGAGTGTTAAAAAGCTATTTGCTATTGAATTGATATCTTCTTGGGCATCTAAAGCTACATAGTTTGCTGTAATATTTGGTGTTGTTGCATCTACTCCTTTTATCACGCCATTGCTAGATAGATATGCATTTTTAGCATTTATACTATCAAGAGTTAATTTAGTTGGTCCGTACAAATATACTTTTGAAGCTGATTTTGCACTTACCGTTCCTGATATATAGATAGGATTTTCTACTGTTCCTACATCACCACCGGCAGAGCTGTCAAGCATCATATCTTTAGAATTTATCAAATTTTGTGCCATATTATAGATACCATTATTGCCGACTATATTTGTAGAGCCGCTTTGATTGACTATATCTTCGCCTAATTGTATTTGGCCACCATTGTTACTTGCAATATTAATTAAACCACTGTTGTAACCTACGGTATTGAAAGATTTTGAAACTCCGTTGACGATAAAACTTCCATCTGTTCTTTTACCCATTTTGATAGAGTCGGTATTTAGATTTTTAGGAGTATTGTTTTGAATATTTAGATGCATATACCCGTTTAGTACAGTGGCTGTACCGCTGCCATAGAATAAACCCCTGTCTAAATTTATATTGATATGTCCGCCTCTAACCGCTATAGGATTAAGATAAATGTCAGTAGGAGTGATGCTACTTATATACTCAGAACTTGTTATAGAAGGGTCACTGTCGTTTATAGATATACCCAAATCTTTTTGTCCGCTTTGCATCGTGCCGTCAAAAGAGATACTGTTTCCAGCTTCGCCGTTTATAGCTATATCATCATTTGAGTAAATATTATTTATGGCATAGAGTGCTTGAGTATTTAAATTTACAAAGTCATCCGCAGTCGTGTCATAGTAGCTGTAGGTTGGAGTATGCAGTGTTATGCCTATCTTGCCGTTTGCTTGTATATTGTTTAAGAGTGCTTTATCTATTGTATAGTTTGATGTCGGTTGAGAGTTTAAAAGCTCGGAGAGTTTAAGAGCGAAATATATATTTTGAAAACTATTTATATTTACAGTAGGATTTTCATTACTGCTTTTTGTAAGTTCAACCTCCAAAGGAGCACCGAGCAAGCCTACTGAGCCTCTTTGAGAAACAAAGTTTACATTTTTACTTTTTATCAAAGCGCCATTGTTTGCAAGGATACTGCCATAACTGTTTGTAACAGTTGTACTACCTCCGTAATTATCTACAAGCTTATTGAAAACTATGTTTCCGTTTCCACTGTTTTGGATATTTATGGTATGAGGAAGTACAACAGGCTGTATGTTGAAGTTTGATAAATCTCCTCCGTCATTAGTAGATATCTCTAAATTCGGCTGGTTTGCATTATCACTTATCATTGTGATTTTGTTTATCAAAAGATTTTTATCTGTTTGGTTTGTGATATCAACAGAAGGGTAAGAGTTGCTTAGGTATATATTTGCATTACCGTTTAGCTGACCGCTTGCATCGAGTGTTATCTTTCCTATATCATGGTTGATGAGATCATTTACCACTATATTGTTTGCCCCTACATTTGCACTTATGGAACCTTGAGAGCTTATCATGCCATCAGGTGCTATAGTTAGGCTTTGCGGAGAAGAGGATAGCTGATACACATTACCGTTTAGAGCTATATCACCGTTTGACACATATTCTCCCAGCATATCACTTGAAGCATCTGAGTTAAGTATGTGTTTGACCCACTCTTTTACTTTGTGCCATACCCATTTTACAAACCATCCTATGATAGGAATCTTGGAAACTTTTTTTACAAGTTTGTCAACAGTAGTCAAAACCCATTGGACGACAGTATTTGACACGGCTTTTGCATTTAGTTTGTAGATATTTTCACTTTTATCCGGTGCGCTTGATTTGATATTTAAATTTCTTGTATATATCTCTGAGCCGTTTTCAACATTTACATTTGAGTTGATAGTAGGATAATTTTCAACTTTTGCATAAGTGGTTCCTGTAAGTCCTGCTTTTATTTCTGCTTTTGCATAAGTATCAAAATATACATTATTTTGCAAAGCATTGATATTTACACTGTTGTATCCTGTCAGTTTTGCCTGCGGTTTTATATCAACCTTTGCATTCGAATTGACATGCAAGATAGAGTAAGCTTTTGATGTAGAATCGGCTGCAATTGTGTGTGATAAAGAGCTAAGTACTGCATGTAAATATAAGCTTTTGGCATTTATGTTTATATTTTCAGCTTCAAGTTGGCTCAAATCATTTACGGTAACTCCTATATTTTGATTGATATTTATATTTGACTCGCTTTCATTTATAGTGATTCCTCCCGCAGTTGTTATGGAGGTATCTGCAGATGAGTCTATGTAGCCTTCGGCATTTAAGTTAATGTCTCCTTTTTTTGCATAGAGCTTGTTGTTTTGACCTATATTTATATTTGAATTATTTGTTATATCGACTTTTGAGAGTGTTCCTGCGCCTGATATGAGACCCCCTGCTCCTCCTGTTGTGGAAGATGATGCATTAATTTTTGAATAGCTGTACATGTTGATATCAGAATTTGTTGACTCTATTTTGTTTTGAGTGCCGGTATCAATAGCAGTATCGGAGTAATTTTCAGATGTGGCATGAGTGGAGCCGGCTGCAAGTACTCCATAATTGTTTCCACTGCTATTTGTAACGGTTTTTGAAAAAGATTTTGCCTGAAAATTTGAGTCTTGATTTGTTGTTATTATATTTGAGTTGCCTATATTTACTTTTACGGTAGCATCATTTTTGGCATAAGAGCTTGAGCCAGATCCCCCATATAGAGCACCTGCAGCTGAAAATGATGATGACTTGATTTCATTTCCTTCTTGAAAATTGCCGGAAGTATCTGTATTTTCAAAAGCATTTGCAAACAAATTGTTTGAGTTTAGTTGGACATTATTTTGAATATTGGTATTTATAACCGGTGTCCAATATGATTTTGCATCAGAAACACCTACGGTAAGTTCTCCTATGCTAATTCCTTCAGCATTGCTGGAGAGTGAACCGTTTCCTATGGATGCAAGATCAATATTGCCTAATGCATACAATGCTGCATAATCTTGCAAAGTAGTAAAAATATATGGCGATACATCAGTTGTACTTACTGAACCCGCCCCGCTATATATGCCTCCCGCAGCAGCTTGAGAAAGAGAGGAGATAGTTGAAGGTGTATCAAAAACAGAGTTAAGAGCTATATCGCCGTTTGCACTTAGATGAGAGTTTGTCCCTATGTATGTACCTGTAGTTCCATTTATATTTGTTTTGGACATAACAACCCCGATTGCTAAAGCACCTGCTGCAGCACCTAAAGCTTTTGTATATGCGGTCGGACTTGTTTTACTTTGTATATAAATACTTCCTGAACTGTTTATCAAAGAGTTTGTGCCGATAAATGCAAGAGTTGTATAATCATTTATATTAAGTTCTGAAACTGCCGCACCAAGCCCTACTAAACCGGCAGCTGCGGCATAACTTTGAATATTGGTATCATTTACATTAAACTCGCTTGTTACATATAAATTTCTTATATCAAGTTCAACTCCATTGCCAATCAATGCCTGAGTGTTTGACCCTATCTCGCCTATACCTACTGATCCTCCCGCACCTACTATACCTGCTCCCAAAGAGCCTGTAAGGCTTTGGTACTTGACTGTGTCGGTTGCTTGGACGGTAGTATCAAGTCCGCTATTTACAATTGAACCATCATCTATGCGAGCTATGGTGGAGCTATTTGGCTGAGCAGTGCTAAATGCATCATCAATGTTGGCAGGGGTATTGCTTTGTATGTCACTGTCAGCTTCATTTGCCTGTGAAGCATCTCCTATCCTGCCCTTTACATTATCTTTACTGACTATGGTATTTGATTGTGATTTTGTATTGTCATAGCTATTTACTTGATCGCCATTTAGGGCTTTGTTGATATTTGTTATGCTTACGGCTCCGGCAACTCCGGCAGCTCCTCCGCTAAATGCTCCAACTTTGTCCTGAACGGTTTTTGAAGAGTCTGCATTTACCAAAAGATTTCCACCGGCATTGACTTTATTACCGGCTCCTATTTGAGCTAAAACAGTATCTTTTATATTTGTAATATCTACAGAGCCTCCTATTCCTGCAAGCGATGCGACTGCAATAGACCCCACGGTTGTATCAACGGCAGTGCTACTTTTACCTGTAATATCAACATTTTGTGAAGAAGTTTTAAAACTGTCATCTTGATTGATATTGGTTGAGCCGATTGTATAAGCTTGTGAAAGTGTCGTAAGGTTATTTACTACCACGGAAGCAGATAAAGAAACGCCGCCTGAGCCGCCTATGTTTGCGATGTATAATAAGACATCAAAAGATGAATTGGTTTTGATATCGGTTGAGCCTTTTGCATTTAATGTGGAGTTATCGACATAAGCTTTTACCGTATGTTTTGCACTATTTACAAATACCGCTCCTCCAAGACTTGCTGCCACACTTCCTTGGATACCGCCTACTATGATACCGCTTTTGGTTCCATCTTTTTTGGTTCCGTAAATACTACTGTCATTTGATAATATATCTAAATCTTTATCGCTTGAAAGAACAGAATTTTGCACATATGCTTCATTGGTATTATCAAGTACGATTGTTTCCACCGATCCTGCAAAAGCTACTGTAGATCCCGCTCCACTGGCAGCTACACTGTTTAGTCTTTCCAAACCGTCACTTTTGACTTGGATAAGATTGTTTGCTTTGATATTAGAATTACCTGTAATATATGATTTTGTACTATTTTCTATGATAGATGTATCTACACTTGCTCCGATACCGGCATCTCCACTAAGTGCAGCAGCACCTATAATATTGTAAAGGTTGGTATATGCAAAAGATCTGACTCTTGCATCTTGGAGAGAGTTAGCATTTGAAGCTTGGTTTATCTCGGAATTATCTATGTATGCCCATATAATATTTTTGATAATATTTGTTGAAACAGTTGCAGCCAAAGCTCCAGATCCTCCGATACCTATTGTTCCCTCAAAGTTTTTTATATCACTTCTTCCGCTTGCAAATATATCTAATCCTCTTACATCCTCTTTGTCACCTTTTTCATCACCACTTAGTACTGAAAGAAAATCGTTTCCAAGAGCATTAATGATAGAATTATTGTCAATGTATGCCAAGATACTGTTTTGGATATTGTTAACTATAACCGTACCTCCTATACCTACGGTACCGGCTCCCGAGCCTGTCCCTCCATAGTTGGATATGGTACTATCATCTATAGCTTTTAAAGAGAGAGTTCCCTTAACATTTGCCTGAGTGCCTGAAATGTATGAAGATGTATGATTTTTGATAGTATTTATCACTACACTTCCGGCAAGAGACGCATCACCGGCACCGGCTCCTCCTACAGATACAGCTTGTATGGCTTTATCGCTTTTTGCCCTTACTATCATATTGCCATCAGTTGATATATTGGTGTTATTTAAATATGATAAGAGAGTGTTTTTTATAACATTGTATAAAATAGAAGCTCCAATACTTACCGCACTTGCTCCGCTTACTCCTCCGCTTATGATGTTGATATTTGAAGTATCATCGGAACTTACCTGTGTGTTGCCGTCTGCATGTATGCCTGCTGATGTTTTTTTACCGTCGATATATGAAGTTATATCATTTGCGATATTGTTTAAAGAGACAGATATTCCAGCTGCCATTCCTGAAAGTGATGCTCCTACTGAAACTGCAAGCAGTTTGATAGTGCCTGAAAAGTCAGATGTTATTTTTAAATCGCCTTTGGATGAAAGATCACTTGAAGAGAGGTATGATGAAATTGTATCTGTTATATCATTTTTAGCAAAAGATGCTCCAATGCCTGCTTTTCCGCCTACTGATACAGCTCCTGCGAGTGCTTTTATAGAAGAGGTGTCATCTGAGCTTAGAGTAACATCAGAGTTTGCCGTAATATCTGAAGAGTTTTGGATATAAGCTTTTGTAACGGCTGCGACAGAGTTGATGGAAACTGATCCAGCTATACTCCCTGAAGATGAGAGAGGTGCACCACTACCACTTGCGCTAACACCTTGTATGTCATTGTCATTTGAAGCCGATAAAGAAACTTTATCGGCAGTTATAGTTGAACTATCGATATAACTTTGTGCTAAATTGGTTATACTGTTTTGGGAGTATGAGCCTGCAAGCCCAATAGATTTGGATGAAGTTGTTATAGCTGCGGAGCCTGTAAAACTTTTTATTTCACTGCTGTTTTTTGCTTTTAGGTTTAGATCACTGTTTTGATTGGTTAGAGTTGAATTTTTTATATGTGCATCGGCATTATCACTTATGGTATTTATAGAAACATCACCTGATACCCCTATACCAAATTTTCCTGCTCCATTTGGTGCAGAGGAGGATACATCAGGCGATGGAGCACCCGGTGCGGTAACTGCGGCTGCAAGAGAGTATGCGTCTATCACTCCGCTGTTTTGTGCATATATGTAGTTTTGTCCTTTTGTTGTGATTTGTGAGTTTTCTATGGAAGCAAGAGTATTTCTTGTTATCTCATTGATTGAAACAGAAGCGCCGATACCTACATTGCCAGATTTTATAATACCTCCAGAGACATTAAACAGTTTTGCCGTATCATCAGATTTTAATGCAAAATCATCTGTAGCAGATGCTCCTGTTACAATTATATTTGCATTATTAACATTTGTCTGCGTGGTGTTATTTATTTTTAAGTATGAAAAACTTCCTGCAGCACCGTATTTTTCAGCATTTGTTCCTGCTTCTGCTACCGATATATTTTTTGTATTGGATGTTGCACTCATAGAAAGTGTGTTTGCTTTTGCATAAGCTCCATCATTTATTTCAGCTTTTGTTGTATCATCATATTCAATATCTAAATATGAACCGCCAAGCCCGCTTTTACCACTGCTACCTAAAACTTTCCAACCAAAAACACCTGATAGATTCATCGTTTCCAAATCAGTCAAAGCCTCCAAAGTAAGTGCGCCATATTGTGTTTGATTTTGATTTATTTTTGCATTTTTATCAACATAAGATTCTGTATCATTACTCATATGAAAGTAGTTAACAGAACCAGCTACTCCAGCAACTTTGCCTTGTGAATTACTCTGTGCCCATGTTGTAAAAAATCCATTTTGAAGACCTAAATTTGAATTTGCATAATTACCAATATCAGAGACAGAATTTACTTGATTCCAAGTGATTTCATACGGCATTTTTGTTGAAGATGAAAGTGTAATATCTTTTTTACTGTTTAAGACACTTCCCTCTCCAATATAAGCTTTTGCAGTATTACTTAATTTTGTAATAGCAACAGCACCTGCAACAGAAAAAGTTTTTTGGTCTGCATCATTACTGTCAATAGTTGCTGTCGCACTTGATTTAACACCTTTTTTTCCATTAGCCGTATCAATAAGATAACTATTTTTTGCAGATATATCTGTTGTAGTATCTACATTTACAACAGCATTATCCGCAATATCAGCTACACTGTTTGAAGTATGATCGGCATAACTAAATGCAGCTGAGAGAGCCGGTTTTGAAGAGCCACTCTCAGAATTACTGCTTTGTGCATGTGCATTAAAATAGTTTTCCACACTGCTAATTACATTATTTGTTGCTTTCACAACTCGTCCACTTACTACACCACTGCCAACAGATGAAGAACTGGCTGTTTTTATAAGGTTATTATCTGTTTGTGCATTGATTGACAAGCTCTTTGCATTGATTGTTCCACCAACATTAGCCTCTGTATCTGAATTTGAATTTGTAATTGCAACACTCGTGCCAACAGTTCCATTATCGTAAGAACCAGCAGATGCTGAAGCCTCTATCTCTTTACTGGCAGTAGCATCTACATTCAGTTTGCCTGCGGCATTTACATTAGCACCGTTTTCTATGTTCACAGTAGAAGTTGTATCTGATTTTGCATATGCTAAACTCATATTTGCAGTTGAGCCTCGTCCTGCTCCAAGACCAACTGTATAGACTTTAACTTTGTTATCTGAAACTACATTACTTTGTATATTTATGTCATGAGTGCTTTTGAGCGTTGCACTATCTCCAATGGATGTTTGTGCCGTTGCTTCTGATTCACCATAACCAACACCTACTGCTGTAAAAATGGTTAAAACAGATGCCTGTGAATTTGCATTTGTTGTAATGTCTATGGAATCTCCATCAATAGTTGTTCCATTTTTTACATCAACAGTCGCTTTTGATTTTGCAATGCTGAGCCCAACAGGAAGTGTTGGTACATCTGAAAGAAAATCTAGAGCTTTTTCTATGGGATCAACTGGATTGGCACTATTTGTACTGTCAAAATGATCCAATGAATTTGCTTCTGCTTTTATGCTGATGGCACCTCCACGAAGATAAGAACCATTTAGATTGATAGAAGAGAGTGCCTGCACTCCGACATCTGCAGTATTAGAAACTGCATTCAGAGTAAGTGTACCTGATTTGTATCCACTATCTGCAAAAGTTAAAAGATTACTGCCTGAGCCTACTGTAATAGATGGTGCACTCATAGTTAAACTTCCAGAATCTCCTTGAGAAGCAGCATGCAAATAATCAGTTGAAGTTCCGATATCTCTCGTTGAGACAGTGATACCATCATTTACTGTTATACTCTGATCGGCAGTAAAAGAGGTATCGATTCCACTATATATGGAATCATTGGAAATTATGATATTATCTGGATCAATCAAGAAAAGTCCCATTTCACCGTTTGGAGCATGTAAAGAGACTTTACTCCCGTCAAACACAACTTTATCTTTAGCACTGACTTCCACAAATCCGCCATTACCATTTACTGAACCACCATTTGCTATATATGATGCTCCCTTATCAGAGTAAGTCAAGTTATGAGAAAATACACTTATATATCCTCCGTTTCCATTGTCTTTTGCATTTGATTGGAAATTTGCTCCATTTAAGATAAAGGCATTTTTTTGAGCTTTTACTTCTATTTTTCCTGCTTGGTTTTGATTTACGGCATTTGTGTTTAGCTTTGAAGAGATAAAAGCACTGCCGCTTGCTCCCTCAAGTGAGATGATATTACCGTGCTTTACTATCTTTATAACTTTGTTAATAGTGTCTGTATTTACTACACTGTTTATGATACTGTTTGCATACTCTTTTGGTAAAGCTATGGGTTTGTCATTATTTGTTATCTTGTTTTGTTTATAGTCGTATCTTACCAACCCGCTTGGATCAAACTCTACATAGAAATTATCTGTTGCACCAAGAGTTATATGACCGGCTTTTGCCATGATAGAGCCTTGTGAGCTTAAAAGAGGAGAAGCAAGTATCACAAATCCTTCAGGTGAAACAGTGATAGAGCCTTTTTGTACTATATAACTATCTGCATAGTTTTTCATCTTGTTAAATTGATAATTGCCTTTTAAAAAGTTATCATTTGTTATATTTAGAGTTGTGGCTAAAAAACTGTTTGCGTTTACTTTAGAATTTGCTCCAAAGTATATGCCTGCAGGATTTACCAAAAAGACTCTTCCGTTTGCATTTAAGCTTCCTAATATTGAAGAGGGATTGTTCGCTTTTACGACTCTGTTTAGTACAACCGAACTGCTTGAAGGCTGGATAAATCTGACTCCCTCTTTTCTACCTATATTAAAACTGTTATAATTTATAATGGCTTTATTAGAAGTAGTGATGTTCAAATGATTACCATTTTTGTTAAATGAAGCCAAACCCGCAGCCACTCTCGCACCCGAAGGCAAGGCTTGTATCTGAATGGGCAACATAAAAAAAGCTATGCTCATGATAAGTGCGATATGTTGCTTATTACTCAAATTTATAAATTTATTTATTGCTTTTAACATAATAACTCCTTTACCAAAGTTTTGCATTTACAAGAAGATAAAACTTTGCGCTTTTATCTATAGTCTTATTTGAAGAATTTATAGGAAATCCTACTCCTATCCTTGCTGAATACTTCTTTTTTATATTTGCTATAAGTTCTACTCCGGCTCCTGTTAAATTGAGAGATTTTTCTTCTCCTGGAACCGGATTATTTGCATAGGCTATACCGTTATCTATAAATACGCCAAACTGAAGGGCATTTTTTAACCATTTATAATTTGTTGAAGGATGATAAAGCCACTCTAAGGATGTGGTATATCCATAATCTCCAAGTTTAACAGCTGAGTTAAATCCTCTTACACTGTTAAGACCTCCTAAAGTAAACATTTCAGAAAGAGGAAGTCTGTTTGAGCTGTATTGGGAGTTTAGAGTAAAAAGAATATTATTTTTTTCATTTATGTATCTGTTGTATGAGAGGTTTATGTTATATCTTGAAAAGTCTGTATTCTCATTTAGCCTGCTTCCAAAAGAACCATCTCCTCCAAAACCTTTGGATATGGC
>Ga0256829_1000412_pt1 | contig 43865 bp, 42 predicted proteins | sample 131447metaG_FD_185979 | JGI IMG/M metagenome (GOLD analysis project Ga0256829, IMG submission 185979) | Hydrothermal vent microbial communities from Lau Basin, Pacific Ocean - 131-447 | ecosystem: Environmental > Aquatic > Marine > Hydrothermal vents | place: Pacific Ocean: Lau Basin | collected... | reverse complement strand
CACGTGGCTACACCAAGTTCGCCACGATCCGTACCGTGATCTTCCTCCTGGCCGGCAAGCTCGACTTCTCGAAACTCAACCCGCATGTGGCACATTAACCCACTCGGAATTCAAAAGAGCCATATCTTTGAACATCCATTGAATGAAAGGATTCGTGCCTTTCTTCGCCTTGACCCCCTGCTGAACGAGATTCACGCGCAAATGCGGTTTACCTCCGTCTCCGCCATCAGTCGAATGGCACTCACAAACCTGGTAGATCTGATTACACTGACCGAGCGTGGTGATCTGAAATGGAAAATATTGACCGAACTCGAACGTCAGCAGCTTCTACTGATTCAGCTGCGCGACAGCGGGGACGTAGATCAACAACGACTGGACTCTACACTCAGTGTTCTTGAGCGGATAAAGTCCCAATTCAATGCACTAATGGAACATCCTCCGAAGGAACTGAAATCCAATGCAGTTCTGAACCTGGTTCGCGGTCGCAGTGGAATTACCGGCAGCACCTGCGCTTTCGATCTACCCGCGCTGCACTGCTGGTCGGATCGGCCTGGAGATGAATGTAGCCAGGATCTTTTCCGCTGGCTGAACAAGTTGGAGCCGATGGAAAGCGCCTTACGCCTAATTCTGCACCACCTGCGCGAATCGGGAATACCGGAACAGATCCAGGTATCCACCGGGCAATACACCTGCATCCCGGCAACAGATAATCCGCCTACACTGCTACGCATTACACTGCCACATCGCGGTGACATATTCCCTCAGATCAGCGCGGGGCGACATCGAATCACAATCCGATTTTTCCGGCTCTCCCCGCATGGCAGGCGAGCCGAAACCTTGGCCAAAAATATCTCTTTTACCTTAAACTTATGCCGTTTCTGAGTATCACTCCCGAACTGCCCGTGCTGAAAACCCAGGAGTGCAGGAACGACTACAAAACATACTTCCCAGTAGATCAATTACCCCAAAAGGCACGCATCCCGGCAACCCCTTGTGCCCAGTGAGACCGGGCCAGCTGGTAGTCATCAGGATGCAACCCGCCGATGGCATAGGCGGGCAAACCCGCCGTCCAGGCAAGCTCCTCAAAGCCAAACCAGCCCAGCGGATGGCGCCCCGGGTGAGTTGGAGTCGGGCCGACATTGCCGATAAGCACATAATCCAGACCTAGTGCCCGTGCTTTTTCGGCCTCGACAGGCGTATGAACCGAAGCACCTATCCATCCCTTATATTCCGGCCGCTCCCGAAATTGTTTCAGGGTTCCGGCCGGTAAATGCAAACCGGCGAATCCATCGGTAGGTAAAACAATACCTCCAGAGTTACACATAACCGGATATCCAGCGCTGTACTTGATGACCCGACACAACCATTCCGGATCGGGATGAGTATTTCGAATCCGCAATATCACCCCATCCGCCCTACCCGAATTCAATACCTCTTCCAGCTGCTCCAGGAATCTTTCCTGATTCACTATCGCAGGATCGGATACCACCAGAAGGCGCCGTGGCAAGCGCAAGGCGCTGACCACCGAACGATTGGCCGCAAACAGGGGCAGCCCCGGCAGGATCTGCGGGGATTTCCACATCAAGGTTTGGCCTAAACGTGGAACCGGCATTCCCCGCCAAGTTACCACCTGAAAAAAATAAAGCTGAACCCGGTATTCCGGAAAAGAATGTTCCAGTCGAATCAACGGCAGGACATCAACCGGATCGACGCCGATCTCCTCGCTCAACTCCCGGTGCAAAGCCTGCTCCGGAGTTTCTCCCGGCTCGATTTTCCCTCCGGGAAACTCATAAAAACCCGCATGAGACTGGCCTTGAGGTCGCTCACAGACCAGAACCCGGCCATCGGATCGCGTCAACACCCCTGCCGCGACCGGTAAGATCATTTATCCGTGACCCGGTCGATTCAACCGGCAGCGCGCTGATTCAACCGCCCGTGGCAATATTTATATTTCAGGCCGGAGCCACAAGGACAGGGTTCGTTGCGCCCGATCTTGCGCCCGGAACGAACAAAGGGTTCGGTCTTGGGCACATCGGCTTGCACCTCCCCGCCCGCGCCCACCCCGCTGGCCTCGGCGTGTTGATAACGATAGTTCTGGGATCCGGCGGCACGCCGTTCAGCTTCCACCGCCGTAACATCCGCACTGCCCTCAACTTGAACCCGAGCGAGAATTGCCGTCACCTCAAGCTTGTACTTCTCCAGCATCTCGGTAAACATATCAAAGGCTTCGCGCTTATACGCCTGTTTAGGATCCTGCTGGGCATAGCCCCGCAGATGAATCCCCTGACGCAGATGATCCATTGCCAAAAGATGTTCTTTCCACAACTGATCCAGTACCTGGAGCATCATCGCTTTTTCGAACTGGCGCATGACTTCGGATCCAACGGCCGCCTCTTTCTCCGCATAGTTCTTGGTAAAAGCTTCGATAGCTCGTTGCCTAAGCCCTGTTTCATCCAGTTTGCCGTCCTCCAGCCAGGAGGCCAGCGGTAGGCGAATCCCAAATTCCCGTTCCAGCGCCTGCTCTGCCGCCGGCACATCCCACATATCCTCGATACTATCGGGAGGGATAGACTCATCAAGCACATTGTTAATGGCATCCGCACGCATTTCCTGGACCATCATTGAGACATCTTCGGCTGCCATGAGTTCGGAGCGTTCTTGGTAGATAACCTTGCGCTGATCATTAGAGACATCATCATAATCAAGCAATTCCTTACGGATATCGTAGTTATGTGCCTCCACCTTGCGCTGGGCGTTCTCAATCGCCTTGGTAACCCAGGCATGCTCAATGGCCTCACCCTTCTGCATCCCAACCCGCTCCATGATCGATTTGACTCGATCCGAAGCGAAAATACGCATGAGATTATCTTCCAGGGACAAGTAGAAGCGGCTGGAGCCCGGATCACCCTGACGGCTTGACCGCCCTCTCAACTGGTTGTCAATGCGTCGCGATTCATGTCGCTCGGTACCGATGATTCTCAGCCCTCCCGCGGCAAGAACCTGTGCATGCCGTTTTTCCCACTCGGCATGAATTGCTGCACGGCTGGATTGATCTCCTCCCGCGGCTTCAAGTTCCTTGTCTGGATTCCCGCCGAGAACGATGTCGGTTCCGCGCCCGGCCATGTTGGTTGCGATCGTCACTGTGCCGGGCCGGCCGGCTTCGGCAACGATCTCGGCCTCGCGTTCGTGCTGTTTGGCGTTGAGGACATTGTGCGGAATTTTTCGTTTCTTCAGCAGTCCTGATAAGTATTCGGACACCTCGATTGAAGTAGTTCCGACGAGTACCGGCTGACCGCGCCGGTGGCAATCGGTAATGTCTTCCACGATAGCATCGAATTTTTCGGACTGGCTCATGTAAACCTGATCCGGAAAATCCTTGCGCGCAATCGGCTTGTTGGTCGGGATAACCACAACTTCGAGCTTATAAATATCCTGAAACTCGTAGGCCTCGGTATCCGCCGTACCGGTCATACCCGCCAGTTTGTTATACATACGAAAATAATTCTGAAAGGTAATCGAGGCAACCGTCTGATTTTCCGCCTGAATGCCTACACCCTCCTTGGCCTCGACTGCCTGATGCAGACCCTCCGACCAACGTCGCCCCTCCATCGTGCGCCCGGTAAACTCGTCGACGATAATCACTTCACCATTGCGAACAATGTAGTCCACCTCCCGTTTATAGAGGTAGTGCGCCCGTAAAGCCGCATTGATATGGTGCATGAGGATCATATTATGCGGGGCGTACAGACTATCCCCGGGCTTGAGCAATCCGGCCTGGGTCAGCAGTTTCTCGATCTTCTGATGCCCATCCTCGGTAAGGTAGACTTGTTTTTGCTTTTCATCCACCGAGAAGTCACCCGGGCCGCCTTCTTCCTTTTGCGGGGTGAGACGAGGCACAATCTTATCCACCTTGGTATAAAGGGAAATATCTTCCTCTGCCGCACCGGATATGATCAGCGGGGTACGGGCCTCATCAATGAGAACCGAGTCAACCTCATCGACAATGACGTAATTCAGGCCCCGTTGGACCCGTTCCTCAAGGGAGAAGGCCAAGTTATCTCGCAGATAATCAAAGCCAAATTCATTATTGGTACCATAAGTAATATCCGCCGCGTAAGCCGCCCGTTTTTCCTCGGGGGTTTGGCCCGAAAGGGTAAACCCAACCGTCAACCCCAGTGCTTCGTACACGGGACGCATCCAGTCCGCATCGCGATGCGCCAAATACTCATTGACCGTAACGATGTGCACCCCCTTTCCAGACAAGGCATTGAGATAGGCAGGAAGAGTCGCCACCAGCGTCTTGCCTTCTCCGGTCGCCATCTCGGCAATCTTGCCGCGGTGCAGGACCACTCCACCAACTATTTGAACATCGTAATGCCGCAGATCGAGACGTCGCCGCGCAGCCTCACGAACCACGGCAAATGCCTCGGGAAGCAATTCATCCAGCGTGGTACCCTGTTTTAACCGATCTCGAAATTCATCCGTCTTAGCCCGGAGTGCCTCATCCGCCAACCCCCGCATTTGCGGCTCAAACGCATTAACCTCCGCCACGACACGGGAAATCTGTTTGATCAACCGCTGATTACGGCTGCCGACGATGTGTTTAACGATAGATCCAAGCATAATGAGCCGTTAACCAATCATGAGCAACTGGCGGGCCATAGCCACACCAGACCTAGTATCTATTCTAGCAAGGGCGGTACGGAAAATCGGGTCAGCCCCTTCCCCGACGCGTGACATACTTCAGGGGGTCGACCGCAACCCCATCATGGTGAATTTCAAGATGCAGGTGAGGCCCCGTCGAGCGGCCCGTATCGCCCAATAAGGAGAGAGGAGTCCCACGGCGAACAATCTCTCCCACCTTGACCAGCACCTTTTCATTATGTGCGTAATAGGTTCCATAACCATTACCATCGTTAACGATCACCAGATTCCCAAATCCATACCGTGGCCCAGCCCATGTCACCACACCGGCGGCAATAGCATATACTTTCTCGCCACGCTTGCCGGCGAAATCTATCCCCCGGTGAAACTCACGCTTGCCGGTGAACGGGTCGGTGCGCCAACCCCAACCCGAAGAGATCCAGCCATATCTAACGGGTTTTCCCCGCGGTACAATTTCGGCATCAAGCTTGCGATGTAGCAATAAAGCCTCAAGCGCGGCAAGCCGATGTTCACTCCTCCAGATGCGCCCGGACAAGGCATTCAACGCACCATTCAGGCCGGGAACCGCCCACGGAACCTCGGCCACCGGCTCGGCTCCCCCCTCGCCGGAAGGGGTACTGAAATTAAAGCCACTGTGTTTTATGCCGGATAAACGTACGATTTCCGCGCCCATCGCATTCACGCGATTGATCTGAGCATCAACGCGGGCCATGCGGGCAGCAACGGCATCAATCCCGGCTTGACTCCGCGCCTTCAGTTGCGTCAGGGCAGCCATCTGGTGGGTAATCTCGGCATGAAGCTCGCGACTTTCGGCAATAAATGGCGCCCCCGCCGAGCGCTGTCCCAGAAAATAACCGGCTGTCCCCGCACCCGCCAGAAACAATAGTACAATCGCGGCGGCGCCAATCCCATGAGATTGGCGTAAAACCATGCGCCACATACGACCCGTCCGACCGAGTAAAATTACTTCCATAGCCTTACCGTCGCCTTGCTGCAACTACTTTGAATCCTCACACATCCTTCCGACGTATCGGCGAAATCGGCATGAAAGAGAAACATCTCGCCGTTTACAAACATGCCAAGCGCCTCCTTAAACTTCGCCAAACATTGCAAGGCGTACTGCCCCCCGATATGGCTGCGCACCTGATCGGGGTCAGCCTGAACGGAAACCGGCTGGTGATCTATTCCGACTCGCCGGCATGGAACACGCGCCTGCGCTACATGGCACCTGCGTTGGCGCAATGCGCCGCTCGCCAGATTGGCGCATTGCCACACCTCGTTTTTCTCACCCTGCCGCAGCACAGACACCTCAAGCCCCCCGCCGCAGGACGCAAAATTCCCCGCCATCAACTTAAAAAATTGCTCGGTCTGTTCAACCGAGACTCTCACCAAGTCTAAGCGATGGCTGTTCCCCATGCCGGCCCAACGTAGGAAATCGGCTCATTCCCCACCTCCTGCTCAAAGGTTACCTCTTCGTATGCATCGGGCTGAAGAAGCAGCTCACGTAAAATGGCATTATTCAGTCCATGCCCCGGCTTAAAAGCTCGATACCGACCCAATAGGGTGTGCCCCAATAAATACAGATCTCCTACCGCATCAAGAATCTTGTGACGCACGAATTCATCTTCGTAACGCAATCCGTCTTCGTTGAGAATACGAAAATCATCGATCGCAATCGAGTTATCGAGTGAGGCTCCAAGCGTCAGGTTACGTTGACGCAAATATTCGATATCGCGCAGAAACCCAAAGGTTCGAGCCCGGCTCACCTCCTTAACAAAAGAGGTGCTTGAAAAATCGATCTCCCCGCGACGGCTATGCTGCTTAAATACCGGATGATCGAAATCAATTTCAATCTCGACTCCAAAACCCTCATAAGGCTCAAGCCGAGCCCATTTCCCGTCCTGACGCGCCTCGACCGGTTTTTTAATACGAATAAACTGCTTGGGAGCATTCTGTTCCTCAATACCGGCGGATTGCAGCAAAAACACAAACGGCCCCGCACTCCCATCCATGATGGGTACCTCGGGCGCCGACAGGTCCACATAGAGGTTATCAATGCCAAGCCCCGCCAAGGCCGAAAGCAGATGCTCGATCGTTGCGATACGCAACCCGTCCCTGATCAACGTAGTGCCCAACGTGGTATCGCCCACATTCAGCGCGCTAGCCTTGATTTCAACCGGGGGGGTACTATCGACGCGACTGAAAACAATACCCGTATCCGGTGCCGCCGGCCTCAGCGTTATAAATACCTTTTTCCCCGTATGCAACCCGACTCCCGTCGCCCGAATGCTGTTTCTAAGCGTACGTTGTTTAATCATCAACCATGGACTCCCGGAACTGCAAATCGACAATAATTTTGGAATACTAGCATAAATTCATCATATTGCAACATGATCAAACCCCATCCTCGCCCGAGAATATCAACCGAGAGATCGCTGAAGTCAAGATTCGTTACCGGTGGAGGGGAAGCACGGGGGCCAATTCTTGCTATCCCTGGGCTGCATGACAAAATCACCTACCGCCCGACAGATTCAGGACGATACCCGGTGCTGGCGGAGGGAATCGAACCCCCGACCCGCTGCTTACAAGGCAGCCGCTCTACCGGCTGAGCTACGCCAGCGCAGAATTACGCGAACGCTCGATGAACATCCCTGAGATTTAGCTTAACAGCGAATCCGTGCTTCTGTAAACACGCACGATATCCCAAATCCACCCTATTAGCAAAATTCCAGGCAACCGCAACCGGGATGCCGGGGGGAAAAACAACCCAAAACCGCTCACGAACAAGCGCCTGGCCCCGCTCTATTGGCTGGAACTCCAGCGCCCGCAACCTTGTCTCAGGGGCTGCGGCCCACACCCGATCCTTATATAAACCCAAGAAAATACTAACCCGCCCGTCCGCCACCGATAAGCGGTAGGATGGCTCCACACCACCCAGGGGCGGCGCTCGGAATCGTGCTTGTCGGGCCGCAGAAAGATCCTTAAACCCGGTTAAAAACACTCCATATCCAGGCACTTTCCCCGCTCCACGCGCAATGCCAACATGAGCAATTCCCGCGGTAACTAGCTTCCCGATTATCTTCCGACTCTGCTTAACCATCCTCAGGGGACCCAAGGCCAGGCATCCCCCCCCCGGAGAATACCGAGCAGCAATCCCCGGCTTGGACAATAAATTCAGCCGAACACCTTTCCTCTGATACGGAATCAAGTTTTGGTCCCGCACCATCACAGGACCGGCCCAACGCAACCAGAGAAACACCGCCACATTGGCCAATAGAAGAATAAGGACGGTGAGTCTCATTCGAAACTATCCGCCAGTAATTCAAGGCCGTCCAGTACTAGCTGTGGCGCATGCCGCCAGTTCCCCTCGAGGCGAGCGGCCAACTTCGGCGCCTCTCCGCCCGTGAGCCACCGATAAGAAATCGGTCCGCACGATACTTCCGCCTGGTCAACCAATCTCTGTATCATCCCCAGTATGGCGGATTCAATACCATAGGCAACGGCCATCTCAGTCGTGCAACCCAGTTGACCCGAGGCTTCCGGTTGTATTGATTCCACATCTACTCGAGTGCCCATGGCCAAGGCATCACGCATCAGTCCCATCCCGGGTGCGATGCCACCGCCTCGATGCCGTCCTTCACCGTCTACAACATCGAGCGTCACCGCCGTACCACAATCGGCCACCACCAGCGGGCCACCGCATTGTCGATACGCCGCCACTAAAGCCGCCCAACGATCGATGCCCAACTGCTCGGGTACCGTATACGCATTGCGTACCCCCGACACGCTTTGCGCCGATCGCAACTCCCGCACTCTGGCTCCATGGCGGCGCAGCATGGAAACCAAATCAGCCGTTAGCGATACCGTGGCAACGCTCCCCAGAATCACCTCCCGGGGCCAGGATTCAAGGGGTACCATATCGAAAAAACACCGCCCTGGAGCCCCCTTGTGGGACTCTCGACCCTCCAGGCCCAAGCCACGCCAAGCAAGGCTCCGACTACCCAAATTAACAATCAACCGCCCGTCCATGCACCCAGTGTCACCTCACCCGAAAGCACCCGCCGCATTCCCCCCGAGGACTGAATTTTCAATGCCCCCCCCCCATCTACGCCGCAAGCTATACCGGAGATACGCGAACGCTGCCCGGTCTCGATCACTACCTCCTTCCCCTGCAACACATCCTGTGCCTGCCAAGCGCCAATGAACGCATTAAACCCCCTGGAACGATAAAGTTCAAGCCCACTTAACAGAGCTTCCAGGCAGCGAACCACCAGTGGATTGCGCCGCGACCCTGACATAAGATCCGCAAGGGCTATTGTCTTGCGCCCGCTCACATGCGGCGCATGATGAACATTCAACCCCAACCCCACTATCAATCGCGACTCTACCCCACTTTCAGCCAGTACCAAAAGCCCCCCCAACTTAGCGCCTCGGGAGTAGAAATCATTGGGCCACTTAAGACCCACGTCACCATAGCCCAATGTTCGCAACATCTGCACCAGCGCAACCGCCAATGCCAAGGCAACCGGCCCGCGATCCTCGGGCCTTGACCGAACCGCCAGCGACAACGCCAACCCCGAGCCGTAGGACTGCTTCCAAAGACGACCGTGCCGGCCACGCCCCAGCGTCTGCGCCTCCCCAAGGCACAGCACGGGCAATGATCCGCACCAGCGCCGGGCAAGCTCGTTGGTTGAGGTGCATACCCGAGTAACCAGCAATTCCACGTCAACCCGACTCTCCAGCCACTCGCGATCCAGGGAGTCGAATTGCCGCAATCCCACCCCTTCCGGGCCAATCACCAGCGGCGCGCCCAGCGCCCATAATTCCCGGATAGCGATATCTAGGCGCTCATCCGGCCACCCGCCAAGACACTCGCGTAGTGCTCGGCGATTCAGTAAAACACCATCGGCACCCGCCAGCACTTCGGCCACCGCACCACAATCCGGCTTAGAATCGCCCATGCTTAAACCAGCGTACCCGCTCGAAGCGGTTCTCGGTTCCCGCCATCAGCCGCCTTATATTATCCCGATGGGTATAAAACAAGAACAGCGTCACCCCGGTGGAGAAAATCAACAGGGGCAATAGGGAAGGATATCGAAACAACGGAACCACGAACAAGAAAAAAGGATAAGCCAGTGCGGCTGCCAGCGTCGCCAGGCTGACATAGCCGCTCAGCACAAGAATCAAGAACCATACGCCTATCAGTGCCGGTAGTGCCAGGGGAGTCAATGCAACCACAATCCCCAACAAGGTGGCAAACCCCTTGCCCCCCCGAAATCCGTACCAAATTGGATAAACATGGCCAATGAGAACCGCGGCCGCACAGGCTTCGGGGAGCCAGGGCGGAGCCGGTGCGATACGCGGCAACAGCATGACGGCCACCACCCCCTTGGCGGCATCAAACAAAAAAACCGTAATTGCGAAAGCCGGCCCACGCGCCCGCCAGGCATTGGTTGCCCCCGCATTCCCACTGCCCTGGTTGAGCAGGTTGACGCCGATCAGGCGGCCCAGCACGAGTCCCCCGGGCACCGAACCCAATAGGTACGCAAGGACCACCGCCACGGTTGTTAACAACATAACATCACTTGCCACAAGAAATGAACCACATTGCTCCGCATTGTACGGGTGTTGCCGCATTAACACCAAATTCCCCCGGGGATTTTGGTGAGCCATTACCTCGGGGCACAGAATTTCACCCTATTGACAAGACATTGCTTGCGAACAGGCTTTTCTCTCTCGAATACCGGCCCGGGAACGGCGGAAATTATCCGAGATACATGGTCATCTTATCCGGCGGCTCATGCACCGTCCTGCTTTCGTTGCCGCAATCGCGGCCTGGGGGTGAACCCTTAGCAGTGGAATTCACAGCTGTAGCGCTTAGGCCTGCACCCGCCTCACTTCACGCCAAGTCAACTCCCCGGGCGGGGACCATCCGAAATATTTCCTTAGCCTGATTCATTGGCCGCTAACTACACTTGGAATCACCGCAATTCAAGCATGTCATGCACCCATCCGTCATCACCACTGCAACGGTATTGCATTTCATGCACAACTGGGCACCCTCGGGAAACCGATTTTCGGAGAAGGAATCCTGCGTTTTGCCGGCTTGCTTGAATTCCTCCCGCTTTTGCTCGATAAACCGCTTCTGCGCCTCATCCGGATCGGGCGCTTGCAGCATCCCGATTTCGATCAAATGGCGTTCAATTACCTCGCCGATTTCGGCGATAAGGCTTGGCATAAATTTGCCGCCGGGTTTCCAGTACCCTCCACGAGGATCGAATACCGCCTTCAATTCTTCCACCAAAAAGACGACATCACCCCCCTTTCGAAATACCGCACTGATGATCCGAGTCAGGGCAACGATCCACTGAAAGTGATCCAGGTTCTTCGAGTTGATAAAAATCTCGAACGGCCGGCGCATCTCGTGCTCGGTCCCCTGGTTGAGAACGATGTCGTTGATAGTGATGTACATGGCGTGATCGGACACCGGCGGCTTGACCTTGTAAGTCACGCCAATCAGGCGATCGGGCCGTTCCAGTTTTTCGTTCATACGGATAACTTCGGCCGTTTTGGTCACCGCCGCCGGTTCGACCTTCGGGACAGGCCTGGTTACTGTTTTAGAAACTTCATATTCCACAATGGGTTTATCTATCTTTATAGCCATTTTCCAACTCCTTCGGGAAATCCAAGGTTATGTACCCGCTATCCGGATGACACCACATCCGGGATACTTACCATTTTCCGTAATATCCTTCCTTCAAGGCATCGAACAGGTTGGCCGCGGTATGCATCTGGCCGTCATATTCGATCTGCTCATCGCCCCTGGCTTCCACCACCGTGCCATCCTCCAGCACAAAGCGATAAACCGTATTCTTCAAATCCTTTTCTTTCACCAGAACCCCTTGAAAAACTTTGGGATTGAAGCGAAATGTAGTGCATCCCTTCAGTCCCTGCTTCCAGGCATAGCGGTAAATATCCTTGAAGTCCTCGTAGGGATAATCCGTGGGAACATTCGCGGTCTTGGAAATGGACGAGTCCACCCATCGCTGGGCCGCTGCCTGGATATCCACATGCTGGCGTGGAGTGATTTCATCCGCAGTCACAAAATACTCGGGCAATCTGTGCTCGGGATCCTCGGAATCAACCGTGGCCTGCGCATCGATCAAATGGCGATAGGCGAGCAGCTCAAAGGAGTAGACGGCGATTTTTTCCTTGCTCTTGCGTCCCTCGCGGATTACATTGCGGAAATAGTGATGGGCAAAGGACGGCTCGATACCGTTCGATGCATTATTGGCCAGCGATAGGGAAATCGTGCCGGTCGGCGCAATCGAGGTATGGTGGGTAAAGCGTCCTCCGGTCGCGGCAAGGGCATCGACAAGCTGCTGATCCTCTTCCGCCAACCGTTGCATATACCGGCTGTAGCGCGCCCACAAAATGCGACCCTTGAGCACCTGGCCCGCCTTAATGCCGTCACGGGCCATCTCCGGGCGCTTGCGCAACATCTCCGGAGTCACCGTGAAATCCTCCTCCATGATCGGCGCCGGTCCCTTCTCCCGCGCCAACGACAGGCTCTCGCGCCACCCCGCAAGAACCATCTCCCGCGCCACCCGTTCAGTGAATGCGATCGATTCCGGGCTGCCATATTTCATGCGTAGCAACGCCAGGGTAGAACCCAGCCCGAGAAACCCCATCCCGTGACGTCGCTTGCGGAAAATCTCGGCGCGTTGCTGTTCCAGGGGTAAGCCGTTGATCTCAACTACGTTATCCAGCATCCGGGTAAACACTTTCACAACCTCGCGGTATTCACCCCATTCAAAAGCAGTTTGTCTGGTAAACGGATTATTCACGAATCGAGTAAGATTTACCGACCCCAAGAGGCATGAACCATACGGCGGCAAGGGTTGCTCGCCACAGGGGTTGGTCGCGCGGATATCCTCGCAGAACCAGTTGTTATTCATCCGGTTAACGCTATCGATAAGAACGAATCCCGGTTCAGCGTAATCGTAGGTTGAGGCCATAATGAGATTCCACAGATGCCGCGCCTTGATACGCCGATAGACCTTGCAAGCGACCAGACCTACTTCGTTGACAAGATAACTCTCCGCATGAGTAGGCCATTCACGCCAAAGTACCTTCGTTTCATCCGTAAGGTCAATTTCTTCCCTTTCGGCCTCGTTCCGGGGAAGCGGGAAAACCAACGCCCAGTCGGAATCGGATTCGACCGCCTGCATGAAGGCCTCACTAACCAGGAGCGAAAGATTGAACTGGCGCAAGCGGGCATCCTCACGCTTAGCGCGGATAAACTCAATTACATCGGGATGGCTGACGTCGAAGGTACCCATCTGGGCACCACGCCGCCCACCGGCCGAGGAGACGGTGAAGCACATCTTGTCGTAGATATCCATGAATGACAGCGGACCCGACGTATAGGCGCCGGCACCGGAAACATAGGCCCCACGCGGGCGGAGAGTCGAAAATTCATACCCGATGCCACATCCGGCCTTTAACGTCAACCCTGCCTCGTGAACCCGTTCCAGAATACCGTTCATCGAATCAGGAATCGTCCCCGAGACGGTGCAATTGATAGTCGAGGTAGCCGGCTTGTAATCCCGTGCTCCGGCATTGGAGATGATCCGTCCGGCAGGAATGGCTCCCCGGCGCAGTGCCCACAGGAACCGCTCATACCAGTGCTCGCGCTGTTCGGGAAGCTCGACATCGGCCAGCGCCCGCGCCACGCGCTGCCAGGTTGCGTCAATAGAACCGTCGATGGCGGTTCCATCCTTAGACTGAAGCCGATATTTTTTGTCCCAGATGTCGGCCGAAGCCGGCTGCATCGGAATTCGGCCGACCGACAAGGATTTCTGCTTGCGCGCAATACCCATAACCGTTGTTTCCCCTGCTCAAGCGGGCAAAGCCCGTAACTAAAAGGCCGGAAGCACCTGGAACCCACCTCCGAAGACCCCCATATACTGGGGTATTGATTTACAGCATACCCCCCTGTATCCACCTGTCAAGCCCAGGACTAATTATTTGATAAACATATATTTTATTAGGCAATCCACCATTTGCTCTCAGTGCTCGCGAAAAAACCTGAAACACAACATCTAGTGTTTTGTAAATGGAGTGATTTTCCGGTATTCCCCTTGAATCAGGCCTACCAAACCCCATGTAAAAAGCAGTGGTCACGAGGCCATTTCTGTCAATCTATAGGAGTATGTATCATGGCTTTAACCCCCTACCAACCCCTAAGTTTACTGCACCAACTACAGCGCGAATTAGCCGGTGGTGAAGAACATCGCGACGATGCGAGCATCATTGCAACCAGTTGGATTCCCGCAGTGGATATCCGGGAAGATAAGGATCATTTCCTGATCCGGGCCGATCTCCCGGGCGTGGATCCCAAAGATATCGAAGTCTCGATGGAAAACGGCATGCTAACCATCCGTGGTGAGCGCAATGAATCGAATGAGAAGAATGAAGGCGAATGGCACCGGGTAGAACGGGTCAGCGGCCAGTTTTACCGCCGTTTTTCCCTACCCGATACGGCCGATTCCGAAAGCATCAAGGCTAAATCGAACCACGGCGTACTCGAGATAGAGATCCCCAAGCAGGCTCGGGCAAAACCACGCAAAATCCGTGTCGAGCTCTCTTGAGCAGCCTCCCGACCCGGAGGCATGGGAACTTCGCCCATGTCCCCGGGTCGCAGTTTAGGCAGGGTGACCGGTACCACGCGCGCGGGGGCGGTCACTATGTTTTGAATTCACCCACACCAATGGAAAAAACCATGATCCGACGATTGAATACACTGTTTTTCGCCATAGCCTTATTTGGCGGTTTTGCCATGGCGGGCATTCCACCGACCTATGCGAGCGGGTTCCCACAAAACTCACGCGGCATGCCCAGCCTGGCGCCCCTTATCAAAAAAGCCATGCCGGCAGTAGTCAATATCTCCACCACCGGCATCATCAAGCGCCGGATACGGGGACCATTCATGAACCCGCTGTTTCAACAGTTCTTCGGGACTCCCCCGAATCAGACGGTCGAGCAACCCTTTATCAGTCTCGGGACTGGGGTTATTGTCAATGCCGCCAAGGGATATATTCTGACCAATTACCATGTCATCCGCGATGCCAAGGCCATCACCGTTACGCTTTACAACAAACAAAGCTACAAGGCCACGGTGATCGGTGTAAACAAAAATACCGACCTGGCTGTGATCCGGATCCATGCCAAGCACCTGACCCAACTGCCAATTGGAGACTCCAGCAAGATGCATGTAGGCGATTTCGTGATCGCCATCGGCGAGCCTCTGGGACTGAAGGGCACGGCCACCTTCGGCATCATCAGCGCGGCAGGCCGAACCCCGGCCCTGGGTCCCTTCGGCAGCTACGACGACTTCATTCAAACCGATGCCGCCATCAATCCAGGTAATTCCGGTGGGCCACTGATCAACATGGCCGGCAAGATGATCGGTATCAATACCGCCATTGCAACTTCCGGTAGGAGCCGGGGAAATATCGGTATCGGTTTTGCCATTCCCAGCGACATTACCAAGGTAGTCATGGAGCAACTGATCAAGTACGGCAAGGTTGAGAGCGGCGTGCTGGGTGTCGAGGTTCAGGATCTTAACCCCTCGCTGGCCAAGCAATTCAAACTCAAACCCGGCACGACCGGGGCACTGGTCGCCCAAGTCGTTGCGGGTTCCGCGGCGGAAAAGGCTGGGCTCAAGCAAGGCGATGTGATCACCGAAGTCAATGGACATCAGGTGAAAAGTGCCAGCATGTTACGCAATTACATCGGTATTCGCCGGGTTGGAACCCCGCTCAAGCTGGTACTCTATCGCCACGGTGAACGCCGGATCATCGACGCCCGGATCGGGCCCAGAACCACTGCATCCAGCGCCGCAGCCGGCGGTCACGGATCACTCGGTGCCACCTTCAGTAACCTGACTCAAAGCTCGCCGCTCTATGGCAAGATCCAGGGCGTGGTGGTCACCTCGGTCGCTCCCAACGGCCAGGCCGCGAAAGCGGGGTTGCAACCGGGTGATATCATCATTGCGATCAAAAACCATCCCCTGCGTAACCTGGCGGAATTCAATCAGGCGCTGAGTACCTACAAAGGCACCCTGTTATTAACGGTTCGTCGCGGCAATTCGATGTTCTTCACGACCATCCGTTAACGCATCCAGTCTTACCGACCAGTTACACCTCCCCTATAGGGACCCGACCCGGAGCGAGTACTCGCTCCGGGTTTTTTATCCAAGATACCGCGAATAGCCGCCAGCCGAGCCTGATTCAGTGCCCGGGCTATTGCCGGCCCTTGGATCCCTACGGTATCGACCCGTACCTCGTGAGTCACGGACTGGAGGGTTTCCAACCAGGTCCGCTGCGGATAAGCAACTTCTTCATAGCCCTTGCGACCACGGGCATCGGCCTCACAGGCCTGTAATACGGCGCGAAAGCGTCGCGGGCGGCGCCAAGCATCCAAACGCCCCAGCAGATCGAGCAAGGTGGCAGGACGAAGTTCCAGTACCCGATGAATATTGAGATGCTCACGGGTCACCAGGATAGCCTGTTCCCGCCATGCCCGCGGTGCCCCCAGGCGAGCGCACAGAACCTCGACCAGGGGAACCCCGCGGGCCTCGTGCCCAATGTGGCGCGGCCACTGAGCGCCCGCCGTTACTCCCTTGCCCAGATCATGCATCAGCACGGAAAACACCGTCATGGGATCGGCCTGCAACCCGACCGCTTGCCGCAGTGCCATCAACACATGCACCCCGGTATCGATTTCGGGATGATATTTACCCGGTTGCGGCACACCGAACAAGCGATCCACCTCCGGCATGACCCGGGCCAGCGCATGACAGTCTCTCAAAACCCGGATAAATACGTCCGGGCAAGATTCCGCGAGAGCCCGCTCCAATTCCTTCCACACTCGCTCGGGAACCAGATGATCCGCCTCACCGGCGACAACCATCTTCCGCATCAAGGCGACGGTTCCAGGGGCAATACGAAAACCCAAGGGGGCATAACGGGCCGCGAAACGGGCCAGGCGAAGTATTCGCACCGGGTCCTCCCGAAAGGCCGGCGAAACATGGCGCAAAAGGCGGGCTTTTAGGTCCTTTTGTCCCCCGTAGGGATCATAAATGCGCCCCGACTCATCTTCGGCCATAGCATTGATGGTAAGATCGCGCCGGGCGAGATCTTCCTCCAGGGTTACTCCCGGATCCACCTGAAATTTGAACCCATGATAGCCGGGACCGGTCTTGCGCTCGGTGCGGGCTAAGGCATATTCCTCCCCCGTTTTCGGATGCAAAAAGACTGGGAAATCACGACCGACCGGCCGGTAGCCGAGTGCCTCCATTTCGCCGGGGGTCGATCCCACCACCAGCCAATCGCGCTCCTTGACTCTACGTCCCAAAAGCCGATCCCGCACCGCTCCGCCAACCTGATAGATTTTCATAGCGAAGCGCCCGCCATGGCCTCAGGAGAGCGTAATCGAAACGTCTCTGGAATGACTGTGACGGTACCTATTGAACACGACCTGACGCCTCTGGTCTCCCAGGTAATATGGCACAACGGCGCTAACCGGTGTCGGCTCAACCCCCAGTCGCTCCAACGCGTTATCGGTCACCACCGAACCGGCTCCCAGCGTTCGCAACTGATCGGAGGAGAACGGTTCACCGGGTAACAGCCCCATCCATGCAGCCTGAATCGAGGCGAGTCCATCCGGAACATTCAACAATAACCGGCGAACACCGATCAGGCGACGGGTATAACACATGATTTCGCGTAGGGTCCAAGTTTCGGGCCCACCCACCTCTAACCTTTCTCCGGCCAGATCCGGCCGGGTCAAACTGTACCCGATTGCCGCGGCCACATCGGCGACATAAACGGGGCTGAACCGCGCTCGGGGCTTGATCACCGGTATCACCCCGGGAACCATTTCGAACAACCGGGCAAAACGACCAAACAAGCCGTCGCCCGGCCCGAAGATGACACTCGGGGCAATGATTGTCCACGGTATCCCAGCCGTGCGAATTCGGGCTTCGCCCTCGCCCTTGGATGCCAGGTACTGGCTGCGCGCATCAGGGTCGGCACCTATCGCACTGACGTGAACCAAGCGCTCGAGGCCGGTACCGCTCTGCACCAACCTCGCCGGCCAATCAACATGCAAGGCCTGCAACCGCCTGCCACCGCCACCCAGCACACCAACAAGATTTACCGCCGCGTTCTGCCCGTCCAATATGCGCCCGACACAGGCGGGATCACGGACGTCTCCGGTCACCAGCTGCAGCCGGGGTAAAACCTTAAGCTCCCGGTGCCGCTCCGGGTGGCGGGAAACCACGGTGACATAAGCACCGCCGCGAGCCAGACGATTGACCACCACCCGCCCGAGAAAGCCGCTGCCGCCGAAAACAACGATTTGTTTATCCTTGATGGTATACATGGGTTCCTGATGCTCAATAACTTTGGGATTGATGGTATTTTACCAGCCCTGCCACCGGATTCCATGATCAAGCAGGCTGCCGGAAGCATCTCGGCCTTGGAAACAATCCACTGCATTACCGGGAGAACGGCCAAAATATCTCCGGCCTCTCGTTGCGTAGATCCGCTATGCACCGAAAAATCAGAACATTTCCGTCTTGCCTTTCTTCCATATCCGTCACGGTTACCCAAACCCGAGGGGTTCCCAGCTCCCGGTTGCGGCCTCGTCAAGGGCAAATCTTTGTAGTACTTTTCGTACAAATAACGAAAAAGCCTTGACATTCGTCCATGGACCAAGTGTAGTGAGGTACGGACCTTTCGCAAGATCAGGTTCGACAACCTCGATCGAGGTTACAGGGGAAATACCCGGTAATCGGAAATAGCGGGTGTTTTCTTTCCATTTAGCCAACAGACCAGGAGGATCTTTATGCGATTTTCAGGATTTGGCGCCACTGCGCGGCGGCTGCTTCCAGCTACTGCGGTCGCCGCACTTATCATGACGGGCGCGTATGCCCAGGCGGCCACCCCACAGACCGTCAGCAAACAGCTCGTCATCCAGGCGATTCCCGCCATAGTCAACCGGGCACAGTTGAACGGGCCGCATCAATCCAACGCGACCATCAAGCTCACCATCGGGATGAAGTTGCGCCACACCCAGCAACTCAACGCTTTCCTGCGCAACGTGCAGAACCCGGCAAGCTCCGCGTACCATAAATTTCTTACACCGGAGCAATTTACCCGTCTTTACGGACCGACTCCCGGCCAGGTTCAGCTCGTTATCAACTACCTTCGCTCTCAAGGGCTGCTGGTACGCTCGGTATCCAGAAATCGCACGCTGATCCGCGCCGTAGGCATAACCAGGCAAGTTGAACAGACTTTCGGCGTCAGGATCAACAACTATACGTTCCATGGTCGCCAATTCTTTGCCCCTGGCATGCGTCCGCGTCTACCAAGCAAAATTGCCCGCTATGTCCAGGCGGTGATCGGCCTCAGCAATGCCGCCGTTCTGCACCCGATGCATCGCCGCGCGATGAATCACACTATCTTGCAAAACCGGCGATATAAAATTCGTACAGACGGCCGATTCGGCACTTGGGATGGGAATTTCCGTCGCGGCCAGGGAAGCTCGGCGGCAGCGGCAAATGCTAATACGACCCCGTCCGGCTTCTCGCCGCAACAGATCGCGACCGCCTACGCCTGGCCATCGATCACCAATACGGCCAACGGCAACGGCGTGACCATCGCCATCGCGACCGCGCAGAGCACCAATCTCTCTGCCAGCGACTACGACGGCTTTTGGAACCAGTACGGACTGCCGACCCACACCATCCAGATGATCAACGTGGATGGCAGTGCCACAGCCACGTCTGGTACCGGGGAAACGACCATTGATGTGGAACGCAGCGGAGCCATGGCGCCCGGCGCAAACATCATCGTCTATGACGCCAACAACGCGTCCTTGACCGATTTCACCGATACCTACAACAAGATCGTCACCGACAACACGGCCCAGGTGATGACCACCAGCTGGGGCACGGCCGAGTCGAACATGAGTTCGTCCACCATGACGGCCGACGACAACATCTTCAAGCAGGCTGCGGCTCAGGGTATTTCGGTATTTGCCGCCGCCGGCGACAATGGCTCTGCGGATAGCACCAGCAACTCCGACACGGCCGACTACCCCTCCTCGGATCCCTACGTGCTCGCCGCAGGGGGGACCAATCTGGTTCTCACCTCGGGCAACACGATTTCCAGCGAAACCGCGTGGAGTAACGGGGGTGGAGCCGAGAGCAGCGTGTACAGCGAGCCGAGCTGGCAAGTCGGGCAGGGCGTGCCGCAAAACGGCAAGCGCAATACCGCCGACCTGTCCATGGATGCCGACCCCAATACCGGCTATTCGGTACTGCTAAACGGTTCCTGGGCGGTCTATGGCGGCACCAGCTTCGTCGCCCCGGAACTCGCGGGCCTGTGGGCTATCGGCGTTTCCGACAATGGCGGAACCCGTCTTGGCCAGGCCAACGAGGCGGTCTACAACGATGCTAACAGCAGCAACTACGCGAACGATTTCAACGACGTGACCAGCGGCAGCAATGGAGCCTTTAGTGCCGGTACCGGCTGGGATCATCCCACCGGCTGGGGTACGCCCATCGCCACTAGCCTGATCAATGATATCGTGGCCGCCGCCGGCGGTACCGCACCGCCGCCGCCAACCAATACAGCTCCGGTGGCCAGTAATGGCGCGGTAAGCACCAACGAAAACCAGGCGGTATCGGGTACGATGTCGGCTTCCGATTCCGACGGAGACACGCTAAGCTTCGCCATCGTGAGCCAGCCGACCCATGGCTCGGTCTCGATCACCAATGCCGCGACCGGTGCCTTCACCTATACGCCGGCCAATAACTTCTACGGATCCGACTCGTTTACCTTCCATGCCACCGACAGTGCAGGAAACGTCTCGAATACCGCGACGGAAACCATCACGGTCAAACAGGTCGTGGCAAGCGCTTGTCCCAGCGGCTTCACTAAATACACCGGCACCCTGTCATCAAGCGGCGATTATCAGTACCAGCCGAACGGCAATTACTATTACGCCGGATCCGGTGCGGAAAAAGGCAGGCTCAGCGGCCCCAGCTCGGCTGACTTCGACCTGTATCTCTACCAGTGGAATTCCTGGTGGGGTTGGGAGCAAATTGCAAGCTCAACCGGGACCACCTCCAGCGAGTCAATCAACTATGCCGGCTCCAGCGGATACTATATTTGGGAGGTTTATTCCTATTCCGGAAGTGGCAATTATACTTTCTGCCTCAGCCATCCCTGAGTCTCGGCTACATTAGTCTTTTGCCCCGCGGTTGCATACCGCGGGGCTTTTTTTAACCCGCCAACCTGAGTAGAATAATAAAGTTTGGGTTAACGGAAATCTATGCTGGCACTGTACGTAAAAAACCTAAGCAAGACTTACAAGAACGGTACCAAGGCATTACGCGGAGTCAATATTGAAGTTCCCGAAGGAGAATTTTTCGCGCTCCTCGGTCCCAATGGGGCCGGTAAAACCACCCTGATCGGCATTATCACCTCCCTGGTAACCAAGAGTTCAGGTCAGGTCGAAGTGTTCGGCATCGATCTGGATCGAGATCCGGCCGGCGTCAAGTCAAAGATCGGACTGGTTCCCCAGGAAATCAACTTCAATCTATTTGAACGGGTTATCGACATCGTGATCAACCAGGCGGGCTACTATGGGGTACCCCGAAGTCTTGCCCACCAGCGTACCGAGAAAATTTTCCGGAGTCTCGATCTCTGGCAATACCGCCGGCAAAATGCGCGGGAGCTTTCGGGCGGTTTCAAACGCAGACTGATGATCGCCCGGGCCCTGATTCATGATCCGCCGTTGCTCATCCTGGATGAACCCACCGCGGGCGTAGATATCGAACTACGCCGTTCCATGTGGACCTATTTGCGGCACCTCAACCAGCAGGGTAAAACTATTATTTTATCTACCCACTATCTCGAAGAGGCCGAGAACCTGTGCCGTCAAATCGCCATTATCCACCATGGCAAACTGGCGGAACACGGAAGTATGCGCAAGTTATTAAAAAAACTGAAGAAGGAAACCTTCGTGTTCGACCTGCTACACCCATTGACCCAGGCTCCCGACCTGCCGGGTTGCCCGGCACGCCTTACCGACCCCAACACCCTGGAGATCGAAATCGACCATGAACACGGTATCAATGCGGTTTTTTCCCGGCTCAATGCAGCTGGAATTGAAATTCTCAGTATGCGCACCAAGACCAATCGGCTCGAGGAGGTATTCATGAACCTGGTACGGCAGCAACCCGATGCACACTGAGCGTCTGCGCGCCGACTGGATCGGTTTTTACACCATCGTCCGCAAGGAAATCCGGAGGGTTATGCGCATCTGGGTCCAAACCCTGGTTCCCCCGGTAATTCAGATGACGCTGTACTTCCTCATCTTTGGAACGGTTATCGGCTCCCGGATCGGTAAAATGGATGGCGTCGATTACATGGCCTTCATCGCCCCCGGCATTATCATGATGGCGATTATCACCAATTCATACTCAAATGTAGTTTCCTCCTTTTTCGGTGCAAAATTTTCCCGTCATATCGAGGAACTACTGGTATCTCCACTACCCAATTTCATGATCCTTGCGGGATACATGCTCGGCGGGATGATGCGCGGGCTCCTGGTCGGAGGCATTATAACCGTCATCGCAAGCCTTTTCACCCATCTTCCGATCACCCATCCCTGGATTATTATCGGTGCAGCCATACTTACCGCGGCAGTGTTTTCCCTGGGGGGGTTACTTAATGCATTGTTCGCGACAAAGTTTGACGACATCTCGATCGTTCCAACCTTCGTCCTCACTCCACTGCAATATCTTGGCGGGGTATTTTACTCAATCAGTGTGCTGCCACCATTTTGGCGTCACCTCACGCGGGTAGATCCGATGTTGTACATGATCGACACCTTACGCTTTGGGTTCTTGGGCACTTCGGATATCAGCCCGGGAGAAGGTTTCGGGATGATGTTCGGGTTTTTAGTGATACTCTTTGCCGTATCGCTGTGGCTATTGAAACGAGGATCAGGACTGAAATCATGACACCCTATGAAGCCTTGAGTGCCCTGGTAGCGGCAATCGCCGGCTGGATTGCGGGAGCCGTCTGGTACGCCCCATTCACCTTCGGGCCGCTATGGCTTCGATTCACGCCCACGGCACTGGAACAGATCGAACACACGTCGCCGCGCCGATTGGCGTTCTATGCCCTGGCACTGCTTGCAAGCAGTATCCAGGCTTTCACGCTCGAAGTTTTATTAATCCTGTGTGGACGCTCCGATCTCGGATTTACCCTGGCGTTGGCCGGGCTGGTCTGGCTTGCCTTCACGGCCTCAGCCTCGCTCATGGATGGCGTATTCCGCCGCCGCATTGCCAAGGACTGGCTGATTGATATGGGCCATCGACTGCTGGTTCTCGTCACCATTGCCCTGGTGCTGGGACTCTGGCCCCCGGCGTAACGACACCGGACGGGATCCCCCGCCTACCGCTCACCACCGGCCAGCACGACTCCCCCGTGACCCTGCACTGCTTCCTCGCAAGCCTGGCGGGCCGCCTCAAACAATAAGGGTAACACCAGGGCCTCGCCTACTCCGCCCGTACAACCTGCCGCGAGGGGCAAGCTCAATGCATCGGTCCATTGCGCCCGTGCCGCGTCGAACAATCTCCTCGCCCGCTCGGCGGCATCCGCCGGAGAACAATGATCCAACAATAGGGAGAACTCCTCCGCGCCCCAACGCCCCGCCAGATCCCCCAGGCGCGAAGAACGCTCGATCAGAGAGCCGAATTCGGACAACATCTGCTCCGCGGATTCCATACCATGCTCCGGAACAGGTCCCATCCTGATCAACACCAGAGCCACTGGAAACTCATGCCGACGGGCCTGGCCAAGCATTTTCTCCGCCATTCGGATAAACAATATACGCCGCAACAACCCTGTGTCATAGTCAAAAGCCGCACTCTGACCCGCAGCTCGGCCTCGCCTTGCAGCAAGCAGCGTCATCACCCGCGCATTAACCTCTTCCGGCAACGCAGATTTAGTGACAAAATCATCAATACCCGCGCGAAACAATATTTGCCGATCCCGAGGCGAATCGGAGGCCGAGATTCCCAGTACCGGGGAACCGAATTCCCCTCCGGATGCCGCTTTCAATGACCGAATCAACTCGGCACCATTCAACCCCCCTTCCGGGTGAACATCCGTCACCACCAGATCATAGCGCCAGCGTTGGAGCGCCGAAAGTGCTTCGTCACCCGTCTTGACGTGATCGACCACGAGACCCAATTGCACCAGGATCTCGTGCATGCGATACACCGCCGTAGGACTATCTTCAAGATACAGGACTCGCCCTCCTTCCATTTGCCTGTCTGCAGTCTCGGCCAGCGCCAATGCATCCAAGACCGTAGCCACATCCGCCTTATCCACAACCGCATGGACATTCAGCTCCCGCGCCGCATGAACCAGGGAATCCGTACGCCCACCACAAAGAAGTACTATCGGCAAACCGCGGAAAGCGGAGTCGGCGCGTATCCGGCCAATCAGCTCCAACCCACTGCCTCCGACCAGGGTCTGGGCCACCAACATCCAATCCACCGATTCCCGGCCAAGCACCGCCAGGGCCTTCGCGGCATCATCCGCCTCAAGCATGACATGGCCCACCTGCCTCAGGTGTTCACGCCAAAAAAACCGTGACACCCGGGAATGGTCAACCAGTAATACCCGCATAAAAACCTCCCGGCGCTTCCAGCCTATTCAATTTTTTCTCATCATAAAAAATCAGAAGATCATTTTCCCGGTGGGGCCAAACGATATACCGGATAAACATCCAGTAAAGGTTGTTGCGATCCGCTGTGGCGCAGGAAAAAAGCCAACCTCCGCGAAGGGCTACGGGCAAACTCGGGGTTCTCGGCCAACCGGCGGGCAAACTTACGCGCCAGGTTCGGGTTCTTGGAAAGCTCATCTCGGGCCCGTTGCTCCAACGCCGCATTGGGAACCATCACATGAGTCGTAGACAAACCCCGAAGATAGCCGCCATGAATCACCGCCACCGGGGATCTAGGCAACAACAAGGCAGCCACCAGCTTGGCCTGGGGCTGGCTGCCCGGGATAATTACGCTTCCCATCGGTAAGGTCACGGTAGCCATAACCGGAGTATAGGCCACCGCCCGAGGTTCACGTCCCAATCCGGATTCGGGGCTCTGATCGAGGTAATAGATTGCCGCCCGAGTGTTTCGTGGCTTCGTGACCGTCTGCACGGTAACCCCATGCAATTTCAACAAATCGATCACCCGGCGCCAGGCGCCGCTCAGGGCATAGGTAGGCCACGGCTTCAACCACCCCGTAACCCCGATATTACGAGCCCATGGAAGAACATAAGTCTTGGGGTGGTGAGGCAGGTATCGTGCCCATACGGTTCCGGAAATAGGTGACAGCATGGTGGTGTACTGATAGCCGTCAAACCGCCGTGAATCGCCTCGCCCGCGAAAATCAAACCCAATTGGGAATCGGCTCTTTCCTCCCAAGGGATCTCGCTCTGCCCGGGCAAGCGCATCAAGCAAAGAGCGACTCCGTCCGGCCAACCGGCTCAACACGGTCTTGAGACCGAGCGTACCGGCCTCTACCGCACGGGAATAGTCTTGATCACGGGGCAAAATCAAGGTTAACTCGGGACGATTGTCGAGCAGGGCCAGTTGCGCCAGGCCACCTTTTTCCGGTGGACAGGATTGTAGTCCTGCTTCCAACACCGCCAGCCGTCGAGCCTGGTAACAGGAGGTAACCCCCAAGCCCACTCGATAAAAAAGCCGCGTCAAATCACCAAAAGCGGCATGTAGCCAGCGGGCTACGGGAAGGGCATAGCCGATCGGTGGAGGCTGCGACCAAGCCAGCCGATAACGACCCGGAGGCTGGCGCAAATTGGTTCTGAGCACGATATAAACATCGGGTTGCCATTGGCGTACCAGTCGCAGCCAGGATCGAACCGCCGCAGAGCGCGCATAAAGAAAATCATGTCGTAGATCAACCAGACCCGGAGTTCCCTGAAATGCAGCATCCTGGGCCTGGGTTACGGGAATTCCCGTCTTGCCGCTAAGCCGTGCCAGGCCGTCGGCATTCAGGGCCGGTACCACGACGACGGTCAACTGCTTGAGCCAACCCGGCGACCGAGCCGCATCCGCCACTTGTTTCAACCAGGCCAAGCTCGCATCCTTGCCGGCCACATCGCCCACATCCAGGCCGCTCAACACAAAAACCACCAGCTTGTGTGCCGTCAAGGCTCCTACCGAGGTTGAATTGGGAGGCGACGACACGATGGCTGCCTGTAATGGCCGCCCCGCGGCGCTGGTGCCAAATCGATGCACCGTGACATAAGGAGATGCCGTACTCCACTGTATAAGCTGCCTCATGCTCGCCGCATAACCCGGCGAAAAGCCCAAAGTCGCCCCGGCCACGGGCGTCATCGAGAAAATCGAGAAGATCAGGGGTACCAGAACCAGCCAACGAGTCATACAATGGTCACGAAGTAAACGGATAGAGCATGGTACATCAAGTACGCGTACGAAATACCGGAAAGGAAAGGAGCCATGACACCATACCCCCAACATTGTAACCACCATACGCGGTCTTTCGGCTTGGTACTTTTGGTGCTGACGATAGCGGGATCCGTGACAGGCATCGCCAAAGCCGGAAATACCCAAGGCCCCTCACCAGGCACTAATCTCGGCACCTTGGTCGTAACGCCGCCAAAATCCTCCCTCAACACGCCCCACCCCCCTGGGGTACATGTACAAAAGCCCCTGTTAAAACTTCAACTTAACCTCGGTCCGGGGGCACCCCCCACCTCCGGCACGCAAAGATCCGCCTTGGGCGCAGCCACACCACAACCGACCACGCCGCCTCAGCCCCTGCGTCGGCCTCCCCCCCATTACCCCGCCACGGCCTATCGTCAAAACGTAAGCGGTTGGGTCACCCTCAATTTTACCGTAAACCGTCAGGGCCACCCCGTCGATATCCACATTCTCGCGGCGCACCCTCCCGGGCTATTTGACCAGGCTGCCCGCAAGGCGGTGCATCAATGGCGCTTTACCCCCGCCATGCGGGATGGCCATAGCGTGACCGCCCAAGTGACCCAGACCTTGGTTTTCAGGCCACCCAGCGGCCGAAATCCGGCCCGAGGAACCATACCACTCATATCCCACCAACAGACGCCTCGCCTGAGCCAAGCCTCCGTCAACGCCCTGCACCTGGTCGCACCGCAATACCCACCGGCTGCCTACCGCCAGGGGATTCGGGGAGTGGTCACAGTCGAGTTCACGATCGAACCCAACGGGCATACCGCCAATGTTCACGTAATAAATTCCCGGCCCCCAAGGATTTTCGATTTCGCTGCAATCCGGGCGGTAAAACAATGGCGGTTCGCGCCGCGCACCCAACCGATCCGGGTCCGCCAATCGATTCAGTTCACTCCCCCGTAACTCAAGGGCCTGGTGGCTTCACCCGCCCGGCAAGATCAACCGATACCCGTGATAACTCACGATCTCGCCGGTACGGGTGATGTCGACCAGTCGCACTCCCGGCGCGATCTCATCCCCTATGCGGTAGGTTTGGCTCCCAATCATCACCAACCGCTGCGATGCACTCGAATTCCATACGTGTACGACAACCTTGACTGGCGGAAAACTCTCCCGAATCGAAGCCGGAGCAGAGGCCAGTAGTATAGCGGGGCCACTCGCGCGCAAAGCTCCACCCGGCGCGACAGGTCTACTTTTTTCTGATGCCACTTGCGATGCGACTCCGGTTGCCACGACCGGGACCGCCCCCTGTCCCGTCGTCTTACCGGACGCCGGCGCCCCGGTATCGCGAAAACCCGATTTGAGTACCCCCCCGGAAGAAGTCGATATCTTCAAGGGTATCTTGGCGGACATGGATTGGATACGCGCCGCAGGCGCCGGTGCCCGGCGCGACCACCAAACATAGCTTGCCAGTGCCCCCACCATAGCGGCAAGTACCACCGCGAGCAACCACCCCGCCCAGGGCATCTTGCCCATGGATCGCCGCACCCCCGGCGGCCCAACCCCCAGAACGGCATCCAGCCGTGCTTCTTCTCCCCGCACCCGGCGCCAAGCTTCATACAATAACGACATCGCTTATCCTCCCAGCCGGGGACCCGCCAAGGGTTCCAGCCGGCTTCTCAATGCTATCAGGGTTCGCGGACCGGCGATCCCGTCGGTGGCCAGGCCCACATGTTGCTGGAATACACGAACGGCTTTTTCAAGTGCCGTCCCAAAGCGATCCCGGGCATGCCCCGGCATGCCCAAAGACCGGCGCAACCAGGCCACCCCGGCCCCACGCATGCCGGGGCGAAGCAAGACGGTGCCCCCGGGTGGACGCCACAAGAGCCACATTTGCCCATACCAGTATTTTTCCAGTACCGCCAGGCTAAATTCCCGCTCGATTCCCGGCGCCAGGGCCAAACGAACATGGCTTGCGCCGATATGTTCAACGATGACCGTTACCCGGTGTTTGCCTACTACAAGCATCAGCGCGGCGGGGCGGTTAAGCAGCCGCAGTAACGCCAAATCTCCTTCGGTGTGCAAACAAGCAAGGCCTTGCAGTCCGGCGCTGCGACAAGGGGAATCACCCGGGGTAGGGGCAACCCCCCATAAGCGCAGAAGCTCCCTGGCCGGACCTGCCGCCGAAGCGGAGACCACCCATTGCGGGAATGCCACAGAGATGTTCACCGGCCTCTCCGGGCCAGTGCCTCGGCCCGCCCACCAGGCAAAGGCGCCTCCCCCGGCGATCAGCGCCAACAGCAACAGCAACGGCCGACCCATCGCCTTGCCCCTGGCGGGCAACCCCGCCAGGTCACGCACCGCCTCGTGGACCAAAGAAACGCTAACCTCGCGCCGGCCCCGGGCATAGGCTCCCATCATCGCCCGCTCACAAATCTGGTTAATCAAGCGGGGGATGCCATGAGATCTACGCTGGATCAGGCGTATGGCGGCGGGGCTGAAAATTCGTCCCGGCGCCCCGGCCAGACGCAGGCGGTGCCCGATATAGAGCCGGGTTTCATCCAACGTGAGCGGCCCCAAATGATACCTTGCCGTAATCCGCTGGGTCAGTTGGCGCAACTCCGGGCGCATGAGTGCATCCCGGAGCTCGGGCTGCCCCACCAAAATCACGTTGAGAAGCTTGCACTGGTTGGTTTCCAGATTGGTCAACAGGCGGATCTCCTCCAGCGCCACCGCGCTGAGCCGTTGGGCCTCGTCAATCACCACCACCACGCGCCGCCCCCGGGTATGGGCGCTCAGCAGGTACCGGTACAACCGCGAGGCAAGCGCCTCGCGCGTCGTCGAGGTCCCCGCAATCTCGACTCCAAATTCCGACAAAATGGCACATAGCATCGCCTCCGGCGTCAAATCGGGGTTAAACAGGTAGGCCACCTCCACTCTGGAAGGTAACTGCTCCAGCAACCGCCGTACCAGTGTCGTTTTCCCACTGCCGATCTCCCCGGTTAGGAGCACGAAACCATTGCTTTCACTAGCCCCATACTCCAGATGCACCAGGGCCTCTCGATGCTGCCGGCTCAGATAGAGATAACGCGGATCCGGTGCAATTGAAAATGGCGTTCGGGTAAGACCAAAGAATTCAGCGTACATGAACCGTATCAATGCCCTGACGGGGGAAATTTGCTCAAGATCCGCGCAACCGCTTCAGTCACGGCCTTGCGAGAGTAATCACTGGGGCCAAGTGAACGCGAGACCCACCCGCGCCACACAAGCTTATCGGTTTTCGCGTCAATTATATCGATGATCAGGTCCGCCCGACGTATTTTCCGGTTGGGCCTGGCAACCACTACCGTACCAAAGGGTAGCGTCCCCCAACCCCCATAGACAAACCCCACATCGGCGGCCGCAGGCACTTGTCTTTCCTGCAAGGTAGTGTGATAGGTAACGATGAAATCGGTGCTCGCCGAAGTTGGAGCTTGCCTATAACCCCTCTTGGATAAGACTGCCACCACCGCCTTGTGCACCCGGGTTGCAAGGATGCCGCTATCGATCAGCGGATTTCTTAGCCGTTGATGCCCCGGCCCCCGCCAGGAAAAATATCGCCACCCGGCGTATGGTGCGCTATTATATTGATAATTCACTTGAGTCGCGCAGCCGGCCACAAGCACCAAGACGAAGATTAGCCACGAAATACGGAATCCAATACGCATAAGCTGGGGCCTCTGAAAATGAGTCGGTTTCGTATTGCAATATTAAATGCACTCGTAACAAAGCACCATGGGGAGCACCATGGGGGGACACCCACTCCCGGATGGGTGGCCGCTTTGTATGCCGGGCTGGCCACGGTGCTGGGCCTCGCGGCCTCGACCATGGGATTACACCTAAATTCCAGCGCGATTGGCGCCTTGGTTTTATTCACTCTAATGACACTGGTGCTTCTGAGCCTGGCGGTACCGGGCCAGGCCGTCCACCGCCATGCAAGCGGCTACATCTCCTTCGCCGCCTTGACCCAAGTCGCCGCTCTGCTGGTTCTGGGCCCCCTCTGGGGTGCCCTGGCCACCGCCACCGCCGTCGCCCTATGGAGCCTGGCCACCCCCCAGGGACATGGTTGGATCAAGTGGTTATTTCGGATCGGCGCCAATGCCGGTATGTTTTTTATCACCGCCCTAGCCGCGGGTAATCTCTATCTCGTCCTCGGGGGATCCGTTCCCCTGGTCAGCCTGAGCCTGACCGATCTCGCCCGGGTCGTCGTCCTGGTCCTGACCCTGCAGATTATCAACGAAATCCTGTTCCTTGGCCTGGCATGGAGACGGCCGGCTTCCCGCTCCCGCCGCTATCCACCGATCGACTGGGTAACCTTTCTGACCGAGGCGGGAGTCGGCTTCACCGGGCTGGTTGCCGCCCTGACCTATGCCAACATCCCCCCGCTCGGCTTTGCCGTTTTCATTGCCTTCGTATTGAGCGCCGCGCTGGTATTCAACCGCCTGGGCATCACGATGGAACGCGAACGCCAGCGGGTGCGCGAACTCACGGCGATCGATCGGGTGAACCAGGCGGCCAATGCCAACCTGGATCTCGACAACCTGCTTGAGGTCATCTTTACCGAAACCCGAAAACTGGTGGCTTTTTCGGTTTTCCATGTTGCCCTCTATCTCCCCGAGCGACGACAAATCGAAATCCGCCTCAACTATGATGACGGTGTTCTCAAACCACCCCGGCGCCGGCCGCTGGGTGAGGGTCTGCTGACCTGGCCGGTGGAGCACGATGAGGCCATTTTTATTCCCGATACCCGCGGCAGCGACCATCCGGCACTCCAACGCATACTGATAACGGGGCGGGAACCGCTCGCACTGATCGCCCTGCCCATACGCTTCAGGGAACAGGTCGTCGGCGTATTGAGTGTCCAGGACTACACGGCCCACGCCTTCAATCCCACCCACAAACGCCTGCTGGAAAATTTCGCTAACCAGGTCGGCGCCGCCATCGCCAATACCCGCTTAAGAGATGTACTCGAGCAACATCGGCGAACCCTGGAGGAACGCGTGGCCAGCCGCACCGCGGCACTGGAACATACCACCCAGTCGCTTGAGCAAGCCCTGCGCGAACAGTCAAGACTATTCAAACTGGTAGATCAGCAAAGCCGGCACGATCCGCTGACCAAACTCCCCAACCGCCGTGAAATCGACTCGGTGCTGCAACAGGAGATCTATCGCGCCATACGTTTCGGGCATCCCCTGGCGGTATCCATGGCCGATTTGGATTACTTCAAACAGATCAACGATACCTGGGGGCATGCCACCGGAGACCAGGTACTGTGCGCCATCGCCGAACTGTTCCGGTCGCACTTGCGGGCCACCGACAGCGCCGGGCGCTATGGAGGAGAAGAATTTGTCATCGTTTTTCCGGAAACCAGCGGGGAAGAAGCCCTAACGGCCTGTGAAAACATGCGCCTGCGGGTAGCCGGGTACGACTGGTCCCAAGTCGCGCCCGGGCTGGATGTGCGGATCAGTCTGGGTATTGCCGCCTTGGGCCCCGGGTGCGAACAGGCCGAAACCCTGCTTGCCGCGGCCGACCAGGCGCTGTACCGGGCCAAGTCCAATGGCCGTAACCGCGTGGCCGCGGCCGCCGGCATATCCAAAGCCAAGGGAGAAACCCACCCATCCGCCGGAAAGGACTGAATGCACCCGATCCACAGGTAGTACCCGCCACTACCGGACTCCCGGCTCCCGGTCTGGAAATGGTTCACACTCCACGCGGCAGCCTACTTCAATCAGGCCGCATGCACCCGTCGCCGCGCTTCACGCCAAGCCGCCACCCGCTGGGTTTCGTTTGCGGCGGGTGAGTTGACCGCAATCTCTTCGGTGGTGAAGTCATCGACGGCCACAAACTGTCGCACTAAAGAATAGTAGTGCGTCAAGCGCTGGCCCTCGGCCGCGGAAATCACCCCGGCGGCAATCGCCGGCGTAAGCAGTTCGGCCTCCCCGGCACCGGGCACCGAACCGATCCTACCCGACTTGACCGCCTCGCCAATCCGCCGCTCAAGCGGTTCGGCCCAGATAGCAAGCTCCAACGCCTCATTCATCCGCATCGTCAAGCCATCCGGAGTACCGCGGTGAATCCCGGCAACCAGGCGGTTGCGAGTCGCGCTCGGGTGAGTAACCGCCGCCGCCACACGATTCCCCAGGGCATCGCTGGCGGGAGTATTGCGTTTGCCATAGGGCAGCACCAACGCCCGTAGCAGACGGGCCAGCAGCCGATTCGGCAGGTTCGCCAAAATTTCATCAATCCCTGTATCCAAACGGCGTTCCAAATCATCCAAGGCATATTCCACCAGCGCCAGATCCTCCGCACATTCGCCCTCTTCGGCATACCGCTTGAGAACCGCCGAACCCATGTACAGGCAACTCAGCAGGTCACCAAGACGGGCCGACAAACGTTCTCTGCGCTTAAGTGCACCACCCAAAGAAAGCATGCTCATATCACCCAGGAGCGCGAAGGTCGAACTATAACGGGATAACCGGCGATAGCGGAGGGTCAAGGCACTATCGGCAGGCACCCGGGTGCCGAGCCGCCCGTCGCTGAGTGCCGCCAGACCGGCCCGGGCCGCATTGCGCAGCAACAAGCCGACATGACCGAAAAATGCCCGGTCGAAGGCCGGCAAATCATTGGCCTCCGCCGCCTTCATTTCTTCCCAGATGAAGGGGTGGGCGCGAATCGCACCCTGGCCGAAGATCATCAGCGAGCGGGTAAGAATATTGGCCCCCTCGACGGTGATGGCAATCGGCACCGCCTGCCAGTTGCGGGCCAGGTAGTTACTCGGCCCCAAAATAATGCCTTTGCCACCATGAATATCCATGCCATCGTTGGCCACCCGGCGGCCGAACTCGGTCACGTGGTACTTCACGATCGCCGCGGCTACCGCCGGACGCTCGCCCTGGTCCAGGGCGGCCAGCGTCATCCGCCGCGTGGCCTCCATGGTATACACGTCGGCCGCCATCCGCGCGAGCGGCTCCTGGATTCCCTCGAACTCGGCGATGGGCACCCGGAATTGCTTGCGGATCCGCGCATAAACCCCGGCCGCATGGAGAGTTCGCATGGCTCCCCCGGTGGCATTGGTCGGTAGAGAAATCGAGCGGCCCACCGACAGGTTTTCCACCAGCATCCGCCAGCCATGACCCGCCATCTTGATTCCACCGATAATGGCATCCAGCGGCACGAACACATCCTTGCCTTGGGTCGGGCCATTCTGGAAAGGTACGTTGAGCGGCAGATGTCGCCGCCCAATTGTAATACCGGGAAGGTTGGTCGGAATCAAGGCGCAGGTGATCCCATATTCGTCCCGATCGCCGACCAGGTGTTCGGGATCATAAAGCTTGAAGGCTAGTCCGAGCAGGGTTGCCACCGGCGCCAGGGTGATATAGCGCTTATCCCAATTGAGGCGGATGCCGATGACCTCACGGCCCTCCCAATGGCCCATACAGATCACCCCGGTATCGCGGATCGAGGTGGCATCGGAACCGGCGCTGGGCGAGGTCAGGGCAAAGCAGGGTACTTCGCGACCATCGGCCAACCGGGGCAAATAGTACTCCCGCTGCGCGTCGGTTCCATAATGCAGAATCAGCTCGGCCGGCCCCAGCGAATTCGGCACCGCCACGGTCGCCGCTGCGGTTGGACTGCGGCTGGCAATTTTCAACAAAACCTGGGCGTGCCCGTAATTGGAAAACTCAAGGCCGCCATAGCGCTTGGGGATGATCATCGCGAAAAACCCTTCCTGGCGCAAAGTCTGCCAAACATCCGGGGGCAAATCCGCCCATTCGTGGGTAATCTTCCACTCATCCAGGCGATTGCAGAGTGTCTCGCACGGCCCGTCAATAAAGGCCTTTTCCTCTTTGCTCAGGGTTGCCGGGGGCATCGCATGCAGTTTTCCCCAGTCGGGAATCCCCGAAAACAGATCCCGTTCCCACCACACACCACCGGATTCGAGTGCCGCACGCTCGGTATCGGACATCGGCGGCAATACCCGGCGGAACTGGGACAGCAATGGCGCAGAAATCAACCGCCGGCGAACTACCACAAGCCCCGCGACCCGGGCCGATAACGCCAGGCCACGCCAAAGCCAGCCCACCGCGTATCCCAGTGCGCCGAAAACAGCCCCCAACAAGAGATACAGGCCACGCTTAACGCCCGCGAACAACGCTCCCAACAATCCCGCCAACAATTGTCCGAACAATAAAAATAGGGCAAAAACTGCATTCATTACCGGCACCTCTACGGTAACCATATCCGATGCAATTCACTATAGCCCAAATCGCTCCCTGAATTCAAACAACTGTTTAAATAAGGGGACTGGATTCTCCTCAGCCAAGCAATTGCTCTATCGCGGTACGCTCTTCACGCAACTCCCTTTCGCTGGCCCGCATCCGCTCCCGGGCGAAATCATCACAGCTCAGACCAGGCACAATCGAAACCTTGCCCCCCCGACATTTCACCGGGTAGCCATAGAAAATTCCCGGTTCGATGCCATAACTTCCGTCGGCGGGAACCGCCATGCTAACCCAGTCATCCGCGGGTGTTCCGCGAACCCAGTCGCGAACTGCATCGATTGCCGCCGAGGCCGCCGAGGCTGCCGATGAGGCACCACGAGCCTTGATGATTGCGGCTCCACGCTGCTGGATAGTGGGGATGAATTGATCCCGGTACCAATCCCAGGATACGGCTTCGCGCGCCGACCGCCCCCGGAGCAATACCTGGGCAATATCCGGGAATTGTGTAGCGGAATGATTCCCCCACACAATCATCTGGCGCAGATCGGTGACATGGACATCGAGCTTGGCCGCCAGCTGGGCCAGCGCCCGGTTATGATCCAGGCGCATCATGGAACTGAAACAGCCGGGATCGAGATCGGGGGCATTGGAGCTGGCGATCAGCGCATTGGTATTGGCCGGATTGCCTACCACCAACACCCGGACATCACGCTTGGCGACGGCATTGAGCGCCTTGCCCTGAACGGAAAATATCCGCGCGTTATCCTGGAGCAGATCCTTGCGCTCCATATCCGGGCCACGCGGCTTGGCGCCGACCAGAAACCCTATATCGATATCACGGAACCCTTCTTCCGGGGTCGTACTCGGCACGATATTACGCACCAGCGGGAAGGCACAGTCGGATAATTCCATTACCACGCCTTCCAAGGCGTTTGCCGCCGGGGGAATTTCGATAAGGTGCAATATTACCGGTTGTTGGGAACCGAGCAGATCACCGGCGGCGATCCGAAAAGCCAGCGCATAGCCGATGTTACCGGCGGCACCGGTGATTGCAATACGTATGGGCTGAGTCATAAATCCACTCCTTATGCAAAATTTATAAGCAGACTCCGTCAAGGAGACCGCAAATGGAACCAACAGGAATTATTTTAACTCTCAAAGCACTTCCGCGGCGCTCGCAAGGTACTCCGACGGGTTGGTGTTCGCTACGGGTAATCCCCCCGAATTCCGCAGAACCTTGTTGCGGCGTATCTTGCCTCCATACAGCATCGTCATCCACTCGACAATCAATAGACTCATTCAAATTTCAGGGTAATTGACTTTCTAATATTTGCTGTTATACTTATCTATAACACCATTACCGAGACTGTCATGCCTATTCCCCTCCTACTGCCTCTTATCCTCGCCCTGAATGCAACTTCAGCCGCTCCCCTGCTCTCCACTTCAACGATGCTCGCCGGACCCGCCGGACAACACCGCCGGCAGCCTACCGGTGCCCTCCCCGTGGTGGCCGACAGTCACCGGGAAAAGGCCCGAATCCGCCTGGATCGATTGGTGTCGCAACAGCGCCCCCGCCTCAAAAAAAGCGCGATCGCCCGGGCCTTGAGCACGGATCTCGCCGTTTACCGGCTTGCGGTAACCAAAGAACTCGCCCGGCAATTCCGCCGGAAACCAGCCGGTGCCCTCCCCGTGGTGGCCGACAGTCACCAGGAAAAGGCCCGAATCCGCCTGGATCGATTGGTGTCGCAACAGCGCCCCCGCCTCAAAAAAAGCGCGATCGCCCGGGCCTTGAGCACGGATCTCGCCGCTTACCGGCTTGCGCTGACCACCGAACTCACCGGGCAACGCCGCCGACAACTCGCCGCTATACCCCCGTGGCTGAACAACCGGCAAGGCAAACCAGGCCGCTCCGGGTTACGCCCTTGCCCAACGCTCGGATTCATCTCACCTCCCCCTGGAAAATCGAGAGAACAAGGCGGGATTTATGGCTTGCGCCCGGCTTTATCCTCAACCATTTTCCCCAACCCGGGCAATAAGCATGCATTTTTTTAGTCATAGTGTTATAGTAACATACAACAGCGCGGCAGATACCGCATGCCGGCGGATCGCCCTAGATGAGGAACGACTATGAACCCCGACTGGAACGCTACCGAGCCGATCTATCTGCAACTCAAGGAACGTATCCTGGCCATGATCCTCGATAACACCCTAAATGATGGCGACGCGCTGCCGTCGGTACGCCAGGTGGCCGCCGAGTACCAGATCAACCCGCTCACCGTGCTCAAGGCCTACCAACTGTTGGTGGACCAGGGCCTGGTCGAAAAGCGGCGCGGGCTCGGTATGTTCGTGCGCACGGGAGTCAGCCGCAAGCTCGCCCGCAGCAAGCGCGAGGAATTTCTCAACGAGGAGTGGCCCCGCATCGTGAAAAAGATCCAGCGCCTGGGGCTGGATCCCGCCGAACTCATGCAGCACCTTAAGAGGAAGTCCTGATGAATACCGTAATCGAGGCTACAAGCCTAACCAAGACCTACCGCGACACACGTGCCCTGGACGGGCTATCGCTCGAAGTGGGCCCGGGTCGAATTCTCGGGTTGATCGGCCCCAACGGTGCCGGCAAGACCACCCTGCTGAGAACCCTGGCCGGGCTGCTCCGCGCCGCCGGCAAACTGTCGGTACTGGGCCTTGACCCCTGGCGTGAACACACCCGCCTGATGCGCGAGTGCGCCTTCATCGCCGACACCGCCACCCTCCCCCGCTGGGCGCGGATATCACAATTATTCGATTACCTCGCGGGCATCCACCCCCGGTTTTCCCGCGCCGAGGCCAAGCGCCTACTCGGTGAGGCCGGCATTGACCCCCGGCGACGGATAAAAACGCTCTCCAAGGGCATGATCGTACAAACCCACCTGGCGCTGATCCTGGCCATCGACGCCCGCCTGCTCACCCTGGACGAACCTACGCTGGGGCTCGACCTCCTGTTTCGCAAGACCTTCTACACTCATCTACTTAATGACTACTTCGACGGGGACCGCACCATCGTCATCTCCACCCACCAGGTGGAAGAGGTCGAACATATTCTCACCGACGTGGCGTTTATCGCCCGGGGTCGGATCGTGCTTCGCGCCACGATGGACGAACTCGCCGAGCGCTATGCCACCGTGCTGGTCGGTGCCGATCGCGCCGCCGAGGCCCGCGCCCTCGAGCCGGTACAGGAACAAACGCTGCTCGGCCGGCACGTATTCCTGTTCGCGAACCGGGACCGCGAGCGCCTCGCCGCCCTAGGCGAAGTGCAGCAACCCCGGCTGACCGACCTGTTCCTAGCCACAATGCAGCAGGAGGACCACTCATGAATATGCTTCGCCCCTTCACCGTGCAGATCCGCCGTGAGTTCTGGGAATACCGCGGCATCCTGGTGTGGTTGCCACTGTTCCTGCTCGGTCTGATCACCCTGGCCGGGTTGATTTTCGCCATAGGATTCGCCACGGGCTGGATCAATGTGCAACCATCAGGCCGGGCGGATCCGGCCCAGGTCGGTAGGCTTATTCTCGCCATGGGATCCTTCATCTACGGGATTTTCGCTTACGCCCTGGCCATCTACCTAATCCAGGCGCTGTATTCCGACCGGAGCAACGGCTCCGTCCTGTTCTGGCGCTCGCTGCCCGTTTCCGACACGCGCAATGTACTCGGAAAGGTTGTCACCGCGGGGCTGGTCGGGCCGGCATTCGTCTGGCTGGTAACCGTGGCCACCAGCCTTCTAGTGCTCGTCATGCTCGCCCTCGCCGCGGGCGCCCGCGGCGCCGCCGGCTTCAGCGTCTTCTCTCCCCTGGCGCTGCTCGGCGCCTGGGGCCTGTTTGCCTACGCCATCCTGATCCAGTTCCTGTGGTGGTTGCCCTACATCGGCTGGCTGCTCTTCGCCTCGGCGGCCGCGCCGCGGGTGCCCTTTCTCTGGGCCGTTCTGCCTCCCGTTATCGCCGGGTTCATCGAGCTGATCGCGTTGCGCAGCAGTCACCTGTTTTCCTTCTTTGCCCGCCATCTCGCCAACATGCCCATTGGTCCGGTCGCATTCAGTTGGAGTCCCACCCAGCTCAACGCTTTAGGCTTTGCCGGTTCAAATTTCGATCGCACCACCCGGTTTCTCACCCTGCCTTCGATGTGGATCGGCGTTGGAATCGGAATTATCCTGATCATCCTGGCCATCATCGCCCGGCGTTACACCGCCACCCGCTGAGGAGCTTTCCCATGCAAACCACTCCACTATATCTGACCCTCGTACTCCTGTTTCCCTTGGCCGCGGCGGCGACACCCGCCCCCGCTCCCGGGACCCTGCCGACACTCACAAAAACCCTACCCGCCAGCGGTATCGACCAGATCAAGCTGCTGCTGTCAACGGGCAAGGTACGCGTGCTCCCGAGCACAGACCATACCATCCGCCTGAGGGCCAAAATTCACTCCGGTAAAACGCTTCACTTTATCTTCGACTGGAGGATAGGGGGACCTGGAAAGCGTCCGCCAAGGGATCTTGCGATCCGGACTCGGCGGGGAGGCCATACGCTGGTGATCGGACTGAACACCCGGAACCAGACAATGCAACTGCCGGCACCCAACTCCTCGAGCGCGGCCACCCCGGCCACCTCCGAGAGTGGATCTACCATCACCATTGAAACGAACGCAATTAGCAAAACCGATATCAATGTGACCGGCTGGTCGGCCCAATGGACCCTGTGGTTACCACCACGGATGGCCTTTTCGCTGATCGGCGGTGTCGGGGAGGTGCAGGTTCAGGGGCTCTACGGGGGACTCAAGGTGAAGCTCGGCGTAGGGCGCTTGAAGGCCGAGCTTCCGCGTGGCCCGGTAACGGCCGAACTCGGAACGGGCCAGATCCGCGTGCGCATCGCCGCCTCCGACTATGGCAACATCCACCTTGCCAGCGGCATCGGTAACGTTCAACTACAGGTAGACGGAAAACGCATCCGCAAGGGCTACAAACGCAATATCACCGCCGCCACGCAGAAGCTCCGTGGCGACGCCAAGACGGCTTACAAGCTCCAGGCGGGAATCGGCAATGTAATCTTGTCCCTGGGAAGTCCGCTCACCAAGGGAATCGAACCATGAAACACCCGCCGCATATCGGCCTGGCGGCCGCCACGCTGGCCCTGCTCGGCCTGGGAGCCTTGGGCGGCTGCGTCTTCGTAATCACGCCCAATCACGACACCCACGCGGAATGGGCCGGCAATTATGCCCGCCATCAGGCAACGCAAGCGGATCGGAACCGCCGGCTTGCCCTTGCGGTGCGCAAGCGCCTCGGATCCGATCCCGTTCTGGCCCCGCTGAAGCTGAAATTTTTTGTTCACGACGGCGAGATCAGTTTTTGCGGTCCCTTCCCCACCCCCCAGTTGCGAGCCCGCACCTTCGGAAAAATCGGTGCCTTGAAAGGGGTGACCGGCGTAGATGACTCTTGCGACCGATAAGCACACTGCCACCCTGTCGCCGGGTCCGTGAAAAACGGCCTTTCCGCAAGGCTACCTGTAACTTCTCATGCGCCCCCTCCTTACCCTGGTCGGCGGGAAAATCCTATCAGAACTCGCCCCCTGGAGCTGCACCAGAAAGAGCGGCGCAAGAGAAAAGGTTCCCCGGCCCGTCACAACAATTTCATCGTTTTACCGGCTGTTTCTCGGACGAAATCACGAACCGCAAAGGGCGCAGTTTACCCTCCTCAGACAGAAGGGCAATGCAACCTGCAAACCCGGCAGACTCCCGGGGATAGAAAGGGAGCATCACGGGGACAATCATCTCCCTTGATCCCGCCTCTTCGGCCATGTTGCTCCCCAATTATTATTCCATCCTGCCTGATTTTGACGTATCCTTACCAAAATTGCCAATATTCATAAGGCGAAAACCCCTAGTGAGAGAAATGACTGACAAAGCCGGTGAGATATTCACCCTCGATGAAGTAGCTGCCTATCTGAAGGTTGGGAAACGCACGATCTATCGGCTGGCGGCAGTAAGGAAGATTCCTGCGTTCAAGGCCGGCGGAGCCTGGCGATTCTCGCACACGGAAATCGACCACTGGATAAAACAACAAAGCACGGCATCCCAGGACTGATGTTCGGGGTATTTGCATATCGTGCCGGGGAGACGATTCAGTCTTAAGGTTCATGATGGGAGGAAGGAATGAGCAAGACCAATAACGGCGCCAATCTCGGCTTCGAGAGCAAGCTGTGGGAGATGGCCGACAAGCTGCGCGGCCATATGGACGCCTCGGAATACAAACACGTGGTGCTGGGGCTGATCTTTCTCAAATATATCTCCGACGCCTTCCAGCACAAGTATGACGAGCTGGCCGCCACGGCGGAGACGGAATACACCGACCCCGAAGACCGGGACGAATATCTGGCCGACAACATCTTCTGGGTGCCGCCCGAGGCCCGCTGGGAACAGATCCAGGCCCAGGCGCCCCAGCCCACCATCGGCAAGGTGATCGACGAGGCCATGACCGCCATCGAGCGGGAAAACCCCAGCCTCAAGGGCGTGCTACTCAAGGACTACTCCCGGCCCACCCTGGACAAGACCCGCCTTGGCGAGCTGGTCAAGCTGGTGGGCGACATCGACCTGAAGGCCAGGGAATCCGGTGTCAGGGACCCGCTGGGCCGGGTCTACGAATATTTCCTCGGCCACTTTGCCGCCGCCGAAGGCAAGGGCGGCGGCGAGTTCTACACCCCCCAGTGCGTAGTGCAACTGCTGGTGGAGATGATCGAGCCCTATAAGGGCCGCGTGTACGACCCCTGCTGCGGTTCCGGCGGCATGTTCGTGCAAAGCGAAAAGTTCGTCGAGGAGCACGGCGGCAGGCTGGGCGACATCGCCATCTATGGGCAGGAGTCCAACCCCACCACCTGGAAGCTGGCCCGGATGAACCTGGCCATCCGCGGCATCGACGCCGACCTCGGCCCCCACCAGGCCGACAGCTTCCACAACGATCTGCACAAGGATCTGAAGGCCGACACCATCCTCGCCAATCCGCCCTTCAACATGTCCGATTGGGGCGGCGAGCGCCTGAAAGAAGATGTGCGCTGGAAATACGGCGTGCCGCCGGCGGGCAACGCCAACTACGCCTGGATCCAGCACTTCATCCACCACCTCGGCCCCAACGGCATCGCCGGCTTCGTCATGGCCAACGGCTCCATGTCCACCGCCACCAACGCCGAGCGGGCCATCCGCAAGGGGATCATCGAGGACGACCTGGTGGACTGCATCATTGCCCTGCCGGGCCAGCTCTTCTACACCACCCAGATCCCCGTCTGTCTCTGGTTCCTCACCCGCAACAAGAACGCCCGTAAGCTCCCCTCTCCCTCCAGGAACGGGGCCGACCCAGTTCCCCCCTCTCCCTCCGGGAGAGGGGCCGGGGGTGAGGGGATAACCCTCCGCGACCGCAGCGGCGAGACGCTTTTCATCGACGCCCGCCGCATGGGCCGACTGGTGGACCGGGTGCACCGGGAACTGACCCCGGAAGAGATCGACACCATCGCCGGTGTCTATCATGCCTGGCGCAGCGAAGGCGGTGAATACGAAGACAAGCCCGGCTGGTGGCAATCCGCGACGCTGGAAGACATCAAGGGGCATGGCTATGTGCTCACTCCGGGCCGCTATGTGGGCGCCGAAGCCGTGAAGGACGACGGCGTGCCCTTCGAGGAGAAGATGGCGGAGCTGACCGCACAGCTCTACGGGCAGTTCGACAAGAGCCGCGAGCTGGAAACCACCATCAAGAAGAATCTGGAGGGGTTGGGTTATGGATTGTAGTGACATCCAGCTCTCCAAACATGCCTTCAAGCGCATGTTCGAACGCCGTATACCACCAGAAGCCGTCTTTCATGTGGCGCGGGAGGGGGAGATCATCCACCACTACCCCGACGAGCAGCCCTATCCCGCCTGGCTGCTGCTCGGATTTTGGCAAGAGCAGCCGATCCATCTGGTGTTGGCGCGGGACGAGGAAAGCCGCGTCTGCTGGATCGTGACCGTCTATCGCCCCGACCCCGGACAATGGGACGGGACATTCAAACGGAGGAAATCACCATGAAATGCATCATCTGCAAAACCGGAGAAACCGCGCCCGGCAAGGTCACTGTCACCCTGGAACGCGGCTCGACCGTCCTGCTCGTCAAGGAGGTCCCCGCCCAGGTATGCACCCAATGCGGGGAATACTACCTCGACGAACAGACCACCCGGCGGCTCTATGAACAGGCGGAAAAAGCCCTCGAACGCAACGCCGAGCTGGAAGTGCTGCGTTATGCGGCTTGAAACCACCATCAAGAAGAATCTGGAGGGGCTGAGATTTGGGAAAGAGTTATGATCGACTACAGCAAATTTGAAAAAGCGCTTCGCCACCTGCAAGCACAGTTCGAGAATTACCGCTCTTTGGATACTGCCTTGCCCGACTTGCTACAAGAAGCAGTAGCTGAGTCGGTAATTCAGCGCTTTGAAACCCTGTATGACTGCCTGTGGAAAGTGTTAAAGCGCTATCTTTCGGAGGAATTGGGCGTTCCCGAGGTACCCAACAGTCCCAAACCCATCTTTCGCCTAGCCTACGAAAATCACCTATTGCCCGGCTCCATGGAGGACTGGATCGAGTACGCCAACCTTCGGGTTGACACCGCCCACGACTACAGCGGCGAAAAGGCCCAGAAAGCGTTGGCACGCATGGAAGATTTCATCCGAGATGCTACCGCCCTGTACGAACAGCTCAGGGGGCACACCGGATTATGAAGGCCCAGATAGCCAAAACCTTGCAGCTCAGCGGGAGAGATCGCGCCCTAGTTCATGGGCTGCTGAGGCGCTATCTGCCCGATACAGAAGTTTGGGCCTATGGTTCCCGCACCAAGGGCACGGCTAAACCCTGGTCGGATCTGGATCTGGTGGTCTTTGCGGATCCCGCACAGGAAGATGCAGTAGCCGAGCTTCGGGAAGCCTTTGAAGAAAGCGACCTACCCTTTCGGGTGGATCTGTTCCTGTGGGATGAAGTGCCGGAATCGTTTAAGGATCAGATCTATCAGGCGCGAGTGGTTTTGCAGAAACCGGAGGATTAAGGGATGGGGGGGAAGTGGTCTACAGTCAAGCTTGGAAATGCCTGTTCAAAAGTCGGGAGTGGTGCGACACCTAGAGGAGGAAGTAAAGTTTATCTAGCACAAGGGGATGTCGCGCTAATCAGAAGTCAAAATGTTCACAGTAATGGATTCTTACGAGAAGGTCTCGTCTATATATCTAAGTAAGCTCTGATTAATTCCCCTGATTTGGGATAATACGCGTTATGGATTTCTGCTGCACGGAGTAATCGGGGATGCGCCAACAGAGTCTGTCCGAGGAAGGGTTCGAGAAGTATCGCAAGC
>Ga0256829_1000411_pt1 | contig 43948 bp, 53 predicted proteins | sample 131447metaG_FD_185979 | JGI IMG/M metagenome (GOLD analysis project Ga0256829, IMG submission 185979) | Hydrothermal vent microbial communities from Lau Basin, Pacific Ocean - 131-447 | ecosystem: Environmental > Aquatic > Marine > Hydrothermal vents | place: Pacific Ocean: Lau Basin | collected... | reverse complement strand
GAAATTGACCAAAGAAGGCTGGTTTGAAGTTCCAAGAAAGCCCTTAGGAAACCTCTCAGCGGGCATTGACTTGGGAGTGAACAATCTAATGGCGGTCTACGTTGAGAACGGGGAGAGTTTTCTCGTTAGTGGCAGGCCAATCAAGGCAATAGACTTCTACTTCCAGAGGAAAATAGCCGTTTATCAGTCTAAACTCAACAAGTCGGGAGCGAAAACGAGTAGAAAATTCAAAAGAATGCATGAGAAGGCTAAACTTCAAGCCAGACACTACATTAACACGGCGGTAAGGCAAACTGTTGAAAAGCTCTACAATCTCGGAGTTTCAAGGATTGTGGTCGGTTATCCTAAGGGGATTGCTAAAAAGCCGAATAAGGGCAAGAAGCGGAATTTCATCCTCTCCCGCACTTGGCGTTTCAACACGGTGATTCAACGGCTCAAGGAAGTCTCAGAGGAGTATGATATTCTGGTTGAGCTGGTTAATGAGGCTTACACTTCGAAGACTTGTCCCGTCTGCGGGAATCCTCACGAAGGGGCTCGCTTCGTTCGCGGATTATTTAAGTGTCCCGCGACGGGGCTTGTGTTTAACGCGGACCTTGTTGGAGCGTTTAATATCTTAAAGAAGGCGGTAGAAACGATAACCCCAAACCTGCCGGGTTTAACGGCGGGTAGGGGTAATTGGCTCAAGGCCGAGCCAGAGGGGTTCTCCGAACCCTCTTCAAAAGGGGTGATGAGGGTTACCCCCTCAAACCTCCCTGCCAATGGTGAGGGGTTAATTCGTTGGAACCCTCGCCCTTCACGGCGGGAAGGAGGTCAGAAGTGGAGGATGAACCTGGTAATGAAAGCAAAGCCGAACCCGGCTCACTATGCCCTTGCAGAACTCGAGAGGATGGGGATTCTGACGGCAGTGATAACGCAGAACGTCGACGACCTGCACCGCGAGGCAGGGAGCAGGAACGTGATGGATCTTCACGGAAACATCTTCCGCGTTAGGTGCACTTCCTGCTCCTACACGGAGAATCTTAAAGAGAGTGACCGTCTGGAGGAGTCCCTAAATGAGAGAGGTCTCCCAGAGTGTCCGCGCTGTGATTCCCTTCTAAGGCCAGACGTTGTATGGTTCGGCGAGCCACTTCCGAAAAAGGCGCTGGAGGAAGCTTTTAAGCTGGCCAGGAGTGCGGACCTCGTTCTCGTCATTGGAACGAGCGGCATCGTTTATCCAGCAGCATACATCCCCCAGATCGTTAAGGAGCACGGCGGCAGGGTAATCGAGGTGAACACCAAACGGAGTGGGATAACACCGATAGCCGACGTCTTCATCCGTGGACGGGCGGGCGAGGTCATGGATATGCTGATGGAAAAGGTGAAGGTGATGCTTAATGAATGAGGCGGTTTTTCTGATAGGATTTTCTGGGGAAGAGGTTGAGGCCGTTAGAAATGCCCTTGACAGTGTCGAGGTTCACGAGGTTCCGAAGGAGTGTTTGGGCTGGAAGCTAAAGGAGGTCGTTGAGAGGAAGCCAGAGGGAAGGGGGGACTGGCACGAGAGGAAGTTCCTCATCATCCACGGCCCCAACGACTTCATAAAGCGCATCATCTCCGCCATAAGACCACTCAAACTCGGAAGGATAATCTTCGTCTCCACGACACCGATATCCCTCAAGAGAACCCTCGATGATCTCATAGGGGAGTGGCTGGAGGAGGACGAATACTTCAGGGCTTACAGGAAGATGAAGGCACAGGATCCCAAGGGACCCTACCTCGATATTGAGAAGGGTTAAATATCACTTCAACGAGATAGGCTGGGGAGCGTGATGATAAAGGTCGTGTTCTTTGACCTAGATGATACGATTGTCGATACGACGAGGCTAGCCGAGATGGCGCGCCGGAACGCGATAGAGAACATGGTGCGTCACGGCCTCCCGGTTGACTTCGACACCGCCTACGGGGAGCTTCTTGAGCTGATAAAAGAGTATGGAAGCAACTTCAACCGACATTTTGACTACCTCTTAAGAAGACTAGAGATTCCCTACGACCCCAAACTAGTTGCCGCCGGAGTCATTTCATATCACAACACCAAGTTCGCATACCTGAGAACCGTCCGTGGTGTCAGACGACTTCTGCTGGAGCTCCAGAAGGACGGCTATCGCCTCGGGATAATCACCGACGGCGACCCGATAAAGCAGTGGGAGAAAATACTCCGCCTCGAACTCGATCCATACTTCGATGAAGTACTCATATCCGACTCCCTTGGCGTGAAGAAGCCCCACCCTCGGATATTCAAGAGGGCTTTGAGAGACATAGGGGTCAAGCCTGAAGAGGCGCTCATGGTTGGGGACAGGCTTTACTCCGACATATATGGGGCTAAAAACGTGGGTATGACCACCATCTGGTTCCGCTATGGAAAATACGCCGACAGGGAGCTTGAGTATCTCGACTACGCCGATTTCACGATGAACTCACTCGAAGAACTACCGGGGATACTGAGGGGGTTGAACCTTGAGGAGAGCGAAGCCGGTCCAGATAAGGAAATTCATGCTGATTGACTCAGTCTATAAGTCTAAAATCCTTCGCGGGGACAAGGTAACCACGATACGCTACGGTAACTACGAGGCGAAGCCGGGGAGTGAGGTTTACCTAGTGGTCAGGCCGAGCGACACTACACTAGCAAAGGTCAGGATAACTAAAGTTGAGAAAAAGAAAGTAAAGGAATTAACCAATGAGGATGCAGAGTTAGATGGCTTTTCGGACGTTAAGGAGCTCCTCCATGAGCTGAACAAGATTTACGGCGACCTCTACGGTGACGATGAGGTTACGGTCATCGGCTTTGAGGTCGTCAAGCGCTTCAACGACGGGATTCCGCTCAGGTGGCTGAAGGGACTCAACTACCGCGAGCCTGCCCAAATAGCGCGCCTCTACCTTGAGAACCAGGAAAAGCTGAGTCTCAACCGCGAGACGGACTTCATAATGCGCCGTATCTACAACGAGGGCCTTGGAAGGGCCGTGAGAACCTTTGGCCCGAAGAGAGTTCAGAACACGTTACTTAAAGCATATCACGCGCTCTACGGGGCTGGCATCATTTAATTTGGAATCAGAGGAAATTTTAAAAGGGTACACTTTAATTCATCGCTCTGGGGAAATCGTTATGAATCTAGTGGATTCTGTAATCTCTGGGTTCCTCTCTGGACTGTCGCTTGGCCTTACGGGAAGCGGTGGATCAGTCCTTGCAGTCCCCCTGCTGGTGTACTTCGTAGGCCTTGATCCCCACACCGCCGTCGGCACCTCCTTGGTTGCTGTAGGAATAACCGCAATCATAGGGTTCATAATGCACTGGAGAAAGGGAAACATAGACTTTAAAACCGGAACGCTAATGGCCCTTACAAGCATTCCCGGGATTTATATCGGTAGCTACATGAACAAATCTGTAAAAGGGCCCCTTTTGCTGACGCTGTTCGCGGTTCTGATGGTAGCTATAGCGATTAAAATGGTGAAGAACAATAGTAAACAGGTTCAACAGGTTAAAGAGGGGAAAGAAATTAGCCGTATTAACGTCGCTGGCCTTGGCTTTCTCGTTGGGATTGCCTCTGGATTCTTTGGGGTCGGAGGCGGCTTCCTGCTTGTCCCAGCCCTGACGATGGGTGCAGGGCTTAAAATGCATCGTGCAGTTGGAACGTCCCTCTTCGTGGTAGTCCTTAACGGACTTGCTGGCTTTGTGAGCTACGAACTCCAAGGCAGACCCATAGACCTTGTAATAGTGATACTCTTCGTGCTAGGCGGGCTAATTGGAGACGCCATCGGCGTGCGTACAGCAAAATCGCTTTCCTGCAGGGAGCTGAGACAGGTTTTCGCAGCTGTGGTGGTTCTGGTGGCCCTATACCTAATGTGGATCAATCTACCTAGGGTGTTGTGAGACTCCCTCTGCCTCTTGACGCCTTTCGGGCTTGAAAACCTTTAGATAGTCCCTCATCAATAAAAATTCTGCGTTCTCCCTTCTGTAGTGGTCTATAAGTCTTTCAAGCAACTCAAGGGCTTTTTCTCCAGTGTTAAAGCGACAGTCAAAGCGTACCCCCTTCATCGGGACAAACTCCCAAGGATGGGCGAAATAAACCCTCGGCTCCCTTAAACGAGCATGGATTATTCGTTGGATTCTCCAGGGAAGCCTCAATACGGAGGAAGTTACAGAAGCGGGGATTTCCAGCACACCACCCACGTACGAGATGCCCCGGTACCTCTTATAGACGGCCTTTGAAGAGTCCACAAGGATTCCCTTCTCCCTCAATACGGCGTATATCTCAGAAGGAAGCTGTAAATTCGGGGATCTGAACGAGACCACCTCTCCAAAGTTCCTCAACACCTGGAGGGATTTCTCTATGATCCTCTCGGCTTCACCTTTTGACAGTTTGTCCAGACGCTCGTGGTTGTAGGTATGACACCCCAGTTCATGGCCATCTTCAACCACGCGCTTCACTAGATGGGGGTATTCCTTTGCCATCTGTGCCGTAAAAAAGAATGTCCCCTTAACCCCCTTTTCCCCAAGCAGGTCAAGGATCTTCGGGAGCCCCTCCTCCACCCCCCTAGTTGTGCTCAAGTAGGGAGGACAGTCCTGTTCCACATCAAAGGTTAAAGACACCAGCATTCGCGATCCCCCTCTTGAGGGTTTGATGGAGCTTGTAAAGGACAAAGGGCTCTTCGTTTGCCTGATCCATAGTTTCCTTATAAGCGTTAAACACCTGGGAAACTACTGCTTCCCAGCTAAAGTGATTCTCCACACTTTTTCGAGCATTCTTACCCATTTCCTGTCTTCTTTCCTCATCAGCGATCAGCGACATCAGGTTCTGCATCAGCTCATCGTCATTATTGGAAACCAAACCGGTTTTCCCGTGCTCCACAATCTCGCTTATCCCCCCGTGGTTATTAGCAACCACCGGAACGCCACATGCCAATGCTTCTAGTGCGGCTATTCCAAACGCCTCGTAAACGGTGGGCGAGAAGTATACATCACTTGCCTGTAGGTATTCTCTCACGTTTACCCTTGGTTGCCTTCCTAGAAGTTTAACAACGTCTCCAACATCATATTTCCTGATGAGACGTTCGATATTGTTCCTCTCGGGTCCATCCCCGATTATTAGGAACGTTACGTCCTTTCCGTATTCCTTCTTTATTCCCCTTGCAATTTTCGGGATCACATGAGTTCTCTTCCTCTTCGTTAAGCGTGAGGTGGTAGTTACCACAACCCCCCTCAAGCCAAGGGCTTCCTTCCTCTTCTCTCTGTCCTCTGAAGGCCTCCAGAATTCTGTGTCTATCCCGTTGGGAATAAGGTAGATTTCTCTGTTCCTCAGGCTTTTACCGAGGATTGAACGTATATCCTTTTCGACTGCATTGCTAACGGCTATGAACGAATCGACCTTGCGAAGTGAGAACCGCAGGAGCATAATATACATTGGGTTCAAAATAGAGTCTCCAAGAAGGGAGTGGTCTGTTATTACACTCGGAACGCCCCTTATGCCGCCGGACAGGTTAGTGACTCCAACGGCCATCGGGGAGTATATGCTGTGACTGTGGGTTATATCAAAGTGTTCTCTTTTGTATAACTCGTTCACCTTTTTCAACACGCCTGCTCCTATGCTCACGTAGGAACCATCCATCGTTATCCTACCCTTAAAGCGGTGAACTTCATAGGGGAGTTTTTCATCGGGGTAATCACCAAACCGAGTAATCACATGGACATCATGTCCCAAGTGTGTGAGCTGTGTGGCAAGGTCGTGGATATGGTATTCTATTCCACCAACACTCGGGAAGAACCAGTCCGAGACTAACGCGATCTTAAGGCTTTCCATATTTCGACACCTCCAGATGTCATCAGGGTGATAAAACCTACAACAGTGCTTGATACGTAGGAGATGAACCTCTCAAGCAGGGTTACGGAGATGGCAAGTGTTGAGGGAATACCAAAGTACGTGAGGGTTCCCAACAGCCCACCCTCAACTATGCCAATACCTCCCGGTGTGAAGGCCAGCAGGCCAAACAGTAAATTGGCCAATGAGACAACTGAGAGGAACGTGAGCGGGGGGTTCCATCCAAAGGCCATTGCTATAAGTTTAAGTCTCATAACATCCAGAAACCACACTGCCGAACTCAGGCTAATTGTAAGCATGTTCACCGTTGGCTTTCGCTTGAGTTCGAGCATCCTCACGAGGTCGTCCTGCGTTAGCTTGATCTTAAAGAGCCGGACTGAGAGTACAACTACCCTGTCCCATTTGAACAATATCAAGACCATGAGGGCTGAGAGGATTATGAGAAGAAGGCGAAGGTGAGTCGCAAAGTAGGAGATCCCCAGCACCGCAAGTATGAGCACGGGCACGATCTCCGATATCCTCTCATAGAGTATGCTGACGGTTGAGACGGCCACGGGAACCCTGTGCTTCTTTGAAACCCAGGTGATTCTTAAAATTTCACCGCCCCCCCGACTCATGGGGGTTATATTGTTAACGAAGATGGAGGAGAGGTTTATCTTCAGGAGGTCACCCAGTGGGATGGTCTCTCCCATCCCCCCGAGAACTATCTTCCACCGAAGGGCATAGATAAGCACGCTTATGTAATATGTAGCCACCGCTATCCCCAAAAGCTCCAAGGCCTTACCGTCCAAGGAGGTGATAACAGCGGTGTAGGTGTTAATGTCTATCATCTCTCCTCACCATTCTATTGGAATATTAACTCATAAAAAGCTAACTGGTACACTTTTAGAAATGTAAAATGGTGTAGGGGGTCAGTTTTCTCCCCCCTGTTGCACTTCCCCATTTGAACCCTGTTGCACTCCTTCTTTTAAACTGTCGGTGTCCGCTACTTCGCCAGAATTTTTCTCCTTAAGCTCATTCGTGCTCTCTTTCTCCATGTTGCTTTCGGAGGTCTCTTTCTCCTTCTCCATGTCGCTTCCGCTGTCTATGTGGAGCACCTTTCCGTTCCCGGCGTCAACTTTCACGTCCTTCATGAGGCCCTTGGCCGTTTTAACCTCCACGGAGTAGACAAGGTATCCATTCTCATCCTCCAAGCTTACTTTGACTGCAGTTCCCTTCACCTCCGCAAGCGCTGCGCTTTTGGCCTGCTCCGGAGTTATCTTTGCAAGTTTCTGAAGGACCTTTGCTTCCTGGCTCTCGCTCAGGTTGGGACTCTGGGCAAGTTTTATGCTACCCGTATAACTGGGTGACTGAACGTTCTTCCCGGTGGCGTTTGCGGCCATTGCAAATGCTCCGATGCTCACTGCCATTATCAGCGCCGCCATTAATGCCGCGACCTTTAACCCTATGTTGAACTTCCATATCCTCACGACTTATCACCCCCTTCGTGTTCTTAGATCTATATATGAAAAGCTATTATATAGCCCTTCTGGCTCAGTTCTCGAAGTATTAGTCCAGTTTTTGAAATATCCAAGTTTTAATCCATTTATATCGGGGATACAGCCATAGGAACATTTCTAAAACTGGACCACAAAACCTTAATTAAGACTTGAAACATACGTACACGAGGTAACGATGGGCAGTAATGAGCTCAACGAACGCACCAAGCGCGTCCTCAATTTCATCAGGGAAAACCCTGGCCTCAGCTTCAATGAACTGTCCCGCCGGCTGGGTCTTGCTAAGGGTGACCTCCAGTATCATATCCAAAGGCTCGAAAAGCAGGGATTGGTAACATCAAAGAGGAGCGGGTTGAGGAAGCATTACTTCCCTAGGGGTATCTTCGATGAAAGGGAAAAGGACATCCTCTCCCTGCTTTCCAGTGAGAACGTGAGGGGGATAATCATGTATATAATAGCAAATCCCGGGGCCACTCAAAAGGAACTCTGCAGTGAGCTTGGTCTCTCACCACCCACTGTGAATTACTACATCGGCAATCTGAAGGAGCTGAACCTCGTCCGAAGCATAAAAGATGGGAAGTTTGTAAAGTACTATTTCACAGGAGATGTTGAGCTGTTTGTTAAGCTTATCCAGAACTATCATCCAAGCCTATTCGAGAGGTGGGCTGATAGAATAGTGGACATATTCATGAACCTTGAAGAAGGTGTCTAGAATGCTGGACATAGATCAACTCCTAAGCCTGGGTATTGTCACTTTTTCACTCATCCTTACTGGGGCATCCCTTATTGCGTATCAACGAACGAGGCTTAGAAAGTTCCTGGTAGTTTCTCTCGCGTTCTTTCTCTACGCGATAAAGGAACTCGCGGAACACATAGACATCGTGTTTCCCAATCTGGAGACGAACACCGTCGAGCTTATCACGAACTCGCTGGAATTCCTGATAATAGCACTGTTCTTTGCGGCAGTTGTTATTAAGGAGGGACGGAGGGATGAATAAGGAAGTTGGATACAAAACACTGGTAATTTTAACGGGGATTTTGGCCCTACTATTCGCCCTTCAAATAACGGGGGCTTTCAAAGGTATGGACAATTCCATCAACTCCACCCTCTCCGGAGGCGGTTCCTTTGTCAGTCTCCTCACGGACACGGCGAGCTTCGCCCTCACTGCCCTCTACATCCTGCTCTTCCTCCTGTGGGACTTCAAAGATAGGGGGAGGTTAAGCAGGTTCACCCTCGAACTAACCGCGGGTATTGCGGTCTCCATGGTTATAGTGGGCCTGTTAAAGGTTTTCGTCGGTGCTCCCAGGCCGGGGGAGGCTCAAGTTCACTGGGGCCTTATTGAGTCAATAAAGAACGCCGACTACTTCTCCTTCCCCTCTGGTCACACTACGAGAGCCTTCGTTCTGGCCTACTTCCTGAGCAGGCGCTGGAAAAAGCTCTGGCCCCTCTGGTGGGGATGGGCTGTTTCAATAGCCCTAACGCGGCTCTTACTCCACGTTCACTGGTTCAGCGACGTCCTCTTTGCAGCCTTCCTCGGGCCGTGGGTTGGACTTCTCGTTGAACTAACCGAAGAGTGGTGGCTTCCCTACTACCGTGCCATTGTGAACGCGCTTAAATTGGGGGTGTTCGACGTTGAATAGTCTCCTTCAAGTCTTCATACTCTCCCTTGTCCCAACCTTTGAGGGGCGCTACGCTGTAGTTTACGGCATCGGAAGGGGTTATCCCCTTTTGGGAACAATCTTGGCCGCTTCCCTCGGTGTTCTGACGCTCTCGCTCGTCCTTCCCGTGGTTCTGCCCTACATTGACAGGGTCATGCTCTGGCTTGAAAAGACACCCCTGAAGAAAATCGCACACCTCTACCTCTACTACGTCGAGCGCGTGAGGAAAAAGGCCCACCCATACCTCGAGAAGTGGGGCTTCTGGGGTCTCTTCATCTTCGTAGCGATACCCCTGCCCGGAACCGGGGTTTGGACCGGCGCTCTTGCTGCTTATATACTCGCAATAGAGTGGAAAAGGACGTTCCCTGCACTCCTCCTCGGCGGGCTGTTCAGCATGGCTCTCACGATCGGGCCGGCGCTGGGACTGTTCGGATAAACCCGTGGTAGAGTCATAGGCACGGCTTTCTATGGGGACGCCTTAAAGCTCCAGTCTCTCCAACTCCTTGGTCAACATAGTCATATGCTTCGTGGGATAGGCGGATGGCTCAACTACCGCAATAAGAGTTCCATTGTACTTCACGGTGGTGTCCTTCAAGGATAGCAGGAATTTGAAGGCGTTCTCAAAGTCGTTTTCCATTACAAGGTATTCAAGACAGTCTATCACCACAAGGGAGTGCCCTTTTTTGAGATGCCGCTTAACGAGGTCTACGAGAATACCTATGTCTGTCGGGGATACTGCCATGAGATTCTCTTCTATTATTCCCGAGGCAACCTTGGTTACCCAAAACACGGGAAACTTTGGTTTAAATCCCTGAAACGACCTTCTAGTTATGAGAACCCCATTTCCATTGGACTGCATCTTCTGGATGATAACATCGGAAACCCTCCCACCCTCTGTGTAGAACGCGCCGGTGGGAAGCTCGGTTAGAGGCATCTCGGGTGGCTTGATGGGCAGGAAAGCGTACCTCGCCATCCCTATGAATATCATCGCCCTGAAAAGTGCTCCCAGCCCGTAGAGATAGCTCGCCAGGGGAGTTGAGATGGTTATAGGGTACGTAAGGTTGATGGTCCCGAGAAGGAGCGCCCCCAAGGGCAGGAGTGTGGCGGTGCTCCTCAGACCTATCTCCTCTTTTATCAATGAGTATCCCACCAGCATTAGAGCCACGCCCAGGAAGGGAACGGAAAATGCAAAGAGCACGGCGGGCGACCTGTTGAGAATGGTTGCCGCGAGGATATATGACATCCCAATAATTGTGCTGAGAAATATGATCAGCTGACCCCTACGTTCCCCAGGGTTCTTTCTAACGGTTACCGCCGTCGCCAGCATAAGGAGGGCTTCAACAATAGCGAGCATACTCATCAGCGGAGCTAGCGCACTCAGATTGGGCTGCAATCCAAGGGTTTTAAGGATAGGCCCCTGAGAGAAGGCCGCAAGGACATCTATCCAAAGACCCAAGGATAGAAAGAGCATGAAATCCTCCTTCTTCCCCCACCAACGATACGTGGCAAATCCCCACGTGAAAAATCTCATGAGTACGTTTAGTGTTTCCAGCATGTCCGATCCACACCAACGAGTTCGCTCTGGAACCTATTAATGTTTTTGCTGGATGCGTTTATTCACTATTGCATGCAGAATTCAGAGAGACAAGTGTCAATTAAACTCATTAATTTCAGCGATTCAAAACCTCTCCTCCGATATCCTGTTTGGCCTGTACTTCTCAGCCCCATAATGGGGTTATCGGAGTTCAGACCGTTTCTTGGCGTTTTGGAAAAAACACAAAGAAAAACAAAAAATCACTTCGTCGCCCTCGTTATCCCGACGTCCTTTACCAGGACGTAGGGTGTAGTTACCGGCGTCTCAACCTCCCACCAGTGGACGTGATGGCTCTCCTTGGTCAAAGCGGAGACGTTCTCAAGGATGCGCCCGAGGTTGTCACTGACGCGGATGTTCCTTATCGGCCTAAGCTCGCCGTTCTCGACGAAGAAGATGCCGTCCCTCGGGATCGTCGAGAAGTCCCCCGTCACGTAGTTCTGGAAGCGCGTGTACCAGACGTTGGTGATGTAGATTCCCCTCTTCACTCCGCTGAAGAGTTCCTCTCTGGAGAAGTCGCCAGGTTCAAGGACGATGTTCCACGCGTGCGGCATCACCAAGCCGGCGTTGGCCGTTGTTTCGGTTCCGTACTTCCTGGCGAGGCTTGTATTGAGGAGGAACGTCTTGAAGGTTCCGTTCTCGATTATCGCCGTTTCCTTTGTCGGGACGCCTTCATCGTCGAACTTCCTGCTCCCGTAACCGTTGGGCATGTTGCCGACGTCCTTGATGGTCACTATCTCGTTCGCAACCTTCTGGCCAAGCTTGTTAACGAGGAAGCTGAATCCGGCCTCCGCCGCGTAGGCTGACGTCATAAAGCTCATATAGCTCAACAGGTTGGCGAAGGCAAGGGGGTCGAAAACCACATCGAACTTTCCTTCCGGTCCCTGCTCAGGGTTCTGGGCGAGCTTCGCTATCTCCCCGGCCTTTCTCCCGGCGCTCTCGGGATCGAACTTCTTGAGAGCCCTTACGGAGTTCGTGCCGTGGCCGCTCTCGAGGTCGCCGATGAAGGCGCGAACGCTTATCTCTATTCCGGTTCCCTCGTCAAAAGCTTCCACGCCGCTGCTCGTGGTAAGGTAGAGTCTGTCGTAGTCGGTATAGAGAACCCCTGCAACGCGCTTTGCCCCTTCCTCAAGGGCCGCGTTGATCGCCCTCTCAACGTACTCGTTCGGCTCGTCGAGTCCGACGATGGATTTATCGAAGGTCTCCGGGATGTCCCTGTACTCGAACGGTCCCTCCGCTATTCCGTAGTAGTCCTCCTTTGGTGACATTCCCTTCATACTGCTCAGGAGCGTTTTTAGAGTGCGTTCAATGTTCTCCTCGCTCAGCTCGGTTATCGTTGTTCCAGCGACACGCTTCTCCAGCTCGACGAAGAGCTCAACTTTCCTCTCGTGCCAGTTCTTGGCAACGGTTATCTCGTTGTTGGCGAAGCGGACCTGCCTCCTGTTACCCTCGTGGCTGAGAACGACCACGTCACTAAAGCCGAGCTCCTTAGCCTTTTTCAGAATGAGTTCGTTAACGTCGAACATCTTTACCACCTCACGGCCTCCTAAGTGGAATGTTGCGGAGCCTTGCGTGCGCCCCGCCCATCCAGACTGGAACGCCCTGACCGGGCTCGCCTTTACCACAGGTTCCTGGATAGAAGGCAATCTCCTTTCCTACGGCGTCAACGCTGCTCCACAGTGCCCTCGTCGTTATCTCAAGGATAGGTCTCCTCACCGGGTGCTTTATCTCACCGTTCTCGATGAGGTAGGCCTCCCTGCCTATGTACCTCTGCTGATACCTGCGGTCGTCGATGTTCCATTCGTTGAAGCTCACCATGTAAACGCCGAGCTTCACATCCTCAATCAGCTCCTCGAAGGAGTGGTCTCCCGGGGCGAGGTAGGTGTTTGCCATCCTCACGATAGGCTCGCGGTTGTAGTTGATGGCACGGGCCGCGGCGTTCGACTTCTGCCCGAGCTTGTAGGCGTATTCACGGTTCGTGAGGAACTCGGTGATGATTCCGTCCCTAATGAGGTATCTCGGGCGGGCTTTAACGCCCTCATCATCGTAGAGGTAGAACCCCCAGCTGTTGGGTATCGTAGGGTCTTCGATGACAGTAACTGCTTCGCTCCCTATCCTCTCGCCGAGCATGTTCGGCTTAACGAAGCTCTCGCCCGCCTGGGCGGCTTCCCTTCCGAATATCCTGTCGGATTCGTAGGGGTGGCCAACGCTCTCGTGAACCGCTATGCCGGCCACTTCGGGGCTTATTACGAGGTCTACCTTTCCCTCCGGTGGCTTCTTGCCTTCGGTGATTAGTCTCTTTAAAGCTTGCACGTCCTTGACCGCCCAGTTCCACGGTTCATCCTTCTCTATGAGCTCAAGGCCTCCCGAAAAGGCCCTCTGCACGAAGGGTGCCTGCTCCATCTGACCGTTCTCGAGGACAACAAGGTTGTAGGTGGTTGAGACACGGGGGATGAAGCTCTCAATGAATGCCCCGTCGCTGTGGGCTATTATTTTGTGCCACATCTGGTCGGAGTACAGAAGGTATCTCATCGGGACGTTTACGCCGGTGTCTTTTACCTCCTCGTCGATTTTCTTCAGGAGTTCGAGCTTCTCCTCCGGGGAGACGTCTCGGAAGTCCTTTTTCATCTTGATCTCATAATGAACGCTGTGGAAGTCGTCATCGCTGAAGCGTATCGGCTCGTTCCTCACCCTAGAGGCCGCTCTGGCTAGCTCCACCGCCTTCTTAACCGCCCCCTCAACACTCTCCTTTGTCAGAACGTTGGTTGAGGCGAAGCCCATTCCTCCGTCCACTAAGACCCTTACGCCAATGCCTTTCTTGGCTAGAACTTCCAGCCCTTCCGGGTTCCCGTTCTTCATGCTCAGAGAAGTGCCGTTCTTCTCCTCAAAGCGCGCCTCCGCGTAGTCGGCGCCGAGTTCCAAGGCCCGCCCTACGGCAAACTCAACAAGTTCATGCATGCACATCACCTCTGTTTGCTGCATGGAAGAGTGCCCGCCAAAGTATAAAAATCTTTTCGTTTAGATGTATATCTTAATGGCCACAATTATGAACATCAACGCTCGATTAAGCTCTTCAAAGCACAAAATTTTTTATAGATGAAAGCCGAACTATCACCGGTGATACCATGGGTGACCCTAGTTCCGCAAAAAATCTGATACATATCGGCGACATAATAAACCTAATTATAGGTGTTTTGATGTTCTTGGGGATTACAGTTAACAGCATCGGTTTTGGCATAATTGTCGCCTGGATCCCGCTGGCTATAGCGGTGTGAACCCACTTCAGGGCAAAGGACGCGCTCCGGTTGATCGACGAAGGCCGTTACAAGGGGGCGAAGGGCAAGGTGCTCATACCGTCGATTCTATCGCTGATCTTCAACTCGCTGGTCGGTGGCCTGATAATCCTGATAGGTGCAATATCACTGCCCCCAGAGAACACTCCAAGCCCGGCCAAACCTGCAGCAGAGCCTTTCTGATCCTTTCATTTCTGTCCCTTTTACCATTTTCAGAACTTCTCCTTGCACTCACAGGGATTCTTCCCGCAGTAGGGGCAAACTCCCGGATACTTCTTCTTTGCGGCATCCTCAAGGTCTATCCTGAGGAGATTGGCCAAGCTCGCAAGCCACGCTAAAACGTCCGCAAACTCCTCTTCCATAGATTCTATATCACGCTTCCGTATCGCCTCGCTCAGCTCGCCGACCTCCTCAATGAACCAGAGAAATGTTCTCTCAACGCCCCTCTTTGAGTCCTTGTGGAAGTAAATGTCCTTAATAATCTCCTGGAATTCCCGTATCTCCACTTTTCTCACCAGGAAGAAGGGGGAAGTTGAGCTTAAAAATCACCCGGAGGCAAGCTCAATCAGCTTCCTCATGTGGATTGCGGCGGTATCAAAGACCTCAACAGATACATCGCTGGGCTTTATCGCCAGCGGAAGCTCTGTGCAGCCAAGGATTACCCCGTTGATGCCTTTATCTTTGGCGTACTTCTCGACGAGTTCTACCAAGTAGGGCTTGCTCCTCAGGTTCTCGAAGGACAGCTCCTCGAAGATTATCCTGTCAACCTCGTCCATCTCCTCCTCGCTCGGGGTTACCACATCAAAGCCGGCCTCGTGAAGGGCGTTTCTATAGAAATCAGCTGTCATCGTCGTCTTCGTCCCGAGTAGAAGAACCCTTTTAACGCCCCTGCGCTTCATCTCCTCGATAAGGGCGTCGATTATGCTGACCATTGGGACGTTAACGGCTTTCTGAACTTCAGGAAAAACCATATGGGGGGTATTGGCCGACATGGCTATTATCTCGGCCCCGGCCCTCTCGAGGGCCTTGGCGGCCTTTATAAGTATCTCCTTCCTTTCCTCCCAGCCGTTTGGGCTGTTCATGAACTCCCCAAAGTTTATGGAATAAACTACAAGCTCCGGGAAGGTAAAGGGGCCAAACTTCTCCCTGCTCATCTTGGTGTAGTTTCGGTAGTAGTAGCACGTTGATTCAGGAGTCATCCCGCCGATAATGCCTATTCTCCTCATGGAAATCACCATCGGGTGGTGTGAATCAGAACATATGAACCTTTCGCCGACGTTGCAGATACAATCGGTTAAAGAATTTCAAAGCAATAGAAGGGAAAAGAGGACAAAGATCACCCCTTTTTCAGGTGGACATCCAGCTGCGGGAAGGGTATCTCAACGCCCTCCTTCGTGTAAAGCTCGTAGATGCCCTTTGTGAGGTCTCCCTTGACCGTCCAGTAATCTTCAGTTTTAGTCCACGCCCTCAATTGGAGGTTGATTGAGGAGTCCACGAGCGCGGTTACCACGACGGTCGGCTCAGGCTCATCAAGGACTTTTGGATGGCCTCTTATGAGGTCCATTGCGAGCTTTATCGCCCCGTCTAGATCGGTTCCGTAGGCGACGCCTATGTCGACGTTGACCCTCCTCGTCGGCATCCTTGTGTGATTGACGATTATGCTACCCCATATGAGCTTGTTGGGTATAGTTATGAGCTTATTGTCCGGCGTTTTTAGTTCCGTGCTCATTAGGCCGATTCCGCTGACGCTCCCCGTCTTCCCGGCGACTTCAACGACCTCACCGAGGTCAACGGGCCTCAGAGCCGCTATCCACACTCCAGCGGCGAGGTTCGTGAGCGTATCCTGCAGGCCGAAGCCCAAGATTAAGCCGATAACTGCAGATAAGCCGAGTATCAAGGGAGAAACGGAGACGCCGACCACTCCAAGTCCAAGGATTATGACCGTCGTATAGAGCAGTATCGACAGGAACTTGCTGAGGAACTCAACGACGAGCGGTGGGAGCTTCGTCTTACCAATGCTCTTCTTGAACAACGCCACGAGTATCTTCGTGACTACGTAACCCACGACCAGTAGGACCAACGAGGATATAAGCTGGAAATAGGTGACCCCTATGTAGGGTATCTGGTTCTCCCATCCAACCACTTTATCACCCCTGTATTTTTGAGGGCTAGGAAAAAAGGGTAGAAAAGGCTTCCGCCCGTCTTTCAAAGGAGCCTCACTATCTCGTCCCAGAGCCGCTCTGCGAGTTCCCGTTTGTTCATCCTCGGCAGTCTCTTCACGAAGTCCCTTCCAACAAGCAGAACCTCGTTATCATCACTTCCAAAGGCCCCGAGGGTGTTGGCGACCACTAAATCGCTTCCAGCACGTCCAATCTGCCCTTTCGCCGCGCTTATGAGTTCTTCCTCGCTCAGTTCAGTTTCAGCCTTGAATCCGACAAGAAAAACATCCGGCTGAAGTCCCTTAACGCGGTCTATTATCTTGGGCGTCGGCTCGAGCTCGAGCGTTAGAGGTCTTCCGCTCTTTATCTTTGTGTTTGTTTTCTCCTTCACCCTAAAGTCGCTGACTGCGGCCGCTAAAACGATGACGTCGTACTCCTTCGTGTTCAGCTCGGTCTCAATAGCTCCAAGCATTTCCTCGACGGTTTCAACCTCAACCTGGTTCTCGACGAGGCTTGGAACACTTCCCCTCGTCCGTACTAGGGTAACCTCTGCTCCCCTCAGCTCCGCCTCCTCGGCAATGGAAACACCCATCTTCCCACTACTCGCGTTGGTTATATAACGGATCGGGTCTATGTACTCCCTCGTTGCGCCAGCTGTTACCAAAACACGCTTTCCGGTGAGGTCCTTCTTGTAAAGCTTCCTGATGACGCGGTAGGTTATCTCGTCTATGGAGGCGACCTTGGCCTTGCCCTCCTCAAAGCGCGGCTCTATGAACTCCACGCCGAGCTTCCTAAGCTTCTCGATGTTCTCTTTGACTATCGGGTGGTTATACATCGTTGAGTGCATTGCAGGGGCTATCATTATCGGTGTGTGGGCAAAGGCGGTCGTCACGACGGTTGTAACGGGCGTGTCATCTACCCCGCAGGCTATCTTCCCTATAGTGTTGGCAGTTGCAGGGCAGACAAGAATGAGATCGGCCTTGTTCTCGTGCTCCCCGGCCAGCTCAACGTGCTCGATGAAGCCGGTAATCTCCGTCACGACGGGATTTCCGGTCGCAAACTCCATGGCATAGGGATGGATTATCTTCCGGGCGTTCTCGCTCATCACGGTGTGAACCTCTGCGCCGTGCCTTATCAGCTCCCTCGCGAGTTTGACGCACTCAACTGCCGCTATACTTCCGGGAATTGCCAGGACTATCTTTTTACCGGCGAGCTTTCGACTCTTGGTAGCGTAAATCAGCTTAATGTGGTGAAGCACAAAAACACCCCCAGGAGGGTTTGGATTAAAGGGGTTAAAACATTAATGAAAAACAAGCGTCGAAAGAAGGTCACTCTCCCACAACGGAGTGCTCTTTTGGGGGAATCCCCGGTGAGTATTCCAGGAGGAGCAGCATGAGGTCATCAGTTACAACGCGCTTCAGGAGCCTCGCCGATGCCATGTTGACCCGCCCAACCGTTAGCCTCATCACTGCATCCACTAAACCCTCTGGAGAGCCTGGGAGAAGCCCCACCGTTATACTGCTTGGAATGAACGGATCCTTCCTGTACTCAAGGAGTATCATCACGGGGTATCTTCCGGAGGGAACCTCGACGGTCGCTAAAAATGCCTCGTGTATATACCTTTCCTGTCCAGCGGTTTCAACTATGGTGACCTCAGCCTGCCCGACCGCCTCCGCCAGCTTCAGAAGGCACTCGTGGAGCCGCTCTCTTGCCACAGTGGCCCTGAAAACAGCACTCTCGCGTGAGGGGTTATAATATACCCATTCAAGTGATGCACCGATCCATACTAAGGCGTCCATAACGTGATTAAAACGTTCCGTAGGAACTTCAAATTCGAGCGTAAACATACGCCGGCCCCCAATCTTTAAACCTTTATTCATCATATATCTTCGGATAATTACTCCTTATTAAGTTAACGGATGAGTCAAAGTGGAGCGCCGGCGTATAATATTGTTCATTGCAGTTCCCTTATGGCATCCCCCTCAAACTTCCTCACCTCCTCGGAGGTACCAACCCAGACCACTATAACGGGCTCAACTGTTATCATACCATCCTTTATCATTGGTCTTATCTCGCATATCGCCTCCTCTATTTTATAACCCCTGTCAACCGCCTCAATAACTATAGGTAAGTCCGTTGAGAGCCTCATCACATCGGCTGAATGAACGTTGCTCTTCTTTCCGAAGCCGTAGATGCCGCGGTAAACTGTAGCTCCCGCGATTCCCATCTCGCGGAACTTTTCAACTATCGCCTTGTAGAGAGGTTTCCCCTTGAAGCGGTCGTTCTCCCCTATGTAAACCTTGAGCCGAAGGGCATTCCAGTGCTCAACCTCGACCATTGAATCACCTCCTGGCTAATATAAATCCAGCGAACACAAGTGTTATTGTGATTATAACGTTTGCCGCTATGTTGAGAAGACCCATGGTGTACTCACCCTCGCGGAAGAGTGAGAACGTCTCATAGGAGAAGGTTGAGAAGGTACTTAAAGCACCGCAGAACCCGGTTCCAAAGAAGGCCCTCCAGTCAGCCGGGACGTAGAATCCCCAGAACATTAGGCCGTAGAGATAGCCGAGGGTTAAACTAGCGGTACTGTTGACGAGGAGCGTTCCCACAGGAAATTCCTTGTAAACGGGTAGTATGCCTGAGAGGTAGAACCTCGCCAGCGCCCCGAAGGCACCACCGAGCATCACAGCGAGGGCTATCCTAAGGTTCATGGCACCACCGTTTGACATCAAATTCTAAATTTAAAAGGCTTTATACGCGGGATGTGACGTCCTGCCCTTCATGCCCGTCCGGTCGACCTTAGCTCCCTCCTTCAGTGGCAGGCTCATTGGTTGGTTTCTTTTCAAAGCTGAGGTAGTAGTGTATCTTCTCCTCAACCTCAGGATTCATCTCAAAGGGAAGGCCCAGCTGCTTTTTCAACCGTTTGTTCTCGGCGAGCATTCCAGAGAGCTGTATCGCGAGGTTCTGATTGTCCATTGCTATGTAGTACGCCCTGAACCTTAAGGGGGACCAGTCGCCCTCAACTCGGTAAAGCTTCCCCTCAAGTTCCTCTATCCCCCTCTCAATGGCTTCTGTATCCTCCTCCTCTCCTCCTTCAGTGTAGCCATGGAGAAGGATTATCCTGAGCACCTCATCAAGCCTGAACCGGTACCTCTCAGCGATCTGTTTTATCCTCTCGAATGTCTCGTCAGGGACGTTGAAAGTTATTCCCCTCCATCCCCTCTCGGGTTTCACAACTATCTTCACCTTCTCTCACCTATTCTCTTGATAAGTTGCCTGTTCTCCTCCCCAAGCTTTTTCCGGAACTCCATCAAGAACTCCTTGTCGGAGAGGGCCTTCTTCTCAAACTCCACCAACTCACGGTACTCCCTCTCGAGCTCTGCGAGCCTGTTCTCAAGCTTCTTCTTCTGCTCAAGGAGTGTCCTAATCCTGAGCTCCTTCAGCGTTCGTTCAAGGCCTTTGAGATCCCCAAAGCGCTCTTCTATCTCCTTCCGATGTCTCTTGACCTCCCTGAACTCCTCGTCCTTCAGCCTTATCTCCACGGAAACCCCCTCCTTTTCTCTTTTTTCTCCTTCTCAAGGGGTTCTATGACCTCAAGTCCCTTGAGGGTCTCAACTGCCTGTGGAAGGGCTCTGATCTCGTCACTGGTGTGACCTTCCTTGGCCCTGTAATCGAACTTGTCAATGAATGATTTCATGCGTTCATTCAGCTCCCTAAGTTTCTTGATCTGAACCCTCTTAAGTTCCTCCGCCATCTCGGGGCTTTTCTCCATGAGTATCGAGTGAATCATGTCGTAGTGCCTCCTGCACAGGATCGAGCCGGACCGCTCATAATCTGGCAGGAGTTCATCTATCCTTTCAGCGAAGGCCTCCACCGTTGTCTTCTCCTTCTCGCGGATTAGGGAGCAGAGAAAGCACTCACCGGTTCCGGCGCTTTTTCCTTCCTCAAGTGATGCAATGTAAACAGAGAGCATGTGTTCATAGATTATGGAAACACCGAGGGGGCCGAGCAGGGGCTCGGAATATGCCTTGTTAACGGTCCTCCAAGCGTGGTATGTGCAGAGGCCGAGGCTCTCCTTGAACTTTGCCCTAACATGGGGGTCGTTCACGTGCTCGTAGAGTATGGTGTCTATCTCATCTTCCTCATACTCCTTCAGCAGTCTACACACGGGACAGCCCTCGCCAAAGGCCCCCTTTATGTGGAAGCCTATCAGGTCCATTCTCATCACTGCCTCAGAGGAACCTGAGCATCGAATCGACCACGGCCACGGCACGGTAGGTATTCTGGAAGTTTGAGATTCCAAGCTCAAGCGAGCGTCTGAAACCACCGTTCGAGTTCTGGAGCTGGCGGATGAACCAGACATGTCTCCTTGGGCAGGTTGGAGTTTCATCCTGCAGTTCAAGCCCCCTGACCGCGTAGAATGTCGGTTCCAAATACGGTGGAAGGCTGTAGGGAACCTCGGTGAAGCCTCCCAAATCCCCGCACAGCTCACAGTTCTTGAAATGGGGGCTCTTAGGGGGCCTGTAACCAAGTACATGAAGGGCGTGGAGTGCCTGGTAAGTCATCGTCGTGCTCGTGTGTTTGGTCCCGTAGCCGTTGCCGTTTCTAAAGCGCATGACAAACTCCCTGATGGCCTCCTTTTCTTCCTTCGAGAAGTTATGCCCTATGGCGTTGAATGCCTTCACAACCCAATAAGTGGCCTCAATTGGCGTCGCCGTTCCAAACTCCTCGCTACCGCCGAGACCGACGGCGAATTTACCCTCGAGGGGGTTATATTTTGTGAAGACTATATCGACGTGCTCTCTGGCAAGGTCCTTCGCCCCAAGGACGGCAAGCCCCTCGAGAGCCATCGCTATCGCAACGACGGCCGTTTGGGGCTGTATCGCGTTTGAAAGGAATTCGATGGTTTTTTCCTTGTCAGGAACCTCCATCCCGAGGAGGTTGTAGAGCTTGATGGCGTAGTAGGTGTCGTTGACGTTTGTGTCATCGAGAACGCTCACAAAACAATAGCCGCCGTCCTCGTGGCGCCTCTTCCCCACGTAGTCGAGAACACCATCTATGTCAATGTAGCGTCCAATCTCAGTGAGCTTTGTGCTCATTCTACCGCCTCCTTCTTCTCGGTGGAGAATAGGCGTCATCAGCCCGGCGGGCATCCTCTGCTTGATCTCGGACGGACGCCATCGCCCACGTTCATTTATGAGGGCGGTTTAAAAATCTTTGTGGTTCGGCTTTTTATAAAAAGCGAGGGGACCCAGCGGGTACCTAAAAATTTAATTAGGTTGGGGGTTCTTCATCCATCGATGAACCATGGAGTTCATAGCGTTCACATATATCAACAATTTCATGGAAAGGAAGGTGATAGAGGACGTCGTCTTCAACGTTGTTGATGAGGCAAACAGATTCTTCGCCGAGAGCGGGATAGACGTGCGGCTCCTCTATATAGGGCAGCTCCACCTCGAGCCTGGTTATCTAATAAGTTTAAACACCCCCGAGGGAACGCTCAGGGTTTACCCCTTGGAGGCCATAATAGACGTCCTCCATGCCCGTCTCTTGGGGGAGATAGAGCGGGGCTCAAACATGAAGATGAACAAGATTTTTGCTCTCACAACATTTCCCCTCGTCTCTAGAAACCCCTACTTTGACTTTTACGAGCGCTTTTTGGGCATACAGGAAACGAGGCTCGGTCTTAGGATAATGGTTCTCTCGATGAAGCCCTTTGAACCTCCCGGGCTAACCTCCCTCCTGAATGGGAACAAAGGATCAAGAGAAGACGCGAAGAAACACCTCCGTTTGTTCAAAGACCGTGTTCTCAAGGGACTCCTCCACGAGATTGGCCATGGCTTTGGTCTCGGACACTGCACCAACGAGTGCGTCATGAACCCCCCAGACAGCATCGAGGAGTGGGACTCTAGACCCGTTGGCTACTGCCACTCCTGCTTCATAGACCTCAAGAGGGCGGTTGAATGGTCGGAGCTGAGCCTTGGAGAGGGGGAGAGAGAACAGGGTTGAGATTCAACCACCGGCCCTGGCGCGCATCATATGCATCATGAACTTCTTTACTTCCCATTCTCCACCCTTCACGACCACCCTAAAGCGAGGCATTCCACGGAAGGGTTCGGCTTCCGTGATTTCAAGGGAGACCGACGCACCGGAGGCCAGTGCTATCTCCCGGACTTCCCACGGGGGAACCGCAGTTATGAACTCCCGCCTCATCCTTTCCCCACCAGCTTTTTCGCTTCCTCAAGGACTTTCGCCACATGCCCCTTTACGCGGACCTTCATCTTCTTCCAGACGATTTCCCCATCAGGATTAAGGATGAATGTGCTTCGTATTACACCCTCATATTCCCTGCCGTAGCTCTTCTTCTTGCCCCATGCGCCCAGAGCCTTTATCAGCTCTACATTAGGGTCGCTGAGGAGCTTAATTTTTAAGTTGTGCTTCTCTTTGAAGCGGAGGTGGCTCCTCACGGAGTCCTTTGAAACTCCAACGACCTGAAAGCCCAGCCTCTCAAACTCCGGCAGAAGCTCCGTGAACTCCACAGCCTCGGTTGTACAGCCTGGGGTGTTGTCCTTTGAATAGATGTAGAGCACTGTCCACCTGCCATTCACGACTTCTCCCAAGGAGACCTCCCTTCCGTCCTCATCGAAAACCCTAACGTCGAGTACCCTCACACTATCACCCAAAATAATTAGACCACCCTAATTATAAACTTTGCCTCCAGAAACGTTATTTACCCCAAGGCCAATTCACGTTTTAGGTGGTACTATGAAGCTACCCGCGAACAAAACAAAGGTTATCGCCACGATAGGGCCCGCGTCGCAGAAGAAGGAGACAATTGAAGCCATGATAAAAGCTGGGATGAGCGTAGCAAGGATAAACTTTGCTCATGGAACTCTTGAGGAGCATGCCAAGATCATTGAAACAATAAGAAAAGCCGCGGAGAGGCTCAACAGGCCCGTTGCGATACTTGGGGACCTCCCTGGGGTCAAGATACGAGTCGGGGAGATAAGTGGCGGTTCGGTAGTTTTAAGACGCTGGCAAACGGTTACAATCACCACGGAGGACGTTGTTGGTAACGAAGGAATCATCCCCGTCCAGTTCAAGGACTTTCCAAGACTGGTCTCCAAGGGAGACACGATCTACCTCAGCGACGGCTTCATAGCCCTCCGGGTCGAGCGCGTCAAGGAAAAAGAGGTAGTTTGTAAGGTCCTCGTCGGTGGAACCCTCTTCTCCCACAAGGGAATAAACATCCCAAAGGCTAGAATGGCCATTGATGCCGTCACGACACACGATCTTGAGCTTATAGAGTTCGCCATCGAGCACGGCGTCGATGCTATAGGAATAAGCTTCGTCGGCTCGGCCTACGACGTCCTCAAGGCGAGGCGTTTCATAGAGGAGCACAGTGGGGAGCTTTTCATCATCTCGAAAATAGAGCGCCCCGACGCGGTCAGGAACTTCGACGAGGTACTCAACGCCTCCGACGGGATAATGATAGCGAGGGGAGATCTCGGCGTTGAGATGCCCATAGAAAAACTCCCAATCCTTCAGAAAAAGCTCATCCAGAAGGCCAACTGCGTCGGAAAGCCCGTCATAACGGCAACGCAGATGCTCGAGAGCATGACGGAGGAGAAGCTCCCGACGAGGGCAGAGGTTACAGACGTTGCCAATGCCATTCTCGACGGAACCGATGCAGTGATGCTCTCGGAGGAAACCGCGGTTGGAAAGTACCCCGTTGACGCAGTGAGGATGATGGCAAGGATTGCAAAAACAACGGAGGCCTTCCGCGACTCACAGTGGTCTGCGAGGGTCGTTGACATGAAAATGGACGAGCTTAAGGGCAAGGTTCAGAAGAAGGGCACCATAAAGGACGCAATAGCCAGAAGCATAATAGAAGCCCTGAACGCGGTGGACATAAAATACATCCTCACGCCAACGAGAACGGGTCAGACGGCCAGATTGATATCGCGCTTCAAGCCGAAGCAGTGGATTCTAGCCTTCGTTACGGAGGAGCGCATTGCCCACAACCTCATGTTCTCCTACGGCGTCTACCCCTTCATTGTCGAGGACAAGAGCGAGGAAGGGATACTGATGGTCATCCGCGGACTCGGACTCGTCAGGGAGAACGATACGGTGCTCCTCACGAAGGGGACGCCCGTAGGAAAGACCGCCGGAACCAACACGATAAGGATATTCTCGGTCTGATCTTTTCCTCTTTCAAAATTCTAGGGGGAGAAAAAGGAAATCACTTCCCCGCTATCTTAACGTTCTCGAACTTTATGAACGGCGTCGTCATCGTGGTCATGAAGGGCATTACCGTCTGCTCCCTCGTTATCTCGCTTGCCCGGTTCAGCAGTTCGTAAACGTTGCCAGCCACGAGGAACACGCTAGCGCCCTTAACTTCCCCATCCTCAATGAGAAATGCTGGGTTTGCAGTGACCGCGAAGTTTCCGTTGTCTGGATTGCTCGAGTGTGCACCCTGGAAGCCGTCCACGAAGTAACCCCTGTCTATTTCCGCTATGAGATCTTCGAGCGAGCGCTTTCCGTTCTCTATAACAACGTTATGGAAGTCTATGCCTATCCCACCACTTTTCAGGTCGCGCTTCCCGTTCCCGGTACTCTCAGTGCCGTTAACCTTCGCCCAGTAGTTGTCCCAGACGAAGCCTCTGAAGGTTCCGTTCTCAATAAGGACGTTCTTCCTAGTAGGAACGCCCTCGCCGTCCGCTACGGTCGGTTCAAGAGAGAGCGGGTGGAAGGGATCGTCGTAGATCGTCAGGACCTCACTCGCTATTTTTTCGCCTACCTTCCCCGCTAAGGGAGTCGTCTCTTTAACCAAGCGCTCACCGCTGAAGGCCGGCAGGAGGGTGTAGCTGAGAAGGCCGGCTATCGCCCACGGGCCGAGAATTATCGGAACTTCCTCGTTCCTGCTCTTCTCCACGTTATAGGCCCACCTAACCCTCTGAACGGCCCTATCGACGACGCCATCGACGTCGAGGTTTAAATCCCTGCGCGCATCGAAGTCGAAGATGCCGGGCGTAACCACGTCTCCCTTCCTGCCGACAAGCTCAAGGAAGAAGAATGCCGCACCACCCTCCTGGAAGACGTCTACGCCGTGCGAATTAACCACGTGCCTCTTCTCCCAGGAAACACCGCCCTCGCCACCAGCAACTACCGCATTGGGGTCCTTCTCGCGGGCGAGTTTTATCCCGCGAACAAGCTTCTCGACGAGTATATCTGGCGATGCTTCTTTAAGCCCGTAGTTTGGCTTTGGGGCCTCTTTATAAGCCCCCGGCTCCGGGAGGGAGACCCACTTCTCGTCTCTGCCGTTGAGTTTTGCCATCTTCGCGGCCTGCTCTATGGCCTCTTTAATCCTCTCGGGATCGTCGCTGTCGATAATGGCAAGACCGAGGCGCCCCTCATTTATTCCGCGGATTACAGTTACGGCCCCGCCCCTCGTTGAGGCCATTGAAATCTCGTTCAGCTCGACGCTCGCGCTGACGTCCCTCGAGCGATAAACGGCTATCTCAAGCTCGTCGAAAAACTTCTCGCCGAATCTTATGAGGTTCTCCATCTTCACCACCTCACCCGATCAGTATTCCACCGTCAAACTTCATGTGCGGGCCGCCGGAGCTGACGAAGGCCGTCTGACCCTTTCCACAGAAGCCGACCTCAATTCCGAAGTCCTTGCCAACCCCTGAAATCTTCTTTAAAGCTTCAATGGCGACACCTGTAATGGACGTGTCCCTTATAGGTTCCGCTATCTCGCCGTTCCTGATGACGTAGCCCTCCTGGACCCCGACCTGGAAGGCGCTGTTGAGCTGGGCCTGGCCGCCGCGGAAGTCGACGACGTAGTAGCCGAACTTAATGTCTTCAATGAGTTCTTCAAAGGAGTGGTCTCCCGGCTCGAAGACCGTGTTCCTCATCCTGATTATCGGCGGGTAGCGGTAACTCTCGGCTCTCGCGTGGCCGTTCGGTTCCATACCCCACTTTGCCGCATACTCACGGTTGAGCATGATCCGCTTGAGGGTTCCGTTCTCGATTATGTGAATGTCCCTGACCGGAACGCCCTCATCATCATAGCGGTCGTTCCCAAAGCCGCCGTCGACGTAGCGCTCGCTCATTGTTACGTACTCCGGGGCAATCTGCTTGCCGATGAGGTCCTTAAAGGGCGAGTTTATGGTTAGATCCGCCTCGGCGAGGTGGCCAAGGGCCTCATGAGCGATAATGCCGACGACAATCGGGCCGGCCACAATCGGGAACTCACCGCGCTTCGGGGCGACACCCTTGAGCTGGCCCTGCATCTTTCTCAGGAGTCTCTCCTTGACTTTCTCGTTTGGCTCCCTCTCCATCATAAGCTCCCAGCCGTAGTCAACAGAGCCAATGCTGTCCCTCGCCATCGCGAGCTTCCCGTCGGCTTTCCCGGTAACGTAGGCCCCTTGGTAGAGGTAGTTGTAGTCCCACTCTATCCTCGTTCCCTCGTTGGTGAGGAGGAGCTTTCTGCCGCCGCCGTCCTCGTAGCGTATCTGGACGCTCTTGACCGCTTTGTCCTCCTTGAGGAGATTCTCAAGCTCCCGCAGGTGATCCACCTTCTCCTCGATGTCAACTTCCCCCGGCTTAACGCGCATTTTGCTCTTAACAAAGTCCTCAACGGGCTTTATCTCCGCCAGCTCTATCTTCTCCTTCTTGGTTTCCGCCGCGGCCCTGGCCAGCTTGTATGCTTCCTCGATCTTCTCCTCGAGGTTTGAAAGATCGCTCGTCGAGGCGAAGCCCCATGCACCATCCGCTAAAACCCTTATCGCGACCCCCCTGTGGAGCTTCCCGGTAAAGCTCGTGAAGACGCCGTCCTTGAGGCCCAAAGTGGTTTTCTTCAGGTCCTCGTAGCGAAGCTCTATGTAGTCAGCCTTCAGGTTCTCATCCGCCCACCGAAGGGCCTTCTCAAGTGCTTCCATGGTCACCACCGTTTACGTATGTTCGTTGAAGACTCGGAGGAGACCTATAAAAGTCTTTTGAGTGCTTCGATGGGGGTCGAAATGAGAAAACCCAGATGTTACATACTTCAGTAGTCAAGAGGTTAAAATCAGCCAATCTCTTCATCTTTCAAGCGAAAGTGTTATATACTATGAACGGAGACACCATAATGCAAAACCCATTGGGGGGGTCGATGAGGAGGCGTGCGTTACTGGCCATACTTGTGGTCTTGCTTCTCATTGGAGCGTACGGTGCCTACGTGGTAAGCTATCCCAAGTACCCTGAGGTTAAGGGCTGCGTAAACCCGTTTGCAGTTACGAAACCAGTGAGCAAGGTTCAAGAGAACTGGTCTGAAGTCCACGTGTTTTTCAAGCTGGTCACAACGAGAGACTTCTGGAAGCTGGCAAAACCCTGGGACGTTGACTACTCTCACGTTAAGGTTGTCAAGCACACGATTGAGTACAATGGTGAGAAAGTGACCATGCTCGCCATGGGAATTCCCCTGAAGGACAAGAAACACGTGATAGCACTCTACGAATTCTCAAAACCAGTGCAGGGAGTGAAAATTTTTGGGGTGGAGTATGCTATTACAGGAAATATCGCTAAGGCCAATGCTGTATACCTCAATGGGAAATTAAAGAAACTAGACTCCAACTCATGTAGTCAAGAATGTCAGAGTAACTCTGACTGTGGATTTCTGGGTCAATGTCATTGGTATTGTTGTAAGTTTGACATCATCAAAGCCGCTGAATGTTGTGGGATATGCGGGGATAACATTGTATGCATTGCTACTTGGTGTGCGTTCTGTATCTACGAATCATGCTATCAGTGGGGATCGTACTGTCAAGGCTGGACTCCAGGGCCCTGAGGAGGTGAAAAAATGAACGAAAGCTTTATCAAAAACTTCTTGTCTGCCGTTTTTTCGATTCTGCTTTTTTGGCTTGTGTACTTATACGAAAAACCCAGAAGGGGACACATAGGGGCAAAGATAACGGGTGCTATAGTCTTTATAGCGGTAACACTGCTCCTGTCCGGAACTGGGTTCTTAGCTTGGGAGTATGCCAAAGTTGGTATGCTAGCGGCTCTTTTAATAATGACTGCCGAACTTGTTTGGGCAGGGTATCTAAAGAGTAAGGTAAAGCGGAAAGCCCTATAAGAGACACTCATAACTGTCTTTAGAAAGGGGTCTCAAGCCCCCAAAGGATGCGGATAACATGAAGATGATCGGTAATGGAGACGTGAACACTCTAAAATTCCATTCACTGGTTTTGGCGTTCCTCTTAGCGGGATACTTTATTTATCTAAAGGACATCTACACTTTCCAAGTTGCCGCGGCAATGGCTTTTACCGTTGCAGTGCTGATTTACTGGATTCCGGTTGCCCTGGTTCGGTTTGCAAGGAACTCCAGGCACTCTATTACCGCTGGAGTGCTTCTTGGAACGCTCTGGGAGTTCAGCATGGCGGCTTTTGCAAAGGCACTGGTGTTCCCTGCGTGGGAGAGCTTTCTGCTTGCGGGAATTGGAGGAGCCTTTACGACGGTCTTTCTTATATTTGTCCCACGGGAATACAAAAACAAAATGAAAACGCTGTGAAAGCTCGATGATTTTCCCTTTGTAATCTCTGAAGATGTGGATCAGGCCCGTGAAGGTGATAAAGATGAACGCGTGGATTGGAATGGCCATAGCCCTTGGAATACCCCTCATCCTCTATTTATACCTTAGAAAACGTATGGACACTCCCAAAGCAGGGCTGACAGCCATCACAACGTATATCCTCCTCGGACTGCTCCTGATAGCCTTCGGCTGGAACATCAGCCCCTGGGCAATAATTCTTCCAGGCCTCTTCGTTGCATTCCTTGATGTTCTCCAGCTCAAACAACAGGCTTAGGAACCTTTTTATTCTCTCAGCCAAAGGAGAAAATATGGAAGCCGGAATCAAGAACCTCATCGACCGGGGCACTTACCGAAAGCTCCCGCTCTTCGAGGGCGAACTGCCCGAAGGCTCGTACGCTCAGATAGTCGAAGTCAAGCCAGGGCAGACGGTTAGGAGGCACTATCACGAGAGACAATACGAGCTGTTTTACATCATGGACGGTGAGGCAGGGCTCGGGATAGGCGAGAGGGAGTACACGGCAAAGCCCGGCGATATCTTCCTCATCAAGCCAAAGACGGTTCATTGGGTTGTCAATGAGAAGGACAAGCCGTTCAGGCTCTTCGTGGTGAAGCTGAACTATTACGGCGACGATTCAGTGTGGCTGGACGAGTGACCATTTCTAGGGATACGCATTTATCGATTTTGCGACAAACCGACGAAGAACCAAAGGGAAGGAGAAAAAAGGAACTCACAGCCTCCCTGCCAAGTAGAGCTCCATGGTGTACTTAAACAGCTCCTTCTTGTCGTCGTCGACGAGCGTCTCGACGGCCTTCAGGAGAACAGGAACCTCTTGGTAGGGGGTGTGGGCCGGTGGAACCTCCCTGCCGAGGTCAAGGAGGCCGTAGACTCCCATCATGGCGGACTTGACCGAATATTCAACGGTGAAAACACACTCCCCTGGAACCTCGACGTACTGGCCCATTAAGGCAAGGTTAGCGTAGTTCTCGGGGAGGACGGGCGGCCTGTCGCCGGGCTTCCTGGGCATGAAGTGGGCGGTGATGTAGGGCATCATGGCGGTGCGGACGTTTATGACACTATCCATAAGTTCGTCCTTCTTGTCAAGCCAGCCGAGGTGGTAGAGCAGTTCGAGGAATATCTCCCTTCCCGTTGCCTGGCTCATCGGCTTCCTGATGTAGTCACCTTCTCTATCGACGAAGAGACCATAGCCCCAGAGCACGGTTACATCCTCTGGCTGGTTCCTGAAGTGCGGTTGCCTGAAGGCCACGATGGACATCAGCCAGGAGGAGTCCCTAAAGGTGACGAGGCCGCCGGTCCCGGTTCTGTTGCCAGTGAACTCCTCGAGCATCCTGAAGAACTCGTCCCCTCTAAAGGTCACCGTGAAGGACTCCCACTTGGTCTTGTCTACGTCGCCAGCGAAGACGTCGGGGTTTCCAAGGGACGGGTCATTCTCGACGAGCTTCCTCCAGAGCCTCCAGCTATCACCCTCACCCCTGTTGAGAACCGGCGGATGGTCGAGGTCGCCGTAGGTGGAGTTGTCAACCATCGAGCCGAGGGTTATGAAGACCAGATCTTTTTCGCCGACCTCTATTGTATCATCACCGTTCTGGCCCTCCGTGTAAAGCCTAGTGATGTACTTCTTGCCGTCCCTTTCGGTTATCCCGACATCAACGACCTTCGTGCCCATTATGAAGTTGACTCCCCTCTCATTGAGCCACTTCTGCACCGGCAGGATTATCGAGTCGTACTGGTTGTATGGAGTCCTCTTGACCCCCTCTATCCTGTTGAGACCGGGAACGAGGTGCATGAAGCGAAGCATGTAGCGCCTCATCTCAGCCACGCTGTGCCAGGGCTGGAAGGCGAACATCGTGGCCCAGAAGTACCAGAAGTTGGTCTCGAAGAAGTCCTTTGAGAACCACTGCTCTATTGTTACTCCGCCGAGCTTCTCCTCGGGTGTCATAATAAGCTCGTTGATCTCGTTGAGGTGCCTGAGGGTTAGCTCGTACCTGCTGAAGTCCACCTTCTTTCCGGGAGTTCCAACGAGGCGACACTTGGAGGAGCCAACGTACTCCCTGTTGAACTCGACGACTTCATCGAGGATTGTCCTCTCCGGGTCATCGAACGATGGGATGCTCCCGAGGAGGCCCCATGTTACCTCGTAGTGCTCCTCGAACATCCTGCCGCCCCTGAGCAGGTAGCCGTTCTCGGGGTCGCCGGAGCCGTCGAGGCAACCGCCGTTGACCGGGGTCTTCTCGATTATGTAGATATTCTCGCCGGGCATTTTGGCATCCCTTATAAGAAAAACCGCCGCCGCTAAGGAAGCTATACCACCACCTACCATGTAGGCTTTTCTGTCCTTTATGTCATGTATTCTCCTAGGGGTTACGCGCTTGTAGTTCAGCATATTCCTCACCCTAACATGTCGTTTTAAGACATGATGATATCTGCCATGATCGGAAGCTTAAAAAGGTTTTCCATCAACATTCCACCTGGTGTAAGAGATGACCGAGCGCATTATAGGCATCCTCGGCGGCATGGGTTCGCTGGCCACGGCAGAATTGTTTAGAAGGATAGTCGAGAAGACGCCAGCGAAGCGTGACCAGGAGCATCCGAGGATAATTATCTACAACAACCCAAAGATACCGGACAGGACCGCATTTATCCTCGAGAACGGAGAAGATCCGAGGCCGGAGCTCATAGACAGTGCTAAGAAGCTCGAAAGCTGGGGTGCTGACTTCATCATAATGCCCTGCAACACCGCACACTTCTTCGCAGAGACGATCCAAAGGGCGATAAGCATCCCCCTGGTCAGCATGATAGAGGAGACCGCCGAGGTGGTCCGTGAAAGGGGCCTCAGGAAAGTTGGCCTCCTTGCTACGGACGGGACCATTAAAGGGCTTGTCTACCACAGGGCACTCCTCAAACACGGCGTTCAGATAGCGGTGCCCAACAAAAAGGATCAGCAGAAGGTGATGGAGGCAATATACCAGGGAGTCAAGGTAGGGAAGGTCGAGATGGGGAGGAAGCTCCTCCTTGAAGTTGCAAAAAAACTGGAAAAGCGCTCCGAAGGGATAATAGCGGGCTGCACCGAGGTGAGCGTAGCACTGCGGCAGAAAGACCTTAGCGTCCCCCTGATAGACCCCATGGATGTGATAGCGGAGAAGGCGGTGAGGGTCGCCCTCGGCCTGGAGGACCTTTAAATCCACCCCTTTCTTTTGAAGTAAGCCAGCATGCCAACCGCTATTCCCAGCATTGCGAGCAAAACCACGGGGTAGCTGTAGCGCCAATAGAGTTCGGGCATGTAGCGGAAGTTCATACCGTAAAGGCCGGTTATAAAGGTCAGGGGGATAAAAATCGTCGAGACGACGGTAAGGATTCTTATGATGTCGTTGGTCTTCATCGATAGCGTGGGGTAGTAGAGCTCAACGAGACTGTTGGCAAGCTCACGCTGTCCCTCAAGGATTTCAAGGACTTCCATTACATGACCATGAAGTTCATCGATACAGGGAAGGGTTCCTTCCTTGAAGAATCCCTTACCCTCCAGCTCGAGCTTCCTGAAGGCTTCGGGAAGCGGGAAAACCGTCCTCCTCATGAAGAGTATTTCCTGTCTTATTCCATGTACCCGACGGAGGATGCTCTCGTCGCCCTTTGAGAGTATCCTCGCCTCAAGCTCCTCCATCTTGGAGCTTATGCGCTCTATTATCGGCACGTAGTTCTCAACTATCGCCTCGAGGAGCTCGAAGAGGAGGTAATCCGCACCGCGCTCGCGGAAGAGTCCCTCTCCCTCGTGGATGCTCTCCCTTATTGGATCAAAGACATCCCCCGGAATCTCCTGAATCGTAATGAGGAGATTGTCCTTTAAGAAAAGGCCTATGCGTTCCCTCTTCAGCCCGCCGTCTTTCTCGTATATCTGATGGAGCAGGATGAAAAGGTACTCTGGAAAGACCATCACCCGCGGCCTTCCCGTTCTCTTGAAGTCCCTTACGAGAACCTCGTGGATGCCAAGAAACTCTTTAAGCTTGGGGATAATGGAAACGGTGTCCACGTTCACCCAGACGACGTCGTACCCTTCTATCCCAACGGCTTCCTCTATGCTGGAGAGCTTTCTGCTCATGAACTTCTCCTTTGAGTAGGCTATCACCGTTATCCGCGGCTTCTCTGACTCCTCACCCATCTGATCACCTCAGTCCTGAAAATCGATCACCATCCCAGAGTGGAGCTTGTGAAAGCGCTTGTCATAGGCCCCGAGGAAAGCGGCTTCGGCCCTTAATCCAGTACAGTGGCCGGTGTAAACCTCTTCAACTCCCAGCTTTTCGAACTCCTCCACTGTTCTACTTATCCTCTCCTCACTTGCGTCTATGAGATGGAAGCCACCGATTACAGCTCTAATTCTTTTCTCACCGGTGAGTCTGGCCGCATGCTTCACTATGCCCACTATTCCGGCGTGAGAGCAACCACTTACCACCACGAGACCCTCTGGCGTCTCTGCAACGAGGCTCATATCATCGGGGAGTTCATCCTCAACTATTTTCCCATTTCTCAATGTGTAAACGCCTATACTGGCCCTTTCAAAGTCCTCCCTGTTCATTATTTCCCCCGTTGAGTAGAGTCCCTCAACAATTTCAACGGGTTCTGCGGTCAAATAAAGCTCCGCGAGTTCTTCTATCTCCTCCTTTCTAAAGGGAATACCAACGTCCCTGAGGTACGGCTTCGTTACGAAGTGTCTCCTGAAGATCAAGGGATGCGCCACAACAGGAACGCGCTTTCCAATCGCCTTGAGAACTTCAAGGAGTCCACCAGTATGGTCGTAGTGACAATGGCTCAGGAAAACGTAGTCTATGCTGGAAGGTTCAATTCCCCTGAGATTCATATTGTGAAGAACCGGTCCAGCGCTCTGGCTGGTGTCAAAGAGTATCCTCCTGCCGTTCTTCTCTATCAAAAAGCTCACCCCGTGCTGGGCCAAGTAAGGGCTTTCGTAGCCAGAATAATCCTCGACGAGAATAGTCACTCGCATGAGGTTTCACCAAAAGATTTAGGAGAAGGGTGAAGTTATAGTTTTCGCCTCATAAAGTTCTTCCCCAATTTCATAACGTCCAAGCCGGCTTTGAGCATTCCTTTCATAGTTCCTGCTAGAACATCCCTAACCCTTCCACTAAACCCCGTGAATGTTTTTATCCCGAAATTGGAGAGCTTTACTGCCATCTCCTTGGAAATTTCCGGAGATATAAGAACCTCTATTTTCTCTTTCCTCAGTTCCTCGACAACGTCCTTCCCGGGCTTTATAACCCGTATCTCTTTGACTCCATCGGGTCCAACTTCGGCAACTGCAATACCCTGAGCCTTATCCAGCGGAACCGCGCTTCCTTCAAAGCCCCCATCGGAGGGGATGGCCACTCTCATAATATCACCCTTAGAGGATAATCCAAAAGCCCTTAAAACCCTACCCCGAAATTAGCCCGGTGGTGAGTATGGAGATAGGAGTTGTTGGAAAGCCAAACGTTGGAAAATCGACCTTTTTCTCAGCGGCTGCGCTCGTTGACGTTGATATCGCGAACTATCCGTTCACAACGATAGATGCGAACGTTGGCGTTACCTACGCGATAACCGAGCATCCCTGCAGGGAATTAGGATGTAATCCAAACCCGCAGAACTATGAGTACAAGGATGGGAAAGCTCTAATCCCCATTAAAATAATCGACGTTGCCGGTCTCGTACCCGGTGCCCACGAGGGTAGAGGCCTCGGCAACAAGTTTCTTGACGATTTGAGAATGGCCTCCGCTTTGATCCACGTAGTTGACGCGACGGGAAAGACGGACGAGGAAGGCCAGCCCACTGACCATCACGATCCTGTGGAGGATATCGAGTTCCTTGAGAGGGAGATAGACTACTGGATTTACGGCATTCTCCACAAGAACTGGGACAAGTTCTCGAAGAGGATAAAGCTCCAGCACCTAAAGCTCGCCCAGGCGATAGCGGACCAGCTTACCGGAATCGGCGTGACGGAGGAAGACGCCTTTGAGGCCATCCACAAGCTCGGACTTGAGGGCGACCCAACCAAGTGGAGCGATGAAGACCTCCTCAGCTTCGTCCGCGAGCTCAGGAAGGTGAACAAGCCGATCATCATTGCCGCCAACAAGGCCGACGCCGCAGCAGATGCCCAAGTAGAGAGGCTTATCAAGAAAGGAAAGAGCAGGGGGTACATCGTTATCCCAACGAGCGCAGCCGCGGAGCTTACACTCAGAAAGGCGGCCAGGGCCGGTTTTATAGACTACGTTCCGGGCAGCTCTGACTTTAAAATCCTGAAGAGGATGAGTTTAAAGCAGGAGAAGGCGCTGGAACTCATCAGAGAGCGCGTCTTGGAGAGGTTCGGGTCAACGGGTGTGCAGGAGGTTATAAACATGGCCACGTTCAAACTTCTGGAACTCATCCCAGTTTACCCGGTGGAGGATGAACACAAGCTAACCGACCAGTTCGGGAACGTTCTACCGCACGTCCACCTTCTCCCGAAGGGTTCAACGCCACGCGATTTGGCCTACAAGGTGCACACTGACCTGGGGAGGACGTTCCTCTACGCGGTGAACGCGAGAACCCACAGACGCGTTGGTGAGGACTATCAACTCCAGTTCAACGACATCGTAAAGATAGTCGCGACAGCGCGCTGAATCAGAAGAATTCCCATTTTTTCATTCCTGAACTTTTTACCCCGTTTTCTCCCGAATTAGCTCCTGATAGAGCCTGGGTTCGACGTCCTTTTCGGTCAGACCGAGCTTTTCAGCGGTCTCCCAGATTTTGCGCTTTGCCTCAACAACATCGTTGGAGATAACCTCTATGTCGAGAAAGCCCCCAAGTCCTTCAACTTTGCTCAGCTCGAAGGTGACCTTGCCGAGTCTGTAGACGAGGCGGCGCTTTCTCACAACAACGTCCTCTTTGTAACCAAGCCTCCTGAGAATCTCAACGGTGGTGCAGAAGTCGGAAACCTCAATTTCAAGCTCGTCAAACTCCTCGTTTCTCCCTGGGTCCGTTATGAGCTTGTATGTTAGAAACGCCTTTCCAAGGTTTGATATGCGCCTGACCCTGAGGAGTTCTGGAAGGGGAACGGAGAAATAAACGTCCTCTTGGAGTTCTTCCTGGACGAAAGAGGCTCCAAGACGTTCTATCTTCTTTTTAATTTCCTCAAAGTTAACGCGGAACTTGACCTCTATCTCCATCATACCCCCACCAGGAAGCCGGCCAGCCCATCACCCTTTGCAAAGCTGTCTATGGGGAAGACCTCAACACGTTTGAGAGTCGGAAGAACGCGTATGGTTTCATTGACAAACCTCTCGATGTGCTCGGAGTTTTCACCACCAAGTATAGCAACCACGCCATCTTTTCCGCTCCTAGCCACGGCGAGGACGTTGGGGAGCATCGAGAGGGTCTTCATGAGGTACTGGATGTAGCGCTCGAGGAACTCCTCGATTATGGGTGTCTCGGCCTGGATATAAACCATCGCGAGGGTTTGGGGGCGGAGCTTTTCACCGAGGATGATGGTGTATTTATCAATTATATTCCTCTCCTGGAGCTTCTTTATTCTAAAGTGGATCGTTGATTCCGGTCTCTTTAACCTCTCCGCGATTTCAGATATTGTAAGACGGGCGTCCTCTTTGAGGAGCCTCAGTATCTCCCTGTCGAGGTCATCAAGTTGAACCATCATCATTCCCCCATCTCGGGTAGATTTTATTGTCTATCCCAAGAACGTCTAGGATTTTTCCTATTATAAAGTTTACCATATCATCCAAAGTCTTGGGTTTTGTGTAAAATCCTGGGGATGCTGGCATGACAATGCCACCGGCTTGAGTAACCTTCACCATGTTTTGCAGATGTATCAAGTTAAACGGCGTCTCCCTGACGAGCAGAACGAGCTTCCTGCGCTCTTTGAGTGCGACATCGGCGGTTCTAGCTATTAAATTATCCGCGCAGCCGTTTGCTATCGCGGCGAGGGTTTTCATCGAGCAAGGCGCTACCACAACGGCATCGAACCTGAAGGAACCCGAGGCAACCGGCGCGAAGAGGTTGTCCTCATGGTAGTCCGGCTTAAAGTCGATCCCGGTCTCGTGTTTTATCACTTTGATAGCGGTGTTGGAGGCGAGGGTTATTACCTCATGCCCAAGCCCGCGCAGAACCTTCACGAGCCTTAAACCGTAGATTGAACCGCTCGCTCCAGTGATTGCAACTACTATCCTCATCGCATCCCCAACCACGGTAGGATTCCAGGTTTAAAACGTTTCTCAAGTGAAGCGGGCCAGTAGATTTTTATATCCCAGAGAGTAAGGAGTGGTGATGACCATGAGGGACACCATACCCGATGTGCTTATCAGGAGCGCGGTTGATATAACAAAAGAACTCGGGAGTAAGGCACTCGTGATATTAGAGGACGTTGATGAAGGCTCTCTCCCCGACGTGGACGTGACCGTCGTGATAGTTGGATCAACCTTTGATGTTGATAACAAGAGGGTTAAGCGGATTTCCATCCCCCAGAACCTAGACATTAACAACATCCTGAATCTGATATCCGCGTTCCTCATAGAGCATCGCATCCTCTGCGAGGGTAATTCCTTCGTCTACGTTACCAAGGAGTCCATAGGTATGAAAACCGTCAAAAAGAGCCTTTCGGCCATGAAGGGATTCTTTGCCCAGAATCAGAACGTCCTTCAGCACTTACTTGAGATAGCCATCGAACTCAGCATCGAGGGGCGCGAGGGGACTCCAGTGGGGACGATCTTCGTCATAGGGGATACGAGGCGCGTCCTCCACCACTCCCGCCAGTTGGTTCCAAACCCCTTCAAGGGTCACAAGGTAAACGTCCTGGACAGGGACAGCAAGGAGATAATAAAGGAGTTCGCCCAGCTCGACGGTGCATTTGTAATCAGGGAGAACGGCAGGATAACGGCCGCTGGGAGGTACCTCCAAGTCGAGCCGAAGGTGATAGACCTCATGCTTCCTCCAGGCCTCGGGAGCAGGCACATAGCAGCGGCTGGAATAACGAAGCTCACGAAGGCTATGGCTATAAGCCTCTCCGAGAGCGGGACGATACGGATATTCAAGAACGGCCTCATGCTCCTCGAATACAACCCGCGGATAAAGTACTGACGGGCTGATGATTCCCTGTTCTTCAATACTTCCAACAGCGAAAACGTCTTATGGAGGGACTGTATCCTTACGCTCCTGCATTTACAACCCTTAAACCATCGAAACCCTTTTAAGTTTTTGCAACTTAATAAGGCCTCGAAGAGGCCACTTAAAAACAACCCGATGAGACGAGGGATTTCACGTTACCCTCCAGCATTGGGGGGTTTGACGCTGTTAAGCGTCTTCGAAAGACTGCCAGTTATGGCAGTTTGAAACTCATTGAGTGGCCGCTAAAGCAATAACCCAATCCGCTCTGCGGTAGGGGTAATGGGCACGAGACCGTGCCCTCGGGCTGAACCGAAACCGGCAACGGGAGTAGGTGGATGAGTGCCCGTAAACCTTCCCGCGTTTGGTTTAACTCGTTGGAACCCTTCGCCCTTCACGGCGGAAAGGAGGTCAGCCCCTCAATCACCACCTTTTTAAATCCCCGCTCTTCCTTTTATCCGGGGAGGAAAGATGACCGTCAAGGTCCGCTTCGATAAGGAAGTGAGAGACTACGCTAAAAGCGAGAAGGTGAATGAGGAGGTTCTCAAGCTCACCGAGACTGCCTTAGCGCAGGCTCTTGAGAAGTTCCACAGACGGATGATTTTAATCGAGGGGGACACCCCCAGAAAGGCGGAGGTAGCGGGAATTCTGGCCGGAGCCTCGGCTAGGGTTCTAAGTGATGCTCTCGACGAACTTATGAAGAAGCACCTGAGGGACGAGAGCGAGAGCGCGATAGAGGTTCTCTATGCCACAGATGCCCTCGGTGAAGACACCTTTGGAAGAAAGCGTTATGAGGCCTTCAGGAGACACTTCGATGTTTTGGCCGGGGGAAGCGCAGAGGTAAAGGCAGTAACCTTCAAACACACCCGTGACATACTCGGGAGGACCTATGACCTCCTCGTCCTAGACATGAGCTACGACTACTCTCCGAACGACCTCGGTAGAATCATCGAGACCGTCCGCGGAGGAGGGTTGATATTCATTCTCGCACATCCGTTCAAGAAGTGGAAAGGTATGTGGACGGGCTTTCACAAGAGCCTCGTCACGCCACCGTACACAATAGACGACGTGAAGAAACGTTTCAACAGGCGGCTCATAAGGAAGTTCACCGAATACGGGGAGATCTACATAATCACTGAGAATGGGAAGATTAGGAAAAAGCCAAAGCGGAACAAAAGCCAAGCAAAGATCAGGGGTAGGGGGGGCGTTGAGATTCCCGAGGAAATTCTCTTTCCAAAAGAGCTTTATGAAATGGCCCTAACCGAAGGACAGGTCGAGGTTCTGAAGGCCTTCGAAGACCTCGTTGAGAAGGAAGGTATGCTGGTTATTACCGCGGATAGAGGGAGGGGCAAGAGCGTTTCCGTCGGGATAGCCGCCATAGGGCTTGCTTTAGCCCTTGGAAAGCGAACACGCATAGTCGTCACTGCACCCGAACCGGAGAACGTTCAGGCTCTGTTCAGCTTTGCGAAGAGAGCTTTAGAAAGGCTCGGCTTCAAACCGCATGTCGTCGAGGAGAAAGGCCTCATAAAGGAGCTTTACGCGAGGAAAATAGGCCTGCGCTATTACCCACCGGCAGAGGGCCACAGGAAGAGCGCAGACCTCTATGTACTCGATGAGGCAGCTGGAATCCACGTTCCTATATTACACAAGTACCTTAGCAAGCCACGCGTTATCTATTCTTCTACGATACACGGCTATGAGGGCGCCGGAAGGGGCTTCTCCGTCAAGTTCCTAAAGAAAGCGAGGGAGAAGCGCGAGTTCAGGGAGCTTCACATGGACGAACCGATTAGATATGTGGACCATGACCCCATCGAGAAGTGGCTCTTCGACGTCCTCCTCCTCGATGCTGAACCAGTTGAGCTAACCGAGGGGGACTACGAGCTGATCAAGAACAAGGAAGTCTTCTTTGAGGAGCCGGATTTAGACGACTGGTTCGAGCACGACAGGGAGGATTTGAGGAACTTCGTTGGAATTTACATCCTAGCACACTACCGCAACAGGCCGAGTGACGTCGCTCTTCTGGCCGATGCGCCCCACCACGAGGCCAGGGTTCTTCGTCTGAAAAACGGTAAGATAGTAACGGCGGTGCAGATAGCGAAGGAGGGTGGCATTCCAAAGAAGGTCATAGAAAAGATGGCCAAGGGCTACAAGCCGAGAGGAAACATAATCCCCGATATGATGGTCAAGCACCACACCCTCAAGGAGTTCGCAAAACTCAAGGGCTACCGCATCGTGAGGATAGCGACGCACCCAGATGCCATGGACATGGGACTGGGAAGCAAGGCCCTTGAACTCCTAGAAAAGGAAGCTCTCGAGAAGGGCCTCGACTGGATAGGCTCCGGCTTCGGTGCCAGCGAGGAACTGGCGCGCTTCTGGGTGAAGAACGGCTTCGCTGTCGTCCACCTCAGCCCAGCGAGAAACCCGGTCAGCGGAGAATTTACGGCGATAGTTCTCAAACCGATAAGCGAGAGGGCGAAGAAGCTCATCCGCCAGGCTCACGACGAGTTCCGCATCAGGCTAACCGAGTGGTTAAGTGATACGCACCGCGAGCTTGAGCCGGAAATAGCGCGCTGGCTCTTCGAGACTCCCTTCGGCGAGGCCGTGGACTACACGGTTTACCTCACGGAGGTTCAGAAGAAGAGGCTCGACGCCTTCACCGGCAAGATCCTTACCTACGATACCGTTCTCGACGCGGTAAAGCCAATAGTCAAGCTCTACTTCCTCGACGGCTGGATGAAGCCCTACCTTGACGAAAGGCAGATAAAGCTACTTATATACCGCGTTCTCCAAGCTCACAGTTGGGAGGAGACGGCTAAACTCATAGACAGGACCGAGACCTTTACGATGATCGAAGTCAGGGACATCGTCCGCGGACTCTGGTACTACTACAAGAGGCTACTTTAGGGGCATTTAACCCGTATCCCCCCTCTAGGATTCTTATCCCCCCATAGTCTAGCAGTGCAAGGAGCACATAAACAGCTAGGAACATTGCTAGGAATGTGGCCGTGCCCTCCGGATGGAGCCTGAAACGATACTGCGAGGGCCGTCGTGAACGTGTTGAAGAACATGAGTCCAAAGCAGGCCTTAAGGGCGTGCCTTCTCAGCCTTCCAAGGGTCTGGCCCAGTAGGTTCACGGTGCTTATACCCGCCACCACTCCCGTGAGTCCGCCGTCGTTAACGTCATCGGGCGAGCTGATAGACTATCAGAACCGCCAAAACTGCCGTTGATACGGCGATGAGAGCTCCCAGCATTCCCCTCAGTGTTTTCAGGGGGATTCCAAAGAGTCCCGAACACGGTCCTTCACCAGTCCCAATGTTCCATACCTTTTACAGATGGTGTATATTTTGTTATTTAGAGTTTAAAATCTTCCGCATCCGGGAGAATCACCTTTTTATAGGGTTAGCCCGTAGGTACCGTAGTATAATCAGCAACAATTTCAACGGTGACTATCATGGTGGGCAGCAATTGGGAGCGTATAATCTCGATTACAAAGGATGGGATGAGGAGCATTGGCATGATGCGACGCAAAATACGCAGGGGTAAAAAGATAGCACTCCTGATAGATGGTCCAAACATTCTCCGCAAGGAGTTTGGCATAAAGCTCGAGGATATAGTGGAAGCGCTCGAGGGGCTGGGAGACCTGCGCGTTGCCAAAGTCATCCTCAACCAGTACGCGCCTCAGGGCCTCATAGAAGCTGTTTCCAACCAAGGTTTTGATGCCATCGTTGTTTCGGGCGAAACCGGCGTCAAACTCGCGGTCGAGGCCATGCGAGAGATATATAACCCTAATATAGACACGATAGCCCTAGCCACGAGGAACGCGGAGTTCCTCCCCGTCATCCTGAAGGCAAAGGAGAAGGGAAAGGAAACCATAGTGCTCGGTATAGAGCCGGGATTCTCCGCCGCACTAAAACACGCGGCAGACTATACGATAATCCTGAACACGGAGGGTGAGTCCCAATGAGGGAAACGATATTCAAGGTTCTCCATAGGGGTAACAAAGAAGTAGGGGCAAAAGAAGAACGTCCCGTTAAAGGAAAGAGTATAGGGCTAATAATCGATGGTCCAAACATTCTCCGCAAGGAGTTTGGCATAAAGCTCGAGGATGTCATAGAGGCCCTCGAAAGGATAGGGAAGATACGAGTCGCAAAGGTTGTTCTCAACCAGTACGCGCCTCAGGGCCTCATAGAAGCCGTGGTGAACCAGGGACTTGAGCCGATAATAGTGGCAGGCGACACCGACGTTAGAGTAGCGATAGAAGCCATGGAACTTATATACAACTCCGATGTGGAGGTAATATCCCTAGCCACCCGCGACGCCGACTTCCTACCAATAATAAACGAGGCAAAGCGGAAGGGAAAGGAGACAATAGTTATAGGTACCGAACCGGGGTTTTCCGTCGCCCTTCAGAACGCCGCCGACTACGTCATAAAGATGGATGGAAAAGGTGGTTCTTCTTAGGTGTCATAGTAACCTCAATTTCTGGACATTTCTGGGAAGGAAAGATTTATTTAGTCACTTCATCACCTGTTTATTGAAATTCACAACCGATTAATGGAGGTGGTTCAATGAAAAAGCTCGCCATCCTTGCACTTACACTGCTCCTGTTCGGGGCAATTGGGGCGATTAAGCCCGTCAAAGCGCAGGAAACCCTGACCGTCTACTCTTATAACAGTATAGAACCCTGGATGAAGCAGATAATCCCTATTTTCGAGAAGGAGTACGGCGTCAAGGTGAACCTTGTGCTCATAGGCGACACTGGCGAAGTCCTTAACCGGCTAATCCTTGAGAAGGGTAACCCACAGGCAGATGTTGTCGTTGGAATAGACAACAGCTACCTCCAGAAAGCCATACAGGCAGGTGTGCTTGAACCCTACAAGCCGAGTGACGTCAATGTTATTCCAAAGTGGATAATCAACGACTTCGACCCGAGCTTCCACCTCACTCCCTACGACTACGGAGCCATAGCCATCGTCTACAAGAAGGACATCGTTAAAAACCCACCGAAGACCTTCGAGGACCTCCTCAAGCCCGAATGGAAGGGCAAGCTCATCGTCGAGGACCCGAGGACAAGCTCCACTGGGATGGCGTTCCTTCTGTGGACGATAGGAGCCTACGGAGACAGGTGGCTCAATTACTGGGAGAAACTAAAGGAGAACGGTGTTCAGATAGTCAAGAGCTGGGATGCCGGCTGGGAAATGTGGGACAAGGGTCAGGCTCCGCTCTTTGTCAGCTACGCCACTGACCCAGCCTACGATGCTTGTGAAGACAAGAATATTCCACCTAAGATAGGTGCCCTATTCCTTAATGGCACCGCCTATGTCCAGATTGAAGGTGCGGGAATCGTCAAGGGCGCCAAGCATCCCGAACTGGCAAAGAAGTTCATTGATTTCCTTATAAGCAAAGAGGCTCAGGAGAAACTCCCAACGACCCAGTGGATGTATCCGGTGAACAAGTACGTTAAACCACCCGCCTGCTTCAACTACGCCCTCAACGTTACCAAGGAGGTCAAGCTCAGTCCCAAGGAGATAGGACAGAACTACAAGAAGTGGCTCGAGCAGTGGACCGAGCTTATGGTCGAGGGAAAGAGTCCTAACGAGATAACCGGGACTCCAGCAAGCACCACCTCAGGCACCAGCACCACTTCAAGTGGCGGACACAGCATCTGTGGGCCGGCCCTCATAGTCGCCCTCGCGGCAATGCCACTCCTTCTCAAGAAGAGGAAGTGAGCTTCCTTCTCTTTCTCCTTTTTCTTCACCGCAACTTTTATAAGAGCACCCCGGCACCTTAGGAGCGAGGGCCCGTAGCCTAGCAGGATAGGGCGCCGGCCTTCTAAGCCGGAGGTCGCGGGTTCGAATCCCGCCGGGCCCGCCAGAAAACAAACTTCGCCTTCGTGAAGTTTGATCAAGGTTTGCATGTCACTTTTAGAAATTCCCAGTTTTGGGAAGGGTTTGCTCTTTCACTTGTAGGGTTACAGTGTTTCACTGTTAGAATAACACCCTCCGGGTGTTAAGGGGAAGTTGAAACCTTTTTTAGATTGCGTTTTCAGGTGCAAACCCGCTTTGAGCTTGCGACTTGAGGAGACATGCAAACTCATTCTTGAATTTTTCGGGAAGTTCGCCCTTTGATCAAAAACCTTGTACTGCAAAGTTTGCTTGCTTCGCAAAGCGC
>Ga0256829_1000410_pt1 | contig 43983 bp, 37 predicted proteins | sample 131447metaG_FD_185979 | JGI IMG/M metagenome (GOLD analysis project Ga0256829, IMG submission 185979) | Hydrothermal vent microbial communities from Lau Basin, Pacific Ocean - 131-447 | ecosystem: Environmental > Aquatic > Marine > Hydrothermal vents | place: Pacific Ocean: Lau Basin | collected... | reverse complement strand
TATAAGGTGCATGATATCAAATTTAGTTTTAGAAAATAATGGCTCTAAAAGTGCTGTAATTATTGGGAATGTAAATAGTGATAACATACCAATCGCAACACTAGATTTTTGCAGTGCAATAAAGTAAGTAATCCAATGTAATGCCATAAAGATGGATGCAATTATAAAACCACCTAAATCTTTTTTTGTATGAATCTTTAATTTGATGTTTTTAAACTTACAATAACCCAATAAAATAAGCATAGCCAAAATGCTTCGCCACCAAATTGTTACTGGTGCTGGCATATCTATATATTTACCTAAAGCACCAGAAGTACTTATTAAAAAGGTTGCAAAGGTAAGTTCTAAAACGTGCTTAAAATGTTGGTCTTTCACTTTGGGGTGAGTTGTGTTAGCGATTGGAATGACATCCTTAATTTTGCTGCCATATATGGCAAAATTAAGATATAATGAAAAGCGCGACCACCTTTTGCCATTAGAAGCAAAAGGTGGAAACACCCAAATTTTATTTATGTAGCTCTGTAAAATATTGATAGAAATACGGAATAGTTTCTATGCCTTTTAGATAATTCCATACGCCAAAATGTTCGTTTGGACTATGTATTGCATCGCTATCAAGACCAAAGCCCATTAAAATGGTTTTGCTTTTTAGTTGCTCTTCAAAAAGTGAAACAATAGGAATACTTCCGCCACTACGTTGTGGTATAGGTGTTTTTCCAAAAGTTTGTTCGTAAGCTTTACTTGCAGCTTGATAACCAACACTATCTATTGGCGTTACGTAACCTTGTCCGCCATGATGTGGTTTTACAATTACTTTTACACCTTCTGGAGCAATGTTTTCAAAATGTGTTTTAAATAGTTGGGTGATCTCTTCCCAATCTTGATTTGGTACTAATCGCATTGATATTTTTGCATAAGCCTTGCTCGGAATAACGGTTTTTGCACCTTCGCCAATGTATCCGCCCCAAATTCCGTTAACGTCTAAAGTTGGTCTAATGCTGTTGCGTTCGTTAGTTGTGTAACCGGCTTCACCATAAACAGCATCAATATCTAATGATTTTTTATAAGCGTCTAAAGAAAAAGGTGCTTTTGCCATTTGTGCACGTTCTTCTTGGCTTAATTCTTCAACTTTATCATAAAAACCAGGAATGGTAATGTGGTTATTTTCATCATGAAGCGAAGCAATCATTTTTGTTAATACATTTATTGGATTAGCAACTGCACCACCATATAATCCAGAATGTAAATCGCGATTTGGACCAGTGACTTCAACTTCTACATAGCTTAAACCACGTAAACCTGTGGTAATAGAAGGTACATCTTTTGCAATCATGCCAGTATCTGAAATTAAGATCACATCATTAGCTAATTTTTCACGGTTTTCTTTTACAAACTTTCCAAGATTAACGCTACCAACTTCTTCTTCACCTTCGATCATAAATTTAACATTACACGGTAAGAAATTATTTTTGGTCATAAACTCCATTGCTTTGACGTGCATGTACATTTGTCCCTTGTCATCACAAGCACCACGTGCAAAAATTGCACCTTCAGGATGTAAGTCTGTAGGTTTTATTACAGGCTCAAAAGGTGGCGAATGCCATAAATCTAGAGGATCTGGTGGTTGTACATCGTAATGACCGTATACTAAAACGGTTGGTAAATTTTTATCAATTATTTTATCTGCATAGACAATAGGATAACCATCTGTTGGGCAGATTTCTACGTTGTCACAACCTGCTTTTTTTAAACTTTCTGCTACAACATCTGCAGTATTAAAGGTATGTTCTTTGTAAGCAGAATCTGCACTAATAGAAGGAATTTTTAAGAGTTCTATTAGCTCGTCAATAAAGCGTTGTTTGTTGTCTTTTACGTATGTTGAAATGTTTTGCATAAGAGAATTTTATGATTTATGTAAAAGTACAAAAAGCAAATCAAAAAAATCTGCTATTAACTTGTTTGTAAATTGAAACTATTGATTATATTTGCAATCCGAAATTAACGGAAACAAGTTGCAGGCGTGGTGGAATTGGTAGACACGCTAGACTTAGGATTAAACCAAATAAAAAGTGTTAAAATATTAAAATGCGGGCGTGGTGGAATTGGTAGACACGTCAGACTTAGGATCTGATGCCGCGAGGTGTGGGAGTTCGAGTCTCCCCGCCCGCACAAAAGCCGAAGAGAAATCTTCGGCTTTTTTCATTTGAAAATAGTGGCTAAAAATAGGGCAGGTACAACATAGGTACAACATTTTGCTTTTTTTTTGTGCTAATATAAAATGATATGCTTTTTAATTTTTTGACATTAAGTGCTATGAAAAACTCTTTATTTCAATAAAGTCTAGCGTTTTTTTATCATTCTATTCAAAAAACATTCTCTTTCAGTTACTTTACTCTTGTCCCAAAAAAAGCATAAATATGGGACAAATTCTTGTATTTAAACATCTACATTCTTCAACGAATAAAAGTTAGAATTGAGCATACTTTAGGGTGAAGTTTATTATCATACAATATACACGCAAGGTAAACTCGTAAAATACTTCCATCAAAAGACTACGGCATAAAGCCAACGCTTCTTCCCCTACTCATTTATTCCGTTTCCTTTTGAGCCAAGATTTTATCTTCCGTTTGGTTTCTGCTCAAATATTGTTTAATCAAAAATTTGAGTATTATGACAACAAAAGCGAGTACCAAAATGAAGCGCAGTAGAGCGAAATCTACTGCCAAGAAAGAAGTAAACGGAAAGAAATCCGAAGTACTTCAAATTCAGAACTTACCATTGGGTAAAATCAAGCCTGACCTTGAACAGCCCAGAAAAACTTTTAATGATGATGCCTTGCAGCAGCTTTCTGAGAGTATCGAAAAGCACGGTGTGTTGCAGCCAATCACGGTAAGGCAACTAAATGGCCATTATATCATCGTGATGGGCGAACGCCGATATCGTGCGAGCAAGCTTGCAGGAAAAAAGACCGTACCCTGTATCGTAAGAACTTATGAGAACAATGATGTTCTGGAAGTTCAAATCATCGAAAACCTGCAAAGACAGGATGTTGAACCGACCGAAGAAGCCGATGCGATTGCTTACCTAAGTGAGAAGTATTCATCTACCGAAATTGCGAAGCGATTGGGTAGAACGGATAACTTCATCAGACAGCGTTTGAAACTGGCCGGATTAATTGATGGTTTCAAGCATTTTGTACGCAATGGCGAAATGACCATTTCCTTGGGCGTAGGCGTGGCACTTTTTGAACCGGAAGAGCAACAGATGATGTTGGAAACGATGGGCGAGGATTTTAATGCACATCAGATAAACAGGATGATTAAAGACCAGACATACTATTTGGAAAAAGCATCTTTTGATGTAGCCGATAAAAAATTGGTCCCAAAAGCTGGGTCTTGTGTTGAATGTCCTTTCAATGCCGCAAATCAAGGCAATCTGTTCGGCGAAGGAAAGATGGTCTGTACGAAAGCAGCCTGTTTTGAAACGAAGAAAAGCAAATCGCTCTTGAACCTGATTGAAAAATCCAAGAAAGAGAATATCCTTCTAATTCCTGAAATACGACAGTATTGGGCAGATGACGAAAACAATAAGCTCATTATATCCCAATTGGTAAAGAACGGATTGAAAGTTTATTTACTGGACGATGTTGAAATTATAGAGAATCCGATTGAGCCAACAATCGAAGCTATTCAGAAAGAATATCAACATTACGATTATTCTGAAGATGAATTAAAGGCAGAATTGGATGAAGCAATGCAAAATTATAAAGAAGCATTGGAAAAATTCAGTTCAGCAAAAGAAGAAGGATTTAAAAACGGTATTGTGTTCCATCCCGATTCATTCCAGCACAAGGAAATTTTTGTAAAGATTGTTGAAAAATCAAAGAACGATTCTACGGAATATTCGGCACCATTGGCGAACAGAAAAATGGCAGATTGTACGCCTGAAGAACAAATCGTAAAAATTAACGAAAGGGAAATCCGTAAGAAGCAAATTGAGAATAACAAGCAGTTTGAAGAAGTGGTTCAGATGATTCGTGAAACGAAATACGTTGATACAAAGAAAACACTTTCAACAGATGAAATGGTGGCATTCTCGATATCGCTATTTGAGAACAATGTGGACTATATGAGCCAACAAAAGTATTTCTCAAAGTTCTTGGGCGACACTTTAAAGATGACCAAAGTTGAAATGGTCGAGAATTTCAAGAAGAAATTCAAAAAGGAAATCTTCCATAAGCTGATACGGTATATGCTCACGAAACAAGTTCATTTTGGCGAAAGCAATCACGTCAATAATCTGACAAACATTTCATTCTACAGCGCAATGCAAGGATATTACAAATCCAAGATTGCCGGCATAGAAAAGGAATATGCCGAAAAACGAGACAAGCGTGAAGCACGTTTGAAAGAGCGTATCACAGTTCTTGAAAAGCAAATTAAGGAACTCAACGATTAGCTTTTGTTGTTTGGAGAAGGGTCGGCATTCGTGCTGGCCCTTTTTCTTTTTTATGATAGTGTTTTGAAAGTTGGGTTCATAAGGAAGGGGTTATCAATCAATAGTTAGCGCAAAGGTAAACTCGTAAAATACACCCATCAAAAGACTACGGCATAAAGCCCACGCAACACCCTACGCTTATTTATTCCGTTTCCTTTTGAGCTGAGATTTTAGCTTCCGTTTGGGTACTGCTCAAATATTGTTTAACTAAAATTCAAAAACTATGTATTTACAAAATTTGCAACAGGATGAAATCTTTGTTCCATCAGAAATGAAATCCTTAAAAAGTCTGACACAGATGGAATCTCGAAGAGGGCTTGAAAATGCCATTATTTCAAATGGCAAAATCGTCAATGTGGTCTCGAACAGTTATGGCCATATTCCAAACCAACTGTTCTTCAAGAAAGCCGAGGAGATGTTAACCGATGCACAACTGAATTTCCACAAACGCACCATAAACAAGAATGATAGGTCGTTCATTACTGACTTTATTATCGATGACAAAAGCCAGTTTACTGTCAAGAACGATAAAGATTTGATACTTCCGATGCTTCGGTTCAAAAACTCGTATGACGGAAGTGAAAAGACCTCTGGTCACTTTGGGTTTTATAGAGAAGTGTGCTCAAATGGTCTGCACGTTTCACAGGCTGAAATCGAGTTTTCCATAAAGCACAGTAAGAACAATACGCACTTAATTATGCCGAGGTTGAACAATCTTTTCGATAAATTTCTGGACAACGAATTCTACACCATTACCAAGAAATTCGACAAGATGAAGGAATTTAAAATCATCGACACACAAGAATTTGTGAAAGCGATTCTTGACAGAACGAAATTGTTCAGATATGAATGTAGCGACAAGAATAGCGACCCTTCAAAAAAGTCTCGTGAGGTCATAGAAATCTTGAACTACGAAGCCTTGCTACTGAATGAAGAACCAAATCTGTGGTTAGGTTACAATGCATTCAATTCAGTACTTCATAACGTTTTGAAGAAAAGCTTCGGCCAACAAGAACGGTTAGATAAAAAGCTGTTTGATGAAGTCTATGCTATGGCATAAAGTTAATATAGGTTTGTCCAGTACCTCAAACTGGATTTTTTCTGCCTTACCATTTTGCAACACAGTTGCACCAAAATATTTTTATCTTTGCATTGTGAAAGTTGTAGCAATCATTTTATCGTTTTATTTCTTGGCACTCAATGTAGTGCCTTGTAGCGATGCGGCAAATAGAGCTGATGATACCCAAGTAGTTACAGTAATCGATATTGATGGCGACCACGACCAAGACTGTGAGTTATGCTCGCCTTTCTGTCAATGCCATTGTTGTCACGTTCACACGATAAATTTTGGGCTTGTTGCATTTCAACCGCTACAGCCTGCTATTCCTCAAGAATTCTTTGCCCATTTCGATGACCTTGGCAAAGATATTCCCCATTCCATTTTACAGCCACCACAGGCATAATTCAGTTTTTTTAAAGGATAATTATATCCTTTTTTGACCAAATCCTGGTTCTCATACTAGATCCTTGGTCCTATTGATAGATTTTGTTAGGCACAAAATTATTATCAAGAATTTTAATTGAATTAAATTTTTATTTATATGATTAATAAGATAATCGCATTTTCCATTAATAATAAATTTATTATTGGACTACTTACCTTAGCGCTGATAGGGACGGGTATTTGGTCCATGATGACCGTCAACCTGGGATCGGTGCCAGATATTACTAACAATCAGGTTCAGGTGATCACCCAGTCGCCAAATCTTGCCACAGAAGATATTGAACAATTTGTAACCTATCCCGTAGAACTTTCGATGGGTAATTTACCTGGAGTTACAGAGATTCGCTCTATCTCACGCTTTGGCCTTTCCGTAGTTACTATCGTTTTTGAAGACGATATGGGAACCTATCTTCCTCGACAGCTGGTACAGGAAAAACTAAACGAACTGGGCGAATCTATCCCTGAAAAATTTGGAAGTCCATCTATGGGTCCCATCTCTACTGGTTTAGGTCAAATCTATGAATACACTATAAAGCCAGAGGAGGGTTTTGAAAACAAGTATTCGCCTATGGAACTGCGCACCGTGCAAGATTGGGTTATCAAACGACAACTCACATTACTGGAAGGCGTGGTAGAGGTCAACTCTTATGGAGGCAGTATTAAACAGTACGAGGTCACTGTCAACCCAGATAAGTTGAATAGTTTGGGTATTAGTATTTCACAAGTGTATGAGGTTCTCGCTCGGAACAATGTGAATACAGGCGGTGCTTACATAGAAAAAAATAAAATGTCAAATTTCATAAGAGGTGAAGGTCTTATTCGCTCTTTGGAAGACATTAAAGATATTTCGATTATTAACGAGGGCAACATTCCCGTAACTATTGGAGATGTTGCAACACGCGTCCATTTTGGGAATCAGGTACGTTATGGTGCTTTTACGCAAGACGGTAAGGAAGCCGTGGGAGGAATAATAATGATGCTAAAAGGTTCAAACCCTAATGCGGTTATTCAAAATGTTAAGAATCGTATGGCAGAAATTGAAAAATCCCTGCCAGAAGGTCTCACTATCGCCCCTATCATTGATCGTAGTGAGCTAATTGCCAGAACGACCGATACCGTTAAAACCAATTTACTGGAAGGCGCCCTAATCGTGATATTTGCCCTTGTTTTATTGTTGGGTAGTTTAAGAGGTGGCATCATAACGGCCACGACCATACCGTTGTCCTTGCTTTTTGCCTTTATATTAATGAAGCAATTTAATGTATGGGCAAACTTAATGAGCTTGGGAGCTATAGACTTTGGGATTATCATAGATGGTGCGGTAATTATAATAGAAGGAACAGTATATGAGATCCAAAAACGGATTAGGTCTGGAAAGCTAAAATTCAATCAAGGAGTGATGGATAAAGTTGCCTACGATGCCGGAAGCACAATGATGGGTTCTGCGTTCTTTGGACAGATAATCATTCTCATTGTTTTTACACCTATACTTTTTCTTACAGGTGTAGAAGGCAAAATGTTTAAACCGATGGCATACACCTTTGGGTTTGCAATGATAGGTGCCATCATCCTGTGTCTTACGTATGTGCCTATGATGTCTGCACTCTTTATGAAGCCAGTACAAAATACCAAAAACTGGTTTGGCAAGTTTGAGCGCTGGCTCGAAAAGATAAGTGATAAAATCATAGGTGCCATTCATAGTGCGTATATGCCTTTGTTAAAGGGAGCACTTAAACTAAAGCTTATCGTGTTATCATCTTCTGCTGTTCTACTTATTATTGCTGGTTTTATATTTTCTAATATGGGTGGAGAATTTGTGCCGCAGCTTGACGAAGGTGATTTAGCAATGCAAGCGCTCATTAGACCAGGAAGTTCGCTATCAGAATCCATTGAAGTTTCCAAAAAGATAGAAACCATTCTATTAGAAAATTTCCCTGAAATTAAAACAGTCACTGCTCGTATAGGTGTTGCAGATATTCCTACAGACCCTATGCCTATGGACATTGCAGATATGTACATCATCCTTAATAAGGATATGGACGAGTGGACAACAGCTTCTACTAAAGAAGGTTTGATAGATGCTATTAGAGACAAATTGGATGAAGAACTCGTAGGTGTGAATTTAGTTTTTACCCAACCGGTAGAGTTGCGATTTAACGAGCTGTTAGAAGGTGTAAGAGAAGATATTGCGGTAAAGCTGTATGGCGAAGATTTAGATGTGTTATCAGAAAAAGTACAGGAAATGGCAGCGATTATACAGACCGTTCCTGGTGCTGGTGATGTGAGTGCAGAACGAACTGCTGGATTACCACAGATGACCGTAAAATATAAGCGTGATAAAATGGCGCAATATGGACTGGATATTCAAAAAGTAAATGATTACATAAGTACCGCATTTGCAGGTGGTACGGCTGGTGTCATCTTTGAAGGCGAGAAACGATTTGATCTCGTGGTACGATTTGATGAAAGTCATAGAAAAAGTATTGATGACCTGCGCAATATGTACATCGATCTTAAGGATGGCAATCAGATACCCATTATCGAAATAGCCGAAATTGAATACGTCCCTGGACCTATGCAAATCTCACGTGACAATACGTATAGAAGAACCTACGTAGGTGTAAATGCTCGAGGCAGGGATGTGGAATCTGTAGTAAAAGATATTCAGCAAAAATTAGATGAAGAATTGGACTTGCCATCAGGATATTATATTACCTATGGTGGAGAGTTTGAAAACCTACAAAGCGCAAAGGATCGTTTGGTCATTGTGGTGCCCATCGCCTTATTCTTGATATTTATACTATTATACTTTGCCTTAAAATCCTTTTCACAATCGCTAATGATTTACATCGCGATTCCCTTGGCAGCTATCGGTGGTGTGTTTGCTTTATGGTTGCGAGATATGCCTTTTAGTATCTCGGCAGGTGTAGGATTTATTGTACTATTCGGTGTCGCGGTTCTTAACGGGCTGGTTCTTATAAACCGATTTAATTCCTTAAAAGAAGAAGGTGTGATAAGTATAAAGGATCGAATATTTCAAGGGACTAAAGAACGTATTCGTCCCATTATGCTCACGGCCACCACAGATATTTTTGGCTTTTTACCTATGGCATTTTCCACATCGGCCGGTGCAGAAGTCCAACAGCCGCTAGCTACGGTAGTTATCGGTGGGATGCTTACAGCCACGCTGCTCACGTTGGTCGTGCTTCCCGTGCTATATACCTTTATAGAAAAGAGACGTGAGCGCAAAGAGCAGAATAAGATTGGTTCATTTAATTCGAAAGCATTAACTACGATTTTGATACTTGGTTTTATGTTAGGTGGTACCGCTTTCGCGAAAGCGCAACAATCACAAACATCTTTGCAAGAAATTGTAGTTCAGGACAGCATCACGCCCATCACATTATCACAAGCTGTAGAAATTGCCAAAGAAAATTATCCTGCACTTAAAGCAAACCAACTCGAAATTGATAGACAGAATGCACTCACGGGCAATGCATATGATTTCGGAAGTACGCAGATATTTACTGGTGGCGAAGAAGTGGCCGATGGTCAGGGCATTTATACCTTGATAGGTATTGGTCAACAGAATATTGATCTACTGGGAATAGGTGCCAAAAAACGCTTACAACAACAGCGCATTCAGTTGGCACAAACGGCATTTGACCTTTCAGAAATTCAAATAGAACGGGAAGTTAAAAAAGCCTGGTCAGAAGCTTTTCAGGCAAAGAAGAAATTTGTTCTTTATCGAGAACTGGACAGCATTTATGGTCAATTTGCACAATCTGTAGAACTCAATTTTGAAGTCGAAGCCATTTCGAGACTGGAATATGCTGCTGCGCGCAATCAAGCGTTACAGATAACCAACAGGTTTCAGCAGGCAGAAACAGATTATTTAATCGCCTTGCAAAAACTCAATCTTTGGTTGACACCAGATACGATGTACACCGTTACTAATGAATTGGAAGCTACTGAAATTTCAATTTTAGAGACTGATGATACATTGGATGAACATCCCGAGGTATCGCTTTCGCGAAAGCGTATAGACGAAGCACAGGCAAGCTATGATGCAGCAAGAGCAAATTTGTTGCCCAAATTCAATCTGCAAGGTGGCCTGCAACGTGTAAATGGCGATAGTGGTTTCTACACCTATCAGGCAGGGATTTCCATACCGCTGTTTTCTGGCCCAGACCGCAGCCGCGCAAAAGCTGCTAAACTGGATGCACAGATTGCAGAAACCAATGCCGCATTCAAACAACGCGAGCTGCAATCCCAATATACACAAGCACAGCAAAATTATACACGATGGCGAGATACTTGGTTTTTCTATAAAACCGAAGCTCTGCCACTTGCCATAGACCAGCGCAAAGGCGCATTGCTCGCCTACAAAGAAGGTGCGCTTGATTATGCAGCATTCACGCAAATTATACGTGATGCCATACAGACCGAAATGGATGCACTGGACGCACTCGATAATTATTTAGAAGCCTTGTTTAAACTACAATATTTCCAAAACTAAAAAAAGATGAAAAAATTAAAATATATACCGATTACCACAATGCTTTTTGCATTGACATTATTCAGCTGTGGCGACTCAAAAACTGAAGATGGCCACGATGAAGCCACCCATTCTGAAACAGAAGAAAATCACTCTGAAGGGGAAGATGAAGAAGATAATATGGAAGGCGAAGCTAAGGAAGTAATGCTCACGGCACAGCAGTTTGAAGCCTTACAGATGGAAATTGACACGCTCTCACAACGTTATATGAGCGGTTATGTAGAAGCAAATGGCACGCTGGAAGTACCACCCCAAAACGAAGCATCCATTACCGCCATAACAGGAGCAAATGTGGCATCCATAGAAGTAATAGAAGGTGATGAAGTGAAAAAAAATCAAGCGGTTGCCTATCTCTCACATCCCAGCATCATACAGATACAGAGCGATTACTTAAATGCACACAGCAACAGTCGGTTTTTAAAACAAGAATACGAACGTCAAAAAAGGCTTTATGAAGCTGGTGTGGCATCTGGTATGAATTTCCAAAAGGCAACGGCAGACTATCAGTCATCTACCGCAATGGTAAACGGGCTGGAAGCACAATTGCGACAGTACAACATCAATGTGAATGGCGTGCGCAATGGCACTATCTACCAGCGTGTGGCATTGCGCAGTCCCATTGCAGGGGTTGTAGAAAAAGTTTTTATAAAAACTGGACAATATGTGGAGCCACAGACCAACCTAATGGAAATAGTAGATACAGACCACGTACACGCAGATTTAATGGTTTTCGAAAAAGATGTTGATAGGGTAAAAAAAGGTCAACAAGTACGATTTAGCGTTCAATCAAGACCAGGAACGGAACTCGTTGCCGAAATTTATTCAGTAGGAAAAACCTTCGAGCAAGATCCCAAAGCGGTGCACGTACACGCAGAAATTGAGAACAAAGGTGGTGGTCTTATCACAGGAATGTACATTAAAGGTAGGATTGAAGTTGATAACGATGAAACCGCTGAAACCGCATTACCAGAAAGTGCCATTATTACAGAAGGTGGTAGGGATTATGTGTTTAAAGCGCAAAGGGAAGGCAACACTTGGAGTTTTATACCAGTAGAAGTCACTACGGGCGAGAAGGATGGTGACTGGATAGCCATACGTTTTTTTGAAACCCCAGATTCCAACACGCGTTTTGCATTCAATAATGCCTATTACCTTATGGGAGAAATGAAAAAAGGAGAGACAGAACACGAACATTAAAAGATATGAAAGAGGCAAGAAAAAGAAATTTAAAAGAAGCCAGAACACTACAGATTTGGAACGTTATTTATGATGTTATTGAAGTGGTGGTCTCGCTTATTGCAGGATTTACGGCAAATAGTTCGGCTCTGATAGGTTGGGGATTGGACAGCACGATTGAAGTGGTTAGTGCGGGAACATTAGGCTGGCGACTACACGGCGAGATTAAAGGTATCGATGAAGAAAAAGTAAAACGAAGACAAAAAATCACGTTAAACGTAATTGCAGTTTCCTTTACGCTCATCTGTATTTTCATTTCCTACGATTCCATTACAAAGCTTATAAATAAAGAAACCGCAAACTGGAGCACGATGGGACTGATTATATTATTGGTTTCCCTCGCTGTAAATCCAATTCTAATATATTTCAAAAGAAAATATGGAAAGAAATTAGACAGTCCAGCCTTGCTGGCTGATGCTAAAGACACCTTTATTTGCTTATACCAAACCGTGGTCGTACTTATAGGATTGCTATTGGTCAACTGGTTAGGCTGGTGGTGGGCAGATCCTGTGGCGGCATTACTTATCGTTCCGTACGCTGCAAAAGAAGGCTATGAAGCCTACAATAAAGCTAAAAATATCAATTATAACACCGCACAAAATGACTGAAATTGAAAAAACATTAAATGACCATAACGTGCGTCCCACCGCAATGCGCATCTTGATTTATAAGTATATGGCCGATAGGGATGCCGCCATCGCCCTGACTGATATTCAGAATGCTTTCGCAAAAGCGGATAGAACCACATTGTACCGAACCCTAAAAACGTTTGAAGAAAAAAACGTGGTGCATCACATAGATGACGGAACTGGAATCTCTAAATACGCACTTTGTGAAGAAGGCTGTAATTGTGAAATAGAACAGGATTTGCATTTACATTTTCATTGCACTAACTGTGACGAAACAGTTTGTTTAACGGAACAAAAAATCCCGCATATCAATTTGCCAGATGGATATTTGGCAGAGGATGTTAATCTCGTGGTTACGGGAATATGCGAAAAATGCAGCAGTAATTTACTTTAATAAACAAACGAACAAATTAGATTGATTTTGAAAAAAAGCACTTTTATAATAACTAAAATGGACTGCCCTTCAGAAGAGCAGATGATTCGGATGAAGTTAGAGTCTTATGCTCAAGTAAAACACTTGGATTTTGATATTCCAAACAGAAAATTGGAAGTATATCACGTGGACGACGTCAAGGCGATAAAAACGTCTATAGCCAGCTTAAAACTTGGGGATTCCTTAGAAGGAACCACAGAAGCCGAACCACCCGTAATGGAAGACCAATCCAAACAAAAAAGAATCCTATGGTGGGTCTTGGGCATCAACTTTGGCTTTTTCGTTATCGAAATGACCACCGGTTGGATTTCTTCTTCGATGGGTCTTGTGGCAGACTCATTAGATATGCTGGCAGATTCCATCGTATATGCATTAAGCCTATTTGCGGTAGGCGGTGCCATTTCAAGAAAAAAGAAGGTTGCGAAATACAGCGGATACTTTCAGATGGCATTGGCAACACTTGGGTTTGCAGAGGTCTTGAGAAGGTTTTTTAGCAATACCGAAACACCCTTGTTTCAATGGATGATTATCGTTTCAATTTTCGCATTGGCAGGTAATTTGATATCGCTCTGGCTCATCAACAAGGCAAAGAGTCAAGAGGCTCATATGCAGGCAAGTGCCATTTTTACATCCAATGATATTATTGTTAATGGTGGTGTTATAGTAGCTGGGGTGCTGGTTTATTTTCTGAATAGTAAATGGCCCGATTTAGTGATTGGCGGCATCGTTTTCACTTTTGTAATGCGCGGTGCATTGAGAATATTGAAATTATCGAAGTAGTTTTTAAAATGATATCAAACTTGATTTGAACATATGAAAAAGAAAAAAATAAACTTACGTGACTTAGAACCAAAAAAACAACAAGGCGAGCACAGTCACGACGATGGCCATAACCATAGCAGCCCTGAAGAAATTTCAAATTTTAGAACCTATCTACCGGCTATTTTCAGCTTTGTGATGTTGATAGCCGGAATCGCTATTGATTACTTTGATGCGTTTCCTTTCTTCAAAGGATGGATTCGCGTAGTATGGTACACGGTAGCCTATATCCCTGTAGGTTTTCCGGTGATAAGAGAAGGCTGGAAAAGTATTAAAAATGGTGATTTTTTTACGGAATTCTTCTTAATGTCCATAGCCACTTTAGGTGCATTTGCCATTGGCGAATATCCCGAAGGTGTTGCCGTAATGCTGTTTTATGCTGTGGGCGAACTCTTCCAAAATGCGGCCGTTAACCGTGCGAAAGGAAATATAAAAGCCTTACTCGATGTAAGACCCAATGAAGCTTTGGTTTATCGTGATGGCGACTTTGTTTCAGTAAATCCCGAGACTGTTGAAATTGGCGAAAAGATACAGGTACGTGTAGGCGAAAAAGTTCCGCTTGATGGTATTCTGCTTTCTGAAAAGGGTTCTTTTAATACTGCTGCCTTGACAGGCGAAAGCAAACCTGATACGATTGCTAAAGGCAATACTGTTTTTGCCGGAAGCATTAATCTTGATGGCGTAATCGAAATCGAGACGACCAAGGAATTCAAGGATAGTTCCATTGCACGAATTCTGGATATGGTGCAGAATGCAACCGCCAAAAAATCAAAGACCGAACTGTTCATTAGAAAATTTGCAAGGATTTATACGCCTATCGTTGTATTCCTTGCCATCGGACTGACGTTTCTACCTTACTTTTTTGTAGATGATTATGTGTTTAGGGATTGGCTCTATCGAGCATTGATATTCCTCGTGATTTCGTGTCCTTGTGCGTTGGTCATCTCTATTCCTCTCGGCTATTTTGGCGGTTTGGGTGCGGCATCGCGCAATGGTATTCTTTTTAAAGGTGCATCCTTTTTAGATGCAATGACCCAAGTAAACACGGTCGTAATGGACAAAACAGGAACCGTTACCAAAGGGGTTTTTAAAATCAAAGAAATCAATTCCATCACATTTGAGGAAGCCGAATTTATGAAATACCTGATGGCAATGGAAGAGCAATCTACCCATCCTATTGCAAAAGCGATTCTCGAATACAAAGCAGACGGTTCGGATTACGAGGCGACCGATGTTTCAGAAGTTGCAGGAAAAGGTTTAAAAGGAACGGTCAATGGTAAAACGGTATTGGTAGGTAATAAAGCTTTGATGACCTCAAATGGCATAGAAGTCCCCTCGGAAACAGATGGTATTGTAGAATCCATCGTAATGGTATCCATTGATGGAAATTTTGCAGGTTATGTAACCATTGCAGATGAACTAAAGGATGATGCGCACCAAGCCATTAAACAAATTCGAGATTCCGGAATTTCAAAAATTATAATGCTATCAGGCGACAAGGACTCTATTACACAGCAAGTTGCAAAAGAGTTAAATATTGATTGGGCGAAAGGTGGATTGTTGCCTGAAGATAAACTCAATGAAGTTGAAGAGCTCAAAAAACAACCCGAAACCAAAGTAGCATTTATTGGCGATGGTATTAACGATGCACCCGTTTTGGCAGCAAGTGGTGTAGGTATTGCGATGGGTGGTTTAGGAAGCGATGTCGCCATCGAAACAGCCGATGTTATCATACAGACCGACCAACCCAGTAAGATTGCAAGAGCGATTAAAATTGGTCGTTCAACGCGAAGAATTGTCTGGCAGAATATTGGGCTTGCCTTTGGTGTAAAGGTTATAGTCCTCATTCTCGGTGCAGGTGGATTAGCCACGATGTGGGAAGCCGTTTTTGCTGATGTTGGTGTTGCTTTATTGGCTATTCTCAATGCTGTTCGATTGCAGAAAATGAAGTGGAACTAATTATTGTCCAAGTTATATTTTGATTTCAAGTCTTAAAACTCTAAAAATATACTCAAATTTCATTAGTTTTGTATTTGATGCAAAAACCAAATAAAATAGCGGCATTTTTCTTTTTAGGCTTGTTTAGCCTATTGATGTTGCATCAGGCTTTTCCACATTTGCATCATCAGCACGAGGAAACGCATTCCCATTCAGATATTGCCCATACTGGCGAACATCATCATCACGATGACAGTTCTCACGAAAAGAAAGAATCACCATACGGTTTCTTTGGATTTTTTATGGATATGCACGTTCATTCAACGGTTTCCAGCGATATTGTTGTACTTAAAAGGAATACTGTTGAGCGGCAAACTATCGTAGATGACAATGTCGTAAAACTTACTTCTGATTTTCAAGAATTTTATGTCGTTGATAATAGGCAAAACGATAAACCGCCAATTTATCATCCGCCCAATAGGCATTTTAATCCTTACCTCTCATCCCTCGATTTACGGGGCCCACCATCTTTAGGTTAATCGTTTAGGAATACCTACCGCTACGGCAGGAATCCTCTTATACTTTAAGATTAAACCTAAAACTTCAAACAATGAATAAATACATCGTATCCGCGATTTGCGGATGCCTGTTCTTCGTTAATGGTTTCTCACAGGATAAAAACATTGGGGAACTGCTAAACGTAATAGAACAGAACAATACTGAGTTAAAAGGCTATCAATCTTTCATTGAAAGCCAACAGCTCGAAAACAAGAGCACCAATAATTTACCCGACCCACAGCTTTCAGGCTATTATTTGCCCTTTGGCGATAACGTATCGGGAAATTACACCGAATATGAAATATCGCAATCCTTCGAATTTCCGACGGTTTACGGTTCACGCAGTAAATGGAACGACTTAAAGGCGATACAACTGCAAACGTCCTATGCCAAAAAGCGGCAGGAAGTTTTATTGGAAGCAAAATCGGTATTGATTGAACTCGCTTTCCTTCGAAAGCAGAAAGCTATTGAATCCGAAAGGCGAACCCAGAGCAAACAGGTTTTCGACCAGGTTCAAGAGCTGTATGATAAGGAACAAGTCGGGATTTTGGATTTGAACAAGGCGAAAATCGCTTGGATTCAAGAGCAATTCGTTGTTCAACAGATTGAAAGCGAAATCCAAATTGTACTGTCCAACCTCAGAACATTGAATGGCGGGAATGCCATTGATGGTTTTACAGCAGGTATCGATTTGCCTATCGAGGTTGCCGAGGTCGAAACGCTTTGGCAAGAAAGATTAACCAGCGACCCTTCGTTACAAGGTTTAAAGGCAGCTGAAACGGCTTCGCTTCAAAAAGTAAAACTGGAAAAAAACAAGGTCTTGCCAAATTTGGCACTTGGTTACAATTATCAGGGTGTTAGCGGCAGTAATTTTTCGGGTTTTTACGGTGGTCTTTCCATTCCGTTGTGGAACAGCAAGAACAAAGTTAAAGCGGCCGAAGCCGATTATGAGTATCAGCAATCGAATACGCAAGTCATTACCGCTTCGCTCTATGCCCAATTTCAAGAAACATACAATCGATACGAATTGATGCTCGAAAAATACAATAAGTATCAAACCACAATGGGCAACTTAAACAGCGAACAACTGCTCTTTAAGGCCTATATGTTGGGCGAATATTCGTTTATGGATTACTATGTAGAGCTTCAGTTTTACCGCAATGCATCTGACAGAATGTTGCAGATGGAAAAAGAAATACAATTACTTCAGGCACAATTATTAAAACATACATTATAAACCTTTAAAACAAAGATTATGAAAATTTCAAAAATAATATTTGCAATAGCAATCGCATCAACATTTTTGGTAAGCTCTTGCAGGGAAACAAAAAAAGAGAGTACAGATGACCACGGTCACGAACACAATGAAGACGGAAGCCATATGCACGAGGAAGACATAGAACAAGAAGAATTTGAAGTAGGAAAAGATTCTATGGAAACGAAGACAAATGACCACGGGCACGACCACGATGCAGACGGTAACCATTCAGATGACGGTTCTGATACCCACAAACACGATGATGGTTCTGAACACCACGACCATTAAAACTCAAATACATTCAAAAGATGAAATATATAATAATTGTGCTTGCCTTTTTGGCAATGTCCTGTAATAACAAGGCAGAAGATGCACACGCACATAATGCAGATGGAAGTCACGTGGGCGAAGAAATTCCACGATTGAACCATACTATCTGGACAGATAAAACAGAACTCTTTGTTGAGTTTCCTGCGCTTATAGTGGGCAACGGCAGCAAATTCGCAGCCCACTTTACGGTTTTGGATAAACACCAACCCGTTCGGGAAGGTTCTGTAACGGTAAGTTTAATAAAAGACGGAAAAGGAATCAGAAATACGGTAGATGCACCGTCATCACCAGGTATTTTTTCGCCTGCCATACAACCGAAAGAAGCTGGGAACTATCAATTGGTTTTTGAATTGACGACACCAGAGTATTCGGATAAAATTTCCATTGATGATGTAATGGTATATGCCACTACGGATGAAGCCATAAAAGCTTTAGGTATGGAAGAAGAAGATGAGGCCATCTCGTTTTTAAAGGAACAAGCTTGGAAAATCGATTTTCAAACCGCGCCCGTGGTTTCTGGTAAAATTTACGATGTCATCAATACGTCCGGCGTTTGGATGCCATCACCAGGATCAACAAAGTCCTTGGCAGCAAAATCCAATGGAGTGGTAGATTTTAAGGTAAACAATCTTACTGAAGGTACAGCGGTAAAACAAGGTCAGTTATTGATGAGCTTAAATAGTCAAGGTTTGGCATCCAATAATTTAAGTACGGATATCGCTTCCGCGAAAGCGACATTCCAACAGGCCAAATCAGAATATGAAAGGAAGAAAGAGCTCTATGAATCCAAAATAGTCCCGAAATCTGAATTTGAAAAAGTAGAGAGCAGTTTCGAGATAGCCAAAGCCAATTATCAATCATTGGTGTCCGGTGTCTCGGGCGGAAGCAAACAAATACGTGCACCTTTTGATGGTTTTATCAAATCCATAACAGTTTCCAATGGCGATTACGTAGAACAAGGCGTAGCGCTTGTAACCATTGGGACGCAACATTCCAGAGTTTTAAAAGCGCAGTTAGCACCCAACTACGGGCTTGCGATGGGCAATGTACAAGGTATATGGTATCAGGATAATGATAACCAATGGAAAGACGTAACTGATGCCGAGGGCAAAATCCTTTCGATTGGTAAGGACGTGGAACGTGAAAACCCTTTGATTTCTGTTTTTGCAGAAGTCAATGCTACCGTCGATATGCCAATAGGAAGTCTAACACCTGTTCAGATAGCGATGGGAAATGCAACACAGAACATAATGATTCCTGTGAATGCTCTCTTGGAAGACTATGGAAGCTATTCAGTTATCGTTCAACTATCAGGCGAAAGTTTTGAAAGACGACCTGTTAAGATTGGAAAGCGCAATGGCGAAAATGTAGAGATACTGGAAGGTCTGCAAGTTGGCGAAGTGGTGGTAACTACAGGAGCATATCAAGTTAAAATGGCTTCAATGTCGGGTTCAACACCGGCGCACGGCCACGAACATTAAAAACGAAGAGAAATGTTAAATAAAATATTATCAATTTCACTTCAAAACAGATTGCTCATTTTATTGGGAGCGGTTGCATTGAGCGTTTTGGGAATCTATTATGCGCGTACAATGAACGTGGACGTATTCCCAGACCTCACGGCACCTACGGTAACCATTCTTACCGAAGCCCACGGAATGGAATCTGAAGAAGTAGAGAAATTAGTGACCTATCAACTGGAAACTGCCTTAAACGGTTCGCCCAATGTAAGGCGAATTCGTTCCTCATCGGCGGCAGGTGTTTCCATTGTTTGGGTAGAATTTGAATGGGGAACGGATATTTACCGTGCCCGACAAATCGTGAGCGAACGTATCCCGATGGTACGAGAGAACCTACCCGAAGGCATAGGAGCACCAACGATGGCACCTATTTCATCCATTATGGGCGAAATAATGCTCTTGGGAGTGACATCAGACAGTCTTTCGCCGATGGAACTGCGAACCTTATCCGACTGGACAATCAGACCTCGCATAAAAGCCATTGGCGGTATTGCGAATGTGGTGGTCATTGGCGGCGATTACAAGCAATACCAAGTATTTGCCAATCCCGAAAAGATGAAGTATTACGACGTGAGCCTATCGGAATTGGTAGAACACGTTAAGGAAGCAAATCAAAATGCGCCCGGTGGTGTCATCAATCAATATGGCAATCAGTACATCATTAAGGGAAGCGGTAGAGCCTATGCGCTGGAAGACTTGCAGGAAGCAGTACTTAGGGAAGTGAATGGTCAAACTATCAAGATTAAAGACGTTGCAACCGTACAGATTGGTGCAGCTGATAAAATTGGCGATGGTTCATTAAACGCAAATCCCGCTGTGATTCTGACTATTTCAAAACAACCCGATGTGAATACATTGGAGTTGACAGACCGACTGGATGAAGCGATTGCTGATTTAGAATCCACATTGCCAAAAGGGGTCAACATCAAAAGTCAAATTTTCAGGCAATCTGATTTCATAGATGCTTCTATTAGTAATCTAAATATGACTCTTTTAGAAGGTGCGTTTTTTGTAATGATTATCCTGTTCATCTTTTTAATGAACTGGAGAACTACCGTTATTTCCTTGCTGGCAATCCCTATTTCATTATTGGTATCCATCATTATTTTGAAATGGCTGGGTTACACCATAAATACAATGAGTTTGGGTGGTATGGCCATTGCCATAGGAGCGTTGGTAGATGATGCCATCATCGACGTGGAAAATGTATATAAACGCTTGCGTGAAAATATCAGAAAACCAAAAGCGGAGCGGGAATCGACCATAAAAGTAGTGCGTGACGCTTCAGTAGAGATACGAAGTTCCATTATCATCGCTACCTTAATTATTATCGTTTCGTTTGTTCCCTTGTTCTTTTTAAGCGGAATGGAAGGCCGATTGTTACAACCGCTCGGAATAGCCTTTGTGACCTCGGTATTGACCTCATTGGTAGTTGCCGTGACGGTCACGCCCATTCTGTGTTCCTATTTATTGGACAATGAAAAGCTTTTGAACAAGCAAGCTGAAGGTACACGTGTGGAGCGATGGTTACAAAAGCATTATGGCAACCTTTTGGAACGTGCAACACGAATTCCCAAAACCATTATTGGCCTAACTGTGATTGCCTTTCTGTTAAGTCTTTTAGTGGTCACACAGTTGGGAAGGAGTTTTCTTCCTGAATTTAACGAGGGTTCTTTAGTAATAAGTGTAGTCGGTCCACCGGGAATGTCCTTGGAAGAAAGTAATAAGACTGGAAAGTTAATAGAGACCATTTTATTGGATATGCCCGAAGTAGAGGTCGTTACTCGAAGACAAGGACGTGCAGAACTGGACGAACACGCGCAAGGTGTGAATGCTTCGGAAATCGATGTGCCCTTTGTTCTCGAAGACAAAACCAAAGAAGAATTCTTTGAAGAAGTCCGAAATAAATTGAGCATCGCACCTGGTGTTAATATCACATTAGGACAACCTATCGCACACCGAATTGACCATATGCTTTCGGGTACACGTGCCAATATTGCAATCAAGATATTTGGTTCAGATTTACAACGTTTGTTTGAAGTTGGTAAAAGCATAGAGCAGAACATTAAGGATATAGATGGACTGGCTGACGTTGCAGTTGACCAACAAATTGAAGTGCCACAAATCCGCATCAAACCCAAACGCCAGATTCTCTCGGCCTATGGAATGACGGTGGGCAATTTAATGGAGCAAGTGGATATTGCCTTTGCGGGGGAAGAAGCGGGCGAGATTTATGAAGGTCAACAGTATTTTGATTTGGTAGTACGCTATGAAAAACAGTTTCGGGACAATATTGAGAACATCAATAAAACCTTGATTAGTTTACCAAATGGCGGACAAACCACGCTGGGCGAATTGGCAACCGTTCAATCGGTAAGCAGTCCAAACACCATCAATCGGGAAGAGGTACAACGAAAGATTGTGGTCGCCGCCAATGTTCAAGGCAGGGATTTACGTGGTGCTGTTAACGAAATAAAGGAAGTCGTGGGCAACAATGTAAATATGCCAGAAGGCTACCGTGTGCAATATGGTGGACAGTTTGAAAGTGAATCCAAGGCATCACAGCTTCTCTTGATAACGGCCATCATTGCCATAGCCATCATTTTCTTGTTATTGTATTATGAATTCAAGGATGTAAAACTGGCGTTCGTAGTGTTGATTAATTTACCGTTGGCATTGATTGGTGGTATCTTGATAGTGTATTTTACTTCAGGTATCATAAGTATTGCAGCGACCATAGGTTTTATCAGTTTGTTTGGTATTGCCACACGAAATGGTATTCTATTGGTCTCACGGTATGAAGATTTGAGAAAAGAAGGAGTACACGGTTTTCAGTTAATAAAAGCTGGAGCTTTAGACAGATTAAATCCCATATTAATGACCGCCTTTACCACAGGTCTGGCATTGATACCATTGGCTCTAAAAGGTGGCGAGCCCGGTAGTGAAATCCAAAGTCCAATGGCCGTCGTAATTTTGGGAGGTTTGCTTTCAGCCACTATTTTGAATTTGGTGGTTATTCCTTGTGTGTATCAGTTGGTTCTAAAAAGGGAAAAATAGCAAACGAATTACAATTAAAAACCTTCTTGCTATGGTAGGAAGGTTTTTTTATGCATTAATTTTATAATCCCACTCAGCACATTCCCCTACATTCCACGCTCGCCTGCTGAAAAAGCAGGCAACCACTTCACTTCGGGCAAAGAGCTTCACTACAAAGGTCTTGGACACAATCCCCAATTTTAGCTTTCCATTCCGTTAACCCTTCCCGCTACGCTGGGAAGGAACACTACATTCCAGAGCCAAAATCGTGAATCAAGTCCGCTTTTTCATCGGAAAGGCATCGCCTCGATTTTCTTAACGGAATTTTCGGTGCGGTCTTCTTGAGTCCTTACTCGAAAATGCCTAAAAACCGAACCGTTGCCTTGCACATTTTAAGGGGTTTATAATGGATAAAGCCTTTGTTGTTTTTCGGGTCGTCGAAAAACAGGCAGTACATAACCAATTCTAAATTAAACCCAGCCACTCATTTCGCTTAACTGTCGGTACGCTCAAATCGCAACTGGCTTTAAAAGAATTGCTAATGCCCTTATGGAACTTGTCAAGACTATACAAGTTTTAGTGAAAAATAAGGTTTCTACTTCCTTGAATCCCGCAAAATGGCGGGATTACTACGTCGCAAACACACCTGATTTTATCCCGAAAAGTCTTGACAAAACCCACTCTATCCATTGTGCGGTGCACGAAAGAAAAGAACAAACACCCCTTAAAATTTAATCTGTTTTAAATCAATAGGGGAATTATAAATCAGTCTGTAATTAATCAGACACAAATCTTTTTATTATGAGTACTATTAAAAATCACGTACAGTTAATTGGAAACGTTGGGCAAGAACCAACAATTACGACCCTTGAAAGCGGGAAGAAAGTAGCCCGTTTTTCATTCGCAACAAACGAGTATTACAAGGACAAGAAAGGCGAAAAGCAAACGGACACCAACTGGCATACCGTAGTGGCTTGGGGCAAGACTGCTGAAATTGTAGAAAAGTATGTCGAAAAAGGCAAAGAAGTTGGCGTATCGGGAAAACTGAAAACCCGAAGCTACACAACCGAAGCAAATGAACAACGCTATGTTACCGAAGTGGTAGCCGATGAAATCTTATTGCTTGGAAGCAAAAGCGACAAGTAATCTTTAAAATTAAATAGGGCGTTCCTCTCGAAAGTTGCGCCCTCTTTTTCATTATTAATCCTATAAATAGAAATCACAATGTAATCGAAGATTCACGATTTCCCATTAAAAAATAGAAACGATGAGTAAAGCACAAGTTAACGAAATTAAAGAACGGTTGCAATATTTTACAGGAACAGAAATGTTCTATTCGCTACCACTTTTGAAAACAAGATTTACGGATGGACTGAAATATCTGTCAGAGGTTGCAGAATGTTTTTGGCTTATTACCGATACTTCGGTAATTGCAAAAAGCCTGATGAACCGAAGCCAATTTATTACGATAGACTTCAAAAAATTATCCGATGAAAAACAAGATTATTTGGGTTATGATGCCGAGATAATTTACAGCGATGGCAACGACAATATTTTGGAAAAACACGGCTACCGAGTTACGGATTTTCCACTCGATGAACTGCGATTGTTTTTTGTAAATGATACGCTGATGTTACCAAGCGAATACTAAAATTTAGAAACTATGATTTATCTAAACTTTACCGATTTAAACGAGGAAACACAAGAGCGATTAATTGCCAATTCCAAGGAAGATATAAAGGAAAAATATGGCAAGTCTATAATGGATTATGCAACAAAGCATAACACTAATTTGGACAAGATGCTCGACGAAGAAGCGTTGCGGAATTTATATTCTTATACCTATGTGTTTAACATATAAATTTCAGAACCAGAATGAAAAGACACCTCTAAATTTTAGGGGTGTTTTTTTGTATTGTAATTAATATCATATCAAAAAAAAGCGTACCTTTATCTCGCTGAAATTCAGCATTCAATTTTAAGTATGGGTTATCCACTTTTCCACTTTCGCCGATAACCGTACACATCTAAAAATAACATATCGGAAAATTATTTTCCTAAAATGGCAATCGGTTTTTTCAACCGGATTGTATGGATTTTTGTCACGCTTGCGCGTGACGAAAAGGAATAGCAAGAGGGTAACACGCTTCGCGATGTTTCGGATTTCTTTTGATTTTCAAATAGCTGATTGTCAGCTATTTGTATATATTTTAAAATCCTGACAATCTACGATTTGCGACAAACGGGCTGAGAACGCCCATTTTTAGGGAGGATTTTGCGACAAATCGGCGAAATATGGACTCATTTATCGGAATTAGATTTAAAAAGGAAACTGCAAAACGTTTCCAAACTTTTTCACGCACTTACTTCAAATCGCACACAGAAGCTATGGCAGCAATGCTGGATTTTTTCTTCTATAACGAAATTTCGCCAAAAGAAAAATTAGGACCAACTGGACGTACCATTGAAGCGAAACTGCTCAAGAGAATAAATGCGGTCATTGCCATAATGCGAGATGTGGAAAAGACGCAAACGAAACCTACGGTGGCAATGATTCAATCCTTATTTGAAGCAGAAGAACCAGAAAAAAAACCACTTATTTTAGAGAAAAAAGTGACTGAGGAAAAGAAAAAAGTTCGTTTCCAAGAGAAGCGAAATTTGAAGAACGAACTATAAATTTTTAAGTTATGTACATTACAATCACACCGCAAAAATTGGATGCAAATTACAGTCAGAGTTCAGCCGATTTTGTGGGCTATTTAGAGAAGGAAAATGAGGGATTAAAAGAAGCTGATATGGAATATTTTTTTAATCAATATGGCGATGAGATTTCTGCTGAAGAAGTTATCAAAGAGATTGATGGCAACACCGCAAAATTGAAAAAGAAAGAACCTAAATTTTACTCGATTACAGTCAGTCCATCTAAGTATGAATTGAAGAGATTGCAGAACAGCAGTCAAGATTTAAAAACCTACACCAGAGAGATAATGAAGGGTTATGTTGCATCCTTCAATCGTGAAATAAACGGACGCCCCATAACAATTGATGATATAAAATATTACGCCAAAATTGAGCATCAACGCACCTTTAAGGGAACAGATTTTCAGATAAAAGGGAACCAACCTTTTGCCACAAAAATATTGCAGCTTAAAACCGAAATCAGAAATATTCAGAAAGGACGAGCTGAAGGGAATATTAAAAAAATGAGAAAAGAAATTGCCAACTTGGAACGCCAAGCACCACATCAACAAAATGGAAATCGGATAGTCCAGGGAATGGTAAAAGACGGAAACCAAAGCCATATCCATATCATTGTGAGCAGAAAAGACGCTTCCAATACATTTAGTCTTTCCCCAGGAAGTAAACACAAAGCATCGGAAGTTGAAATGCACGGTAAAAAAGTGAAACGAGGTTTTGACCGAGATACATTTTTCGCGAAAGCGGAAAAAACCTTTGACAAAACATTTGGCTACAAACGCAATTATGCTGAAACCTATAAGGCTCGAAAAACCTTTGTAAAAAACCCGAACCTATATTTTTCAACATTGATGAAATTACCAGCAAACGAAAAAGCCTTGGCTTTTAAAATGATTACAAAATCTGGATTGCCCATTGTACCGACCATTCCAATTAGCCAAGCTCAAATTGCACTTCGGATTTTTAAACGGTTAAGACGTGGCGCAGAAGTGGCCATAAAATCAAGTTCCATCGGAATCTAATGACTATGCAGATAGATAATCTAATAACGATACTTTCAATTATTGGTTTGGCTAGTACGGTTTTCTATATGCTATTTCGGCTAAGCAGATATGCGTTTCTTTTAAATATACTGTTACTTTCAACTTTGATATTCTATATGTCAGATACAAATGAATTAGTACCGCTAATGCTTTATTTGGTTTGTCCGCTTATGCTAATTAATATAGCGTTGTATGTTTTTCTGCACAAAACCGTAAAGCCTAAAAATGGCGATACCAAATATCGAGTCAGTTTTTCTACGAATAAAGGAAATTTCAAATTGGATAATATAAAACGTGGTGCGTCCGTCATCGGCTCTGCGGGAAGTGGTAAGACTGAAAGTGTGATTTATGGATTTTTGAAGCATTTCCGGAAAGAGCGCTTCTGCGGAATTATTCACGACTATAAAGATTTTGAATTGACCGAAATGGCATATCCACTTTTTAAGGATAACGATATGCCGTTTAAGGTCATTTCCTTCGATAAAATCATCCATCGGGTAAATCCCATTGCACCACGCTATTTAGAGAGCGAGGAAAGCGTAAACGAGGTTTCAAGAGTGCTAATTGAAAATCTTTTAGAGCAAAGAGAAAGTGGAACAACCGGAACTACAAAGTTCTTTAACGATGCCGCTGAAGGTTTGATTGGTGGGTTAATCTGGAAACTAAAAACTACCTATCCGCAATTTTGCACACTTCCTCATTTAATAGCTATCTACCAATACCTTGATACGGATAGCCTCGTGCAGTTTTTGGAAACCAACACCACATCGAGAGCAATGGCAGATGCTTTTATTAGTGGTAAGGATTCTGACAGACAGACCGCTGGTGTAAAAAGTACTTTGGCAAATGCGCTGAAACGAATTAGCACACAACGGATTTTTATGGCATTGTCCGCAGACGAAGTACCTTTGAATATTAATGGTGAGGATAATCCTGCCATAATTTCGGTAGTGAACAATCCAAAATATGAAACGTCTTATTCGCCAGTAATTGCAACCATTATTCACACTATTACAAAGCAAATGAGTGTGCGTAATTCCAAACCCTCATTTTTATTAATGGAAGAAGCACCAACCATTCGCTTGTTAAATATGCACCGCATTCCGGCAACATTGAGAAGCTACAATATTGCTACGATTTATGTAATGCAGGATAAAATACAAAACGATATGATGTATGGCGATAAGGCAAGCAAGGCAATTTTGAGTAATTTATCATACCAGTTTTTTGGTAAAGTAAACGACCCAGACACCGCCAAATACTACGAACGCTTTTTTGAAATCATCAAAGACCCAACCAAAAGCGTAAGTCGTGGTCATAATCTGGATTTTGATACACGTATTACCACAGGCGAAAAGGAAATCCCGAAAATACGAGCAGATGTATTTTTCAGGTTAAAGCAAGGCGAGTTTATTACGTATGCGGATGGGAAGGACAAGAAGGTACAGTTTAAACTGTCTAATATTAAAAGAGAGCTTCCGCAGGAAACGAAGCAGTATTCAAATGTTGATTTAGAAGCTAATTTTGAGAGGGTTTATGATGAGGCGAGGTCGATTTTTAAGTGATGGAGAAGTATAAATTTTCAAAGCGGAATATCTTAATAAGCTTCTTTATCCCTAAAAATTTACGTGATATATGTATATTTAGTTGCGATATAACTATACCTGCAAGCTGAAAAGCCAACCGCATATTCAAGCACATTTGTTTTTAGCCAACGCTAAATCCAACGCTCAAAAAAGCATTAGAGCTTAAGTTTCCCACCGCTCTTCTCACTGGAACCCAAAAAAAATAACTACATTTGGACAATTATTGTCCTGAATATATTTTCAGGAAAAATATAAGGAAATGAATACGAAACAATCGTTTGGAGAGTACTTGCGGAAATTGAGGGAAGACCAAAATCTTCCGATAAGAAAAGTTGCATCAAAACTTGACATTGACCCATCAACATTGGGGAAAATTGAACGTGGAGAAAGAAGTGCTAATAAAGAAATGCTTCCAGTTTTGGCGGAATTGTTCGGAATTGAGGAAAAAACTCTTGGACTTATTCTTTTTAGCGACAAAGTAGCTTATCAGATTATTGAAGAAGAAAATACCAACGAAATCCTGAAAGTGGCAGAAGAAAAAATTAAATATTTAAAAAATAAGAATCTTAAACAAGGTTCATTGGACTTGAAATAAATATGAACATTAAAGACCTTATTAAAAAATATCATTCGAATAGAGACGCATACCTAAAAGCGGACTACAACGAAACTCAGCTTAGGACTGATTTTCTTGACCCATTATTTGAAATGCTTGGTTGGGATATTAAAAACTCGACTGGAAAGCCAACTAACGAACGTGAAGTCTTAGTTGAAGAAGGACTAAAAGCAGATGCTAGTTCTAACACAAAAAAGCCTGATTATACTTTTCGACTATTTTCAGAGCGAAAATTCTTTTTAGAAGCCAAAAAACCGAATGTAAAAATTGAAAACGATAACGAACCTGCAAAACAAATTCGTAGATATGGTTTTACTGCAAAACTTAAAATTTCAGTTCTATCCAATTTTGAATATTTGGCAATCTATGATTGCTCTCAAAAAGTTGGAAAAGATGATTCTGTAACAAAATCTAGAATAAATCTTTATCACTATACAGAATATGAATCAGCTTTTGAGGATATAAAAAAACAGCTAAGTAACGAAGCTGTCTATTCTGGAGAATTTGATGAAACTTGGAAAGAAATTGAAGAGCAATTAAAACTATCTAGCGTAGATGATTTATTCCTTTCTCATATTAACGAATGGAGAATCGTTTTAGGTAAAGAAATTTACTCTCATAAACCTGAACTAAGCATTGAAGAATTAAACGACATTGTTCAATCTTACATAAACAGCATAATCTTTTTAAGAGTTTGCGAAGACCGAAATTTAGAAACCTATAAAACACTTTTAAATTTTGCAGAAAATAATGATTTCGCTTCGCTCATCAAAAAATTCAAAGAAGCCGACAAAAAATATAATGCAGGTTTATTTAATCAACCCTTAACCGAAAAAGTAGTTTCAGATAGCTCTTCGGCATTTTGGGAAATAATCAAAGATTTGTATTTCCCTGAAAGTACTTATTCCTTTTCAGTTTTTGCTTCGGACATTCTAGGAAACATCTATGAAATATTTCTTGGAGAACAACTAGCTATAGAAAACGGGCAAATTCTCTTAAAAAAGAAACCTGAAAATGTTGACAGAGATATTGTAACTACACCAACTTTTATCATTCAAGATATTCTAAGGCAAACAGTTGTAGAGCATTGTAAAAACAAAACTGACAAAGAAATCTTAAGCTCATCATTTGCAGATATTGCTTGTGGTTCAGGTGCATTTTTGCTGGAAACTTATCAATTATTGCAAGATACACTTGTCGATTTCTATTTGTTAAACGACCACAAAAGATTAATTCAGACAGCAATAAATACATTTAAATTGCCTTTTGCCATCAAAAGAAAAGTGTTAGAAAGTTGCATTTTTGGTATTGACAAAGATTACAATGCTGTTCAAGCCTGTAAATTTGGTTTGCTATTAAAACTTCTAGAAAATGAAGACAATGCAACAATAACAACACCTGCATTACCAACTCTTGACCAAAATATTCAGTTTGGAAACAGCCTAATTGAGACATCAGAAACAAATAAAAAAAATCAAAATGAAATAAATCCTTTTAATTTTGGCAAAATTCGTTTTGACGTAATTGTAGGCAATCCGCCTTATATGGCTACAGAGCATATGAAAGAGTTTACACCTCTTGAATTACCTATTTATAAGTCAAAATTTGATTCATCTTGCAAACAGTTTGATAATAATTTGGGCGTTTCCCTGCGGGTCGGGCTATCCGCTAAATCTTTTTACTGCGAAACAGCAGTAAAAAGGATACCGCTTCTATCCCTAACGCAAACTAACGCACAAAAAAATAAATTATATGCTTAAACTATTTTCAACGCAATCAAAAAAACTTATAAAAGTTGTAGATAAATCAGAAGCTGAACTAAATATATTTCTATCTGAAAACTGGAATGATTTTTTTCCACAATACACTTTTATTAAAAGTGAATTTAGCATCGAAGGAAATGTTCGAAGCAGAGGAACTTCTGGAAGGATTGATATTCTTGCTTTCAATCCAAAAACCAATAAGTTTATTGTTTTTGAACTTAAAAAGAATAAAGATAAAAATATCAGAAATCAAGTAAGTGATTATAAAGATTATATCGAAGATAATTTCAGTCAAATCTATCTTATGTCTCTACAAACCTACAAAGCAGATTTACCACAGTTTGACCAAATTTCTCAAGAATCTATAGAAGTGGTTATGATTGCTAAAAGTTATTCGTCAACTGATATTGAACGAGTCAAGAAAAGCAAGAGCAAAAATCTAACTACATTAATTCGTTACATCTGGTTTGAAAATGAATTGCTTTTAATTGATTACATCAATAATGACCCTGACGACCTAATTGAAAAAGAGAATGCAGAAAAATTACGAAAAATTAAAAATATTATAGATAACAAAAAGTCTTTATATGCTGATGTTGAAGCATTTTTATATGGAAAAGAAGAGGCTCAAAGGTTATTCAAAATATTTTATCAAGCACTCAACACTTCAAAAGAAACAACTTTAGAAGTTCAAGCAACAAAGATAAAAGTTGGAGTTAAAAATCAATCATTTTCAATTCAAGGATACGCTGGAAAAACAGGAAGAAAATGTTATTTATTAATAAATACGGATATTAACGAAGTAGTCGATTTAGGTTCTATTGTTGATGACAGAATACGTCCTGGAAGAAAGAAAAAAGGAAGTATTGGAAATGAGAGATATGAAGTTTTTATAACAACAGAAGAAGAGTTAATGAAATTTATTTCAATTATTGAAAATAACTTGAAATCGTAATTTATGACAATAGAAAACTTAAAAATTATGTGGGAAGAATTTTCAAATATTCCTATTAACTTAAATGATGAAATTGACGAAGATTTTTATCATTGGGAAAAAGGGACATATCGTTTTGATATTTGGCATTGGTTTGATGAAAAATTGCCAAATGGCATAGCTGAATGGACTTTGGCTTAAAACCAATTGCATCATTCATTTTAAAATGGGCATTTAACGGTAACAAACAACTTGATATTTTAGAACCAAGTTGTGGAGATGGTGTATTTCTTGAAGAAATACAAAAAGGTGGTTACGAATATAATTCAATAACTGCAATAGAATTTGACGAAATTGAAGCTGAAAAGTCTAAAAAAATTGGCTTGGACAAGACCAACGTTATTAATACCGATTTTCACGATTTCTGCATTAATACCAAACAAAAATTTGATTTGGTAGCCGGAAATCCACCTTATATTCGCTACCAATATTTTGCCAAAGAGCAACAAGAATTTGCTTCCAACATTTTTGACAAAGCCAAACTAAAGTATTCTAAACTAACCAATGCTTGGGTTTCGTTTGTTGTTGGCTCTTCCCTACTTTTAAAAGAAGAAGGCAAAATTGGATTCGTGTTACCTGCCGAAATACTTCAAGTTTCGTATGCTCAACCCTTACGAGAGTTCTTGGCTCATTTTTACAACAAAATAAATATTGTTTCTTTTGAAAAGTTAGTATTTCCAGACATACAACAAGAAGTAGTCCTATTGTTGTGTGAGAAAAACAATTCTAAAACACATTTGATTGAGCATTTAGAATTGAAAAATGCAGAAGAACTAGAAAAACTAGATGTATCAAAACTAAAAAGTCCAAAAAAGAAAATTGATTTCAAATCAAACAAATGGACTTTTTACTTCTTGGAACAAAACGAAATCGACTTTTTAGAAAAACTTCAAAACGACAAAATAATTCCAAGACTTAAAGAATATGCAAAAGTAGAAGTTGGAATCACAACAGGTTCAAATCCATTTTTCACAGTTCCGCTTTCTATTGTGCAATTTTACAATCTTGAAAAGTATGCAAAACCATTAGTCGGCAGAAGCGTTCAGGTTCCAAGTGCAATTTTCACAGAAAAAGACTGGATTAAAAACAGAAATTCAGAAGCAAGAACGCACTTTTTATCATTTCCAAAAATGGACGAACTAAATGGTTCTGTTGGAGCTAGAGAATATATTGCTTGGGGAGTAGAAAAGAAAATTCACAAAGGTTATAAATGCAGGATTCGTGATGAATGGCAAATTGTGCCATCACAAAGAATATCTGATGCATTGTTTATTAGGAGGAATAATAAGTATCCAAAACTCATAATCAACGAAGCAGAGGCTTTTACAACAGATACAATGCACAGAGTAACTGTAAAAGAGAAAACGAACATAAAAGCTTTGACAGCTAGTTATTATAATTCACTCTCTTTTGCGTTTGCTGAGATTTGTGGGAGAAGTCACGGTGGCGGAGTATTGGAGTTAATGCCGAACGAAGTGGGAAGAATACTCTTGCCTTACAATGAAAAGAATGCGGAATTGTTGCCAATTATTGACAAAATGATTCGTGAAAAGAAAGATATTTCGGAATTATTGAAAATTACGAATGAAAAAATATTAAAGGAAAATTACGGCTTGACAAATGAAGAAATTGAATTGGCGGATGGTATATGGAAAAAGCTATCTAACCGAAGATTGAACAGAGGGAAAAAATAGCCAATGCCAAATTGAAAATTTTTTAACTGAATTGAAAAACTAAAACAAAAATTATTAATGGCAGAATCTGAATTATATTTTTACAAAGGAAACGAAGAAGTTCTAAAGAAAATAAAAGACAAATCAGACGAAAAAAGTGAATCGGCTCTTCTAAATAAAATACAAGATTCTTTCAATAAAGTTCTTGATGGAAAAAACCTGTCCTTTCTTCTGGGTTCTGGCTGTTCCTCTTATCAAATTCAGAATAAAGATGAAGAATGGGAAGAAATAGGTATACCAACAATGGCACCTCTTGCTACAAATTTTTATGCTAACATTCTGATAGAAGATGAACGAAATTGGTTGAAAAACGATGTAAAACTTGATATTACGTCAACCACATTTCAAAACAATTTAGAAACTTTTTTAGGTACGCTTCACAGTCTTATTTATTTTTATGAAACCACCAATCAAAATGGAACGGACGAATTTAATAAGGTCAAAGGGATTATAGATAAAGCAAGAAATTTCCTTTTAGAACAATGTCTGAATGAGACTAAACGTAGTAATGAAGACGACATAGATTTAGTAAATCTTTATAAAATGTTTTATCGCAAACTGTTGTACAGAAATGCAAATCTTCCAAAACCAAGCATATTTACAACAAATTATGATTTATACTCTGAAATCGCACTTGACAGTTTGGGAATACATTACGTAAATGGATTTTCAGGTGGCATAAAAAAATATTTTAATCCGACCATTTTTAATTATGCACTAGCTGAAAAAATGGATTTATCACAAGGTAAATGGAGTGTTATTGATAATTTCATTTACCTATACAAAATACACGGTTCTATAAACTGGGTTCAGGACGAGGAACAAACAAAACTTTTTAGAGTAAGAGAAATTCAAGAAACAAGTTTAGAAAACCTCAAAAAAAAGGATGTTATAATGATACATCCTACACCTCTAAAACAAAATGCAAGTATGGGAAGTCCATATTCAGATTTGTTTAGAGAGTTTCAGAAAAGACTAATGAGAAATAACAACATACTTATTTCTCTTGGATATAGCTTTAGTGATGAGCATATAAACAATCTTATTTATCAAGCATTTACAATACCGTCTTTCCGATTAATCGTGTTTGGAGATTTTGCTAAAAGTGAAGAAATCAAAAAACTAAAATCACTAAATGACCCAAGAATCTGGATTGTAGGTGGTAAGTTAGAAAACGGAGAAAGTCTACATTATTTCAAAGGTTTTATTGAGCAAATATTACCGGACTTAAGTAATGACGAAATTGATGACAAAATCGATAATGCTATAAAAACTCTATTTCCAAGATAATGAATAGAGAAGATAAACAAAGAGTTATTGGTAAAGTAGTAGCAATAAATTCAGACAGATTTACTGTTGAACTATTAAGTGGAATTGATAATTTTAACATTAGTGGATTTGATGATATCCATTATTTTGCTCAACTTAACAGCTACGTTGTTTTACCCTATCAAAATTACTTTATAGTATCGGAAGTATCTGGAGTTCGAGAAAAAGAGCTAAATGTACCTTTTAGTAATCCTAAAGAACAAATTTTAAGTAAAAGCACTACTGGTAAATATCTAGAAATACTTCCTATTGGCACACTAAAACCAGTTGATGAAAATCCAGATTATTATAAATTTGAATTTGGAGTTAGCGTTTATCCTGCATTATATACAGACGTTCTTTACATAAAAGAAAAAGAGCTTGATGCCATTTTTAATGTTAAGGAACAAATTGAGATAGTTTGTGAAAAATCTAGCGAACACAAAGAAAAATGTGATTGTGAAAAGAGAAGATATAAAACGCTTTCAATTGGTACTTCCACTATATTCCCAGATTATGAAGTTAAAATTGACATAGATAAATTCTTTGCTGGTCATTCTGCTGTTTTAGGAAATACAGGAAGTGGTAAATCTTGTACAATTTCTTCAATTCTTCAGTCTATTTATAAGCTATCAAATCATAGTGCTGTAGGAAGTACATTCATTGTGTTTGATGTAAATGGCGAATACAAACAGGCTTTTAGTGAGGTATCTGAAAACACAGATATTGAAGTGCAAAATTTCTGTATAGGGAGTTCAGACAAGGATGTAAAAGAATTTACACTACCTCATTGGTTTTTGACTATTGATGAATGGGCTTTACTTCTTCAAGCAACAGAAAAAACTCAAATACCAATATTAAGAAATGCACTAGGTTTAGCATCTGTTTTTTCTATTGGAGAAAATGTCAATGAACTCAAAAATCATATTTTAGCAACGTGTATAAGTGAGATTTTAAGAGATGAAACTAGCAGTCCATCAAAGTCCGATAGGATATTATCGATACTTCAAAAATTCAATACAGCTGAAATATCATTAACAACAGAATTCACTTTTATAGACCAAGATGGTACAGAGCATAATTCTGTACGTATTGGGAATCAAAACGTTAGACTTAATTTAAGAAACTGCTTATATGTTCATTTTGGAGTAATTGTAGGTACTGAACAATTACACTATTTCCTTGAGCAAACTAACGGAGATGGTTTATCACTTTTTATTCAAGAAAAATTTCAAATGCCTTCTTATGAAAAGTACCAAAAATTCACATTTGACATTATAGAAGATGCTCTCGATTTAGCTCTATTATATGAAGAAGCACACGGAAATAGACATATTAGAGATTATTGTTCTTCGTTAATTACAAGGGTAAAAAGTATCAAGGACAGAACGGATTTCAATTTTCTAAAAAAAGATGATGGCAATATAAGTGAGTATAAAAACAGTTTGATTGGATTAAATGAAGTAGAAGCTCAAAAATTAAAAACTAGTCAAATAACTATTATTGACATAAGTGCAGTAGAAGATGAAATTGTGGAAGTAATATCTTGTGTTATATCTCGTATTATTTATGAAAGTGTTAAGGACATAAATCCTCGAAATTCATATCCAGTAAATCTAATTTTGGAAGAAGCTCATAGATATATTTCACGTAATCCAATGGGAACATTCCTTAAAGCAAATAAGATTTTTGACTCAATTGCTAAAGAAGGGAGAAAATTTGGACTGTTACTTTTGGTTTCATCACAAAGACCAAGTGAATTATCTAAAACAGTATTATCTCAATGCAGTAATTTTATAGTCCACAGAATACAAAATCCAGAAGACCTTGCACATATTCGACAAATTACACCGCATATTTCCGAAACAATTTTGAGGAGAATGCCATCTATTCCGACTCAACACGCTTTGATTTTTGGTCATTCGGTAAATCTTCCGACAACTTTTAAGGTTCACGAAGCAAAACCGTTACCGAAAAGTGATAATAATAGAATAAGTGAAAATTGGTTTAGACAAAAAGGATTTTCATTAACAGAAAACGTCGAAATGTCAGATGAGGAAGAATAAAGAGCCAACGCTACATCAAAGTCGATTTTCAGATAAAATTAAGGAGGTCGAGTAGATGGTCAAAAAGGTGGTGCAATGGGTGGTGTAATAGGTGGTGCAATAGATGCTATAGATGAACTTACTAAAAGACAAAAAGCAGTACTTAAACTCATTGCAACCAATACTACTATTACTTATACTGAAATAGCTGAAGCTTTAGGCATCAATGAATCCCCTGTGGGCAAACATATAAATGCGCTCAAAACCAAAGGGTTTATAAAACGCCACGGTGGCACACAAGGTTATTGGGAAATTAATCTCGAAAAAAATCAGTAAGTATCCTTTTAAAAAGGCGATTTATCCTTTGAGCCTCTCGCATCCGCCAACCATTTGCCATTTTGCTTAACCAGTTTAAAAAGACCCGGTGTCTTATCATAGGCTGTAGTATATTTTACCCAAGCCACATCACCCATTATCGTATCCTGCAAAACTGTAAAGTTTGAATCATCCTTTACCGTCGCATTGAACATATTTATAGTATTCATATAATTAGAATATGCCTGTGGTGTTGAGTTGGCTTTTAAAGCTTCCTCATCTTTTTCATAAAAGCTTTCGATGACGATTTGGGCTGTGGCACTTGGTCCCGAAATTTTAGTATCAGAATCGGCACAAGAAAGGAACAGCAGTACGAGCGAGAAAACGACAATTTTTTTCATAATATTCTTAATTTGGGTTATTGATATATCTATGTGATATTTTCAGTTCAATGTTTCGTTCGCCATCCTTTTCATTCAATTCTAAAATCGCCCTACGGTCATTAGATAATGAAAATTTGGGCAATACATAAACGAAGCGCACAGTTTCACTTTCTGCAATTTTTGAAGGCAGATTGTGTTTGTACGTTGGTTCTTGATACAGGCGTTGCAACGATTTTCTTTTCCCTTTTTGTCTTGTTTCAATCGAAAGGTTTAAGAAATTCAAATCGTAATCCAAAGTAGAATTATTCTCAATCTGGATAACGAAGTAGAGTTCTTCCTTATCAAAAACAACATTTTCAACAGTCAAGACAATGCCTTGCGTTCGCTTCTTAATCCGACCGATACGCTGGTTTCTGTTAAGAAGATACGAGCAGAATTTTTGATAGTAATACGCTCTATTATCTACACGTTCTTCAGAAGATTCAGCAAGAATCGAATCGACCTTAATTGGTTTCTCATTTCCGATACTACTTGATAGCGGAATGAAATAATTGAGCTTAGATAGCTGTTTTTTATATCTTACAATATACGAAAAAATTGAACCATTTCTATTGACTACCAACAGATTACTTTCCTTCCCAGGCTTTGCCTGAAGAAGTCCAAAATACTGTTCTTTTTCACGATTGTAAGTAAATACAAAATTATCTGAACCGGTTATTCCTTGCCGAATAGGTTCAGGGAAGAATAATGCAACGTTTTTGGTGTCGTTGGCATATAGGGTATCGAGAACTGTAGTTGTTTGCGCTTTCGCGAAAGCGGAAATCAGTATCGCAAATATTAAAATTGTTGCTCTCATAATTTAGGTTTTAGAATTAATTTATAATTATTCAATACCGTAACTTTTACGTTTCGGTTGTTACGTCTGAGTACTTTGGATATACCACCAACTTGTGGTACGGTAGGAATGTTGATATCGCCAATAATATCGTCCAAGACTTCAGTGGTGGCTTCTGCTCGAAAATTGTTCTGTACATAGATACCTTCACTACCATCAGATAAATCGAATGCTTTGAGCTTCGTGGGATGATGCTTAATATTTTCAATTTCAATGAGCGCACGATTAGGCTGAAAACTTATGAAGCCGAAAATAGGTGTATTCTTAGGCATTTTTTTACCATTAATCGAAGCGGATTTAGTCAGGCGCATTCGCAATCTGGTATTCGCTTTTACAACTTGGTCGCCATCTACTACCACGTATATAGTTTCATCTGTATTACCAATGATTGAAACTTCATTGGGTTTTGGGGAAGCGGCAAAGAACAATTGATGTTCCAAGCCTAATTCTTTGGCTTCGATTTTTTGTTCTCTTTTTATTTCAGCGGAATCAATTGTTGAAGTTTTCGTTTGAGCTACTCTTTTCCTTCCAAAATTCCGATAGCGTTTTTCGGAATATTGAATCTTTCCGGCATCATAAATACTATCGACGATGCGTTCCTTTTCACGTTCCGGCAAGTCTGGGTCGTAAAAACCCAAAGAATCAATCAGTTTTTCATCGTAGATGCTGGGTGCATTGTTTTCGCGCACTTCCTTCAAATCATTAATGGCATCTAATTTAGATTCATATTCTTTTTGGTTTTCATCCAAATCGGGCACTAAGGTTTGTTGCAGGCTTTCCGTTTCACTTACATCATCGCCCATAACCATTACAGAATAGGAAATGAGAAATATGAAAATCACTGCCAAGACAGCTGCAAATACTATTTTGTTTTTTTCTACTTTCATAAGAGTATATTTTTTAAATGCCGATTACCAGCCTACCGTCAGGCAGGTCGGCTCAACTTTTATCATTTAGTTTTTTAAGGGTGTTCTCAAAATAATTGGTAATTAAAAGTCCGTGTGGATTGTTGGGAAAATTTCGATCCACCATAATAAGGTTTCCAGTGGAAACCAATTCGTAAGTGTCAATTATAGAACCTCTATTGATTTCAAAAACAGTAACCGTCCTAAAAACATACGTCCCGTTTTGTTCTTCTATTTGCGAATCGATGCTCAACACTTTCTGCACAAGCGAATATTGTAAGAGACGGTTGTAAACACCATCTGCTTTTTTCTGACGATACAGGTTGTCCACAGAACTGTTTCCCAACCAAAGTGCCTTTTTTAAATTACTTTCATAATTACTCGCATCAATATTGTAAAAATAATTGTGGAACAAGTCTAAATGTGCCAAGGCTTCAACCCTAAAATTTTCTTTTTGGGTTACGAGCTTCAGCGGAATAATGCTGCCATCGGTATTTATGGCAAAAGCGCTATTTAGTGCTTTTTGATTTGTGGAATATGCCATCCATAAAGCGAAGGTGCTGGATAGTAATGCTAGGACCAAAACTGCCAAAACGATAAACCGGTTTAATTTTAATACGTTGTAGATATTCTTGTATGGTGTTTTCATTCTGAATTGAATTAGTTGGTAAATAATCTGAGCGTAAAAGATGTGGCACGTTTATACAATTTGAATTTTAGGAACACGATAAAAGCCACAGAACCTAATTGAACGACAGGTGCAAAAAAGCCTTGACCTGTATCGGTTCCGAAAAGGTTTGTCCAAAAATTGGTATTGATTTCCGTATAAATAGCATTGATAAATACATTGACCAGAAAGAAGGCAGGCACCAACATATATACAGCCGCATATAATTTGAAAAATGTATAAGCAAGGGGACGGAATTTTTCAAAAACCGCTAAACTTATAACCAATGGAAAAAATGCCTGCATTATTCCCAACAGGAAAAAGCGTTCGGCTAAAAATAAAGGGTATATAAATAGGTCGAGAATCCAAAGAATGGTGCTTAAGATAAATGCTAATATTTTAAAGCCATACAACGGTGTTACCAATGCTTCGTACAAAAGCGTCATCGCTGAACTTGCAGCATCAAAAAGACTTACATCTTCCTCTAAAGGAATATCCTGCATTTGCAATGGAAGTAACGCAGGTGCTGTTCCCCTGTACTGTCCCTCGATGGCTACCAATATCCCATCAAAGAATCCTAACACCTGCGTTGAAAATATTACTAAAAGGACGATGGCAAAATTCTTTGCCAATTCGCTGGGACTCAAGCCCCAAGTATAACCGTCCTTATCGGCAATGCCTTCATTATACTTTTTTAAGATGTTGATCAAAAAGAACAGGACAGCAAGTGTTTTCATTCCTGCAATGGTATATTGTGAAAAGTTGCTTGCCTGTATGGTCTGGAACACCGTATCGATGTATTCCAACCCAATCCCTAAAAGTATGGTTGCGGTCATTATTAATAGTCTGTTTCTCGATTATTGACTTTATCCTGCATCTTTCGGAAGGAAATAATATCACGATAGCGTTTGGTTTTGGTTGTGATGCTGGACACCATTTGCTTTGATTCCTTCTCTTTTTCCTTGAGTACTTTTGCACGTTCGGCATCGCTCATTTTTAGGTAGTCGCTAGACAGAACTTCGTCAATAAAATCAACCGTTTCCAATGAGTTTTGTACAATGGCATCAAAGGATTCCACCACTCTACTGATTTCATCGGGTTTGATGTAAGGCGAATTCAAAATATCCTGCAAATCGGTTTGCATTACATTGATGAGTCGTTGATTGTTGTCTGCAATTTCTTGGACAGCATTAAGCTGTTGTACCACACTCGATACTTTCTCGATGGCTTCTTTTGCATCTTTCAGAAATTTCACAGACTTGATAAGTTGGCTCGTCTGTTTGGCAGATTCTACCAAGGATTTTACCAAGCTGATAAAGTTGGTGTTGTCATACACTGGCATTCCTTGGGCAGTAGCTTTGCTTGTCATAAATAAAGTCAGGGCTACGGTCATTACTAAAATTTTGATTTTTGTCTTCATAATATTTGTTTTAAGATGTAAATTGAATTATTGCTTTTTCCATATCGTAATGCTCGTCGTAGAGCTTCATAATTTCCTCATTTTCCTGTCCATCGGTTAAGTAAGCCGCATAAACTTCTTTTGGCACTTCTAACCGGAAAATGTTGCTTTCCCTACCGATTTTGATGAACATTTCGGTGTATTTCCGTGGGCCGGAAAGATTGTTTTTAATAGACTTTAGTTGGTTTAAATCGTGACTGGATAGATTGAGCCTTTTTACTAATTCATCATATCCCTTTTCATTATTCAAGCTGTAAATAACCTGTGTGTTTTCCAAAATACTCGCTGAAGTGGAATTGTTTGGAAGCTGATTGATGGATTGTAGAATAATCCCAATCGCACCGTTTTGTTTACGGATGGCTTGATAGTAGAACTCCACGCTTTCCAGTACATTTTCAAACTTCAGTTGCTTTGCAAACTCATCAAATAAGATAATGCCTTTTTCAGCACGGTTTTTCCAAATGGTTCTTTGGATGGCAGATTTAATCAGCTTCAACATTACGGACAGGATTTCCTTATTGTCCTTGACTTCATCGAGCTCAAAAACAATCAATCGTTTATCTTCGATTTTATAGGTTTGGTCTTCGCTTACTTCAAAAAGGAAGCTGTATAGACCATCGCCGACATATTCGGACATTACGTGCAAAAAGCTCGTTATGTTGAAGTAGTCGGGATGGATTTTTAGGGTATCTAAAAGGTCTTTTTGTTTCCTTTCTATAAAGCTGTAAAAACCATCTAACGAATGATTTTCTGAGGTGTTATTATAATAGTGACGCAATATCTTTTTAACCGAGACTGATTGTGCTTTTGTAACTTTTAAATCTGAAGCGAACAGTTCAAAAAGGAAAACAGATAGGTCTTCCAAACGTTCAGGTGTCAAGTCTTTAACATCGCTGATGTAAAATGGATTGATGCCTAAGTTTTTACCGCTTTCATATCTGAGAACCGTATATTTTTCAGGATAGAGCTTGGCGAATTTGGTGTAAGAACCACCTAAATCAATAATGACCAACCGTACACCACTTTCAAAATATTGGCGCAGAATATTGTTTGCCAAAAAGGATTTGCCTTCGCCTGTTGGTGCAAAAATGGCAAAATTCCGTGCCTTTATCCGTTTCTTTTTTTCATCCCAAACATCTTTTAGCACTGGAATGTTATGTTCTCTATCATTGAAGATGATTCCGGTGTTATCGGATTTGTAATTGGTATTGTTAATGAACAGACACAGAGCGTGCTTTAAATCTGTTACATATAAATCGTTATTTGAAAAGTTGGAAGAAAAGCAGCAGTAACTATTAAGAATATAGTTTTTACGCTCTTCGCCACGTGGATAATATGGGATGATATCCAGTTCCTTAAATTCGGTCTTGATTTTGGATGTGATTTTGTCCAGTTTTTTGGCTTCCTTTGCCCAATAGACAATATTAAGATGGCCACGAATAATTCGTGCATTGTCATCGGCATTGATTTGGTCGAGAATATGTTGAATCTTTCCAAGTACCACCTTATTTTGTGAGCCAAAGTTTGAACTTTTGTTCAGTTCCTCGATTTTCTTATCAAGTAGTTTGCGCCACTTCTGTTTGTCATCCAAATACAAGATTTGATTGACAATATGATTTTCATTAAGCGTAAGCCCTAAGCCATCAATAAACCCTTGATGAAACACAAAATCGTCAGAAGTGAATTTCTCATTGGTCTTGCTACTCTGTACACTTTCGCCAAAGCACAGTTCGCTATTGATGGCAAGGGCATCAAAATGGTTTTCGCCAATATTGACGCTTTTCTTATCCAATAAAATATCGGTGTCAAAACCTTCGTTGAAGCCATTAAAATAGCCACTTGTCAGTTTCTGAATCTCTTCCGATTTAAGTGGAAGGAATGCCATTTTTCGGCTATTATTAATGAAGGAAACAGAATCGCTTACCGAGTTGACGAAGCTTTTAATGTTGTCATCCAGTTCCTGTACAATTCCCTTTGAAACCTTTCGGAACGGATTGACATATTTTGGATTGTTGAGCGCTTTGTTTTTGGTCAAGATGAAAAACAAATAACATTTGTGTTCAATATGTCCACGACCTTTAAAATGCTCGTGTGTCGCCTTCTCTAAAAAAGTTTTATTCGGAAGTTGTTCAGAAGAATAGGATTTCTTCAGGTAGATATCTTGTTTGTGAACTACAGTACCAATCGGTAAAGATTTTAAGGCCTGAAACCAGGCACCGTGCATATCCTCAAAGTCTTTTTCCGATAAGGAATAGATTTCAGGTAGGTTACCTTCATAACACACTATCACATTACCATTATTGGCAAAAACGATATTGTCTTGAATTTCCACGATGGGTTGATATGCAGAAAGGTTCATCTTATTCATAATCGAAGCCAGAATTTCTTTTGTTACTAATGATTTGTGGGAAGGCGTTAGCCGTCTGAAATAGCTGAGGGTTATGGGTAATTCTTGTCAACGCAATATATAGGGCAGCGTTAAAAACCAGTATGCCTATAATTATCCCAAAACTGAAAGAGAAAATAATGACCAAAAGGGATGCGAGAATGGAAACCATCATTAATGCAAACAGGGAAATGGGCAGCCCAAAAATGACTGCCCGTTTCCTAATGTTTTTATAAACCTCGAATTTTTTCATAAGCCAATGTATTGATTGCCGAATGTCGCTTAGCGACTTAGACTACGATTCCGATTAGGTATGTGAAGATGCCTACTACTGCACCTGCAATAAGGACAAATACCAAAACTCTGGTAATTCCCTTTTTTAAATCTGCGTTCTCACCAAAGAAATGTCCTGCATTAAAGAGGAAACCAACTAGAAAAATGACACCGAGCAGAATTGGAAAGATGGTTCTTATAGTATCACCTACATCATTTACGGAATCTTCAATGCCACCAATTTGTGCGAATAGCGATGTTGAGAGCAAAGACAGAAAAGTTGCTAGATAGATTGATTTTTTCATAACGTAACGGTTTAAAATTTTGTGTTGTTTTTGTTATTGGAAATTTACATATATTTGCTTACAAATAACTGAAAATCAAATATTTGTGAATAAAATATTATTTGATATTGTTTGAATTCCGTTGTTGTTATTTGGTATCAAATTTTATGATTTTTGGAAGTTGAATTGTTAATAACCCAAAACTTGAAAATGAAAAAAGTGCTCAAAAACGTCAGTTTTGTGATTTTGCTTCTAAAAATGTGCTTCATTTTTGGGCAGGAAACCACAACCCAAAAACGAATTGTAATTGATGTT
>Ga0256829_1000409_pt1 | contig 44063 bp, 41 predicted proteins | sample 131447metaG_FD_185979 | JGI IMG/M metagenome (GOLD analysis project Ga0256829, IMG submission 185979) | Hydrothermal vent microbial communities from Lau Basin, Pacific Ocean - 131-447 | ecosystem: Environmental > Aquatic > Marine > Hydrothermal vents | place: Pacific Ocean: Lau Basin | collected... | reverse complement strand
GTGAAACGATGCATCGCCGATGGTAGTGTGGGGTCTCCCCATGTGAGAGTAGGTCATCGTCAAGCGCCTATACCGAACACCCTGATCAGAAATGGTCAGGGTGTTCTTCTTTGTGCGCGCGGAAAAGACCGGTAGCGGGTCGAGACTGTTTGAGTCGACCGCGACTCTCCTGGTGCTCGCAATGCTCCTGCCTCCTGCCTCCTGCCTCCTGCCTCCTGCCTCCTGCCTCCTGCCTGCGCCTCAACTGGCGCCCCTTTGTCTGATCCTATAGCTTGTCTTGATGGACTGCTAAGCTGGACGCATGATCAGGAGGTGCCATGGGGTTATACGACAAGTATGTGCTGCCCAGGTTGATCGATACTGCCTGTGGCATGGGGGATGTCATGAAGCGCCGCGCCGCGCTTATCCCGCAGGCACAGGGTGATGTACTTGAGATTGGCATCGGTACCGGCCTGAATCTGGCTTACTACGACAAGACTCGCGTGACACGGATAACGGGTGTCGATCCGGCGGCGCAGATGCAGGCTCTTGCCAGCCAGCGAAGTCTCGATATCGGGATCCCGGTTGATATGGTGGCAGTCGATGTTCGTGGTATCCATGCGGATGCCGGGCGCTTTGACACCATCGTGATAACGTTCACCTTGTGCAGTATTGAGGACCCGATTCCGGCACTGCGGGAGATGAAACGCGTGCTTGGTGACGGTGGGCGCTTGCTTTTCTGTGAGCATGGCCTTGCTCCGGAGCAAGGCGTTAAGGCCTGGCAACACCGCTTGACGCCTTGGTGGAAGCCCCTTGCAGGCGGATGCCATCTGAACAGGGATATTCCTGCGCTTATTCAGGAGGCTGGGTTCGTGATCGAACGGTTGGACACCGGTTACATAAAGGGTCCGCGTCCGATGACCTTTCTGTACGAGGGCGTTGCAATCAAGTAGCGCAGAAACAAGAAGAGCGCCTGCGGCGCTCTGTCTTTGAGTCGTTTAAAGGGGCTCAGGCACGTCCCCACTCTACATCCTGCAGGTGTCTCCACATGATCTTGCCCGTCGGCGACTTGGGAATGCTGTCGCTGAACTGGACCATTTGAGGGCATTTGTAGGCGGCCATGTTTTCATGGCACCAGCTGATGATGTCTTGCTCTGTGGTTGCTTCCTGCCCCTTGGCCAGGACGACAACCGCTTTGACTGTTTCGCCGCGACGTTCGTGCGGGGCGGAGATGATGCAGACCTCCTGAATGGCTGGATGTGCATACATCAGCGACTCTACCTCCGCTGGCCAGACTTTGAAGCCCGATGCGTTGATCATGCGCTTCACACGGTCAACCAGGAAGAAGTAGCCTTCTTCATCGTAGTAACCTAGGTCGCCTGAGCGGAAGAAACGCTCGCCGTCGACCTCAACGAACGCCTCGTCTGTCGCCTCGGGTTTGTTCCAGTAGCCTTGGAAGATCTGTTCGCCGCGCATGATGATTTCACCCGTGACGCCGGGCTCAACCTCTTTCAGCGTTTCGACGTCGATCACGCGAGAGTCAACGCCGATGAAGGGAATGCCGAGACATTGTGCTTTGCACGCCTGGGGTGGGTTCACATGTGTTGCCGCGATGGTTTCCGACAGCCCGTAACCTTCCATATAGGTGAGGCCGGTCTTGTCCTTGAGTTTGGCTGCCACCGCCGCTGGCATGGCCGCGCCACCACCGCCAATACCGGTCAGGGAGCTGATGTCGTAGCTGTCGATGTCCGGATCCGACAGCATGTCGACGACCATGGTCGAGATGTTGCGCCAAGTGTTGATCTTCAAGCGCTCGATCAGTGTTGCGGCGACCTTGCGATCCCAGCGTGTCATAACCACCAAGGTGCCGCCGGCGTATAGCGTGGAATTCATGCAGGACTGCATGCCCGTCACATGGAACATCGGAACCGATACCAGGTGAACACAGCTGTGCTGGGTATTGACCCAGGCGGCGCCGTACACCGTTGTTGCCATCACGCTGTGATGGGTATGCACGCAGCCCTTGGGATTGCCGGTGGTACCGGAGCTGTAGGGGATCACGCAGAGGTCGCTCGGGCCGGCAGTGAGGGGGCCGGGTTGCAGCTCGGCTTTGAGCGCGTCCTGCCACAGAGTCACACCTGCGGCCTTGGTGATATTGCACGGAGCAGAGACAACGTCGGGTAGCGTCAGGTCAGTCGGCTGCTGGATGTATTCGTTGTAAGCGCTTACAACGACTTCGCGAAGGCAGCCTTCGCCAATGTGAGGTACCACAAATTCGCTCAGCTCTTGCCCGCAGAGTGCAGCAGGGGCCTGCGTATCCTCGATCAGGTAGGCCAGCTCGGCGGTGCGGTTCATCGGGTTCACCGGCACCACAACGGCGTTGGCTCGTAAAATGGCAAAGAAGCCGATGATGTACTGGGGGCTGTTTTGCATATATAGCAGCACCCGGTCACCGGCCTGTACGCCGGCTTGCTGAAGATAGCCGGCCAGACGCTCGGTTTGATCCTGCAGCTCGCGGTAGGTGACATCGGTGCCATAGTAATGAATGGCGGGATGTTCCGGGTATCGCAGCGCGGAGACTGTGATGTTGTGATACAGGTTGGTTGCCGGCAGCTCCAGCTCGCGGGGTACCTGTTCTGGCCATACTGCGAAATGACGATCAAACATGCGCTCAGTCTCCTGTTATTGTCGAGCAGATCTGGGCGCTGCTCGGCTGTTGTGCTTGGCATCGTAACAGCATAGGGAAAGCAAGAACGTGACGAAATGAAACTGGCTCGCGGTGTTGGCAGGCAATAAGCCTTGCTTAGTTCGCGTGCCGTTTGCGTGCCGGGATCGGGTATCATTGTGCACTTGGGAAAACGCGTCGCGGAGGGCTGCGGACATGTCACAGAATCAGGTCATCATCTTCGATACTACCTTGCGCGACGGGGAACAGAGCCCTGGCGCGTCCATGACCAAGGATGAGAAGCTGCGCATTGCTCGCGCGCTGGAGAAGCTGCGGGTCGATGTGATTGAGGCCGGTTTTGCGATTGCCAGCCCCGGCGACTTCGAAGCGGTCAAGCTGATTGCCGATACTATCCAGGACAGTGTCGTCTGCAGCCTGTCGCGCGCAGTGGATGCGGACATCGATCGCGCCGCTGAAGCATTGGCCGGTGCCAACGCCGGACGTATTCACACCTTTATCGCCACCAGCCCGATTCACATGCAGCACAAGCTGCGCTTGCCGCCTGATCAGGTCGTCGAGCAAGCGGTTCGGGCGGTCAAGCGTGCGCGCAACCTCTGCCCGGATGTCGAGTTTTCCTGCGAGGATGCGGGTCGCTCGGAGATCGATTTCCTGTGCCGTATCATCGAGGCCGCCATCGACGCCGGCGCGCGCACGATCAATATCCCCGATACGGTTGGCTATGCCATCCCGCACCAGTTTGCCGACACCATCCGCCAGATCATCACCCGCGTGCCGAACGCCGACAAGGCGATCTTCTCCGTACATTGCCACAATGATCTTGGCCTTGCGGTGGCCAACTCGCTGGCGGCGGTAACCGCAGGCGCGCGGCAGGTCGAGTGTACTATCAACGGCCTCGGTGAACGTGCTGGCAACGCCGCGCTGGAAGAAATCGTCATGGCGATCAAGACGCGCAAGGACCTGCTCAACGTGCAGACGCGCATCGAGACCGAAAACATCCTCGCCGCGTCACGATTGGTGTCCGGCATTACCGGCTTTCCTGTTCAGCCCAACAAGGCGATTGTGGGCGCCAATGCGTTCGCCCATGAATCGGGGATTCACCAGGACGGCGTGCTCAAGCACCGCGAGACCTATGAAATCATGAGCGCGCAGTCGGTTGGCTGGCACACCAACAAGCTGTCACTTGGCAAATTGTCCGGCCGTAATGCCTTTCGTTCTCGGCTCGAAGAGCTGGGCATTGAGCTGACGGGTGAGGCGTTGAACGCGGCCTTTGCCCGCTTCAAGCAACTGGCTGATCGCAAACACGAAATTTTTGATGAAGATCTGCAAGCCCTGGTGACCGACACGCTGACCGAGGTCGAAGAGCACATTCGCCTGATCCACCTGGAGGTCACCTCGTGCATGGGCGAGGTGCCGGTGGCTGCAGTGCAGTTGAGTGTTGACGGCAAGGAACAGGCCGCCAGCGCCGAAGGGTCGGGCCCGGTGGATGCTACGTTCAAGGCCATCGAGCAGTTGATTGGGTCAGACGCGAGCCTGCAACTGTATTCGGTCAACGCCATTACCCAGGGTACCGACTCTCAGGGTGAGGTGACGGTGCGTTTGGAAAAGGCAGGACGCATCGTCAACGGCAATGGGGCAGACACCGACATTGTTGTTGCGTCGGCCAAGGCCTACATCAATGCGCTCAACCTGATGCGCGAGGGTGCTTATAGAGCGCATCCCCAGACGGCGGGGGTCTGATGTACGAAGCGACACGTCTCGCCTATCTGGAGGCGCTGGGTGTTACCAATTGGATACCCCGCCAACCGCTGGGTGGTGTGCCGATGCGCCCTCCCGCATTGCTGCTGCCCGAGCCAGAACCTGAGCCTGCGCTGAGCGAAACGTCGCCTACAGCCGGTTTGACTCGAGAAGCTGCGCCCAGCACCGCAGCGCGTATTGAGGTGCCACGTCCCGGCAAACCCAAGATGTCGGCACCTGCGCCGGTAGCCACACCGGAGCCCGCTGCGCCTCAGGTAACGCAACCCACTGGTCCGGCCGCTGAGCCGGTTGCGCCCTTCTATCTACAACTCTGGCAGTCCGGACCTTGCCTGTTGTTGATTGAAGCCCCCGAGCCTGGTTTGGAAAGCGCCATGCCCGGGTTTCTTTTGCTGCAGGATATTCTGCGCGCGGTGCAGCTGCCGGATCGCCCATCGCTGCTTGGCGACTTTCGCTGGCCGTTGAACCGTAACCCGCAGCTTGATCGCAGCGCCGGCGCTGCCAGCCTGGGCTTGCAGGCTTTTATGCGCAGGCGGGTTGAGGGCGCTGGCGTTGTATCGCTCGGCTGCTTTGGGTCCGCGACTACGCTGCTGGTAGACGCGGATCTGGCGCAGGCAGATAGCCTGCTTGGCTGCGAAGAAGCGCTGGATGATCTGCCGCCCGCCTGGTTTGCGCCCGACCTGGATACTCTGCTGCGCCGCCCGGCGAGCAAGGCTGAGCTGTGGGCGCTGCTGCGCCGTGTGCGTTCGCGTTGGCAGGAGGCACAATGAGCGAACTGAGCTTCCGCCGCATGCAGGAATCAGATCTGGATGCGGTGCTGGCGATCGAGTTCGCCGCCTTCAGTCACCCCTGGACACGGGGCATCTTCCTGGATTGCGTGCAATCCGGACATGAGTGTTGGCTGGCCTTCAGTGGTCGACAGCAGGTAGGCCATGGGGTGTTGTCCGCCGCCGCGGGCGAATCGCATCTGCTGAACCTCACGGTCAAGCCGGAAAGCCAGGGCAATGGCTATGGCTATGCGCTGCTGGATCATCTGATGGCTCAGGCTCGGCTGCGTGACGCCGCCGAAGCATTCCTTGAAGTGCGCGCCTCCAATCAAACCGCCGCGCGACTCTATGAGCGCTACGGCTTCAACGAGATTGGCCGGCGGCGCAATTATTACCCGGCCGTTGGCGGGCGCGAGGACGCGCTGGTGATGGCCTACTCGCTGCTCGATTGACCGCGAGCCAACGGGAGAGACCATGTTTTTTGCCGCACGCAAGGGGGCTGTCTGCGGGCTGGTTATTGGCGCATTGGCTTGGGCCGGTAATGCCCTGGTCGCGCGTGCTAGTGCAGGCATGCTGCCGCCGGTCGGCTTGTCATTCTGGCGCTGGGTGGTGGCGCTGGCCCTGCTGCTGCCGTTCACATTGCCAAGCCTGATGCGGCACCGTGACGTGCTCGTTGTGCATTGGCCGCGCATCGCCTTGCTGGCTGCGTTGAGCATTTCCTCCTATAACACCCTGATGTACCAGGCAGCCCAAAGCACAACGGCTATCAACATCACTCTGGTTAACACCGGACTGCCGGTTGCCGCCTTCATCTGGTCGATCCTGCTGCTACGCCAATGGCCTACCCGGCTGACGCTTGGCGGCACTGTCCTGTCATTCTGTGGGCTGCTGTTGATTCTGGGGCGTGGTGAGCCGACCCAGGTGTTTGCCCAGGGCATGAATCGGGGTGATCTGATCATGGTGCTGGCCGTACTTACCTGGGGCCTGTATTCCGTGCTGCTGCGGCGTTGGCCGGTGCCGTTGCCGGGCTTCACGTTGCTGGCGGCGATGCTGCTGTTCGGCGTGCCGATCCTGCTGCCGTTCTACCTCTGGGAAGTCGGTCAGGGCGCGACCATGCCCTTGTCTGCCGTCTCGGTGGGCGCTGTGTTGTACACCGCGGTGATGGCTTCTCTGGTGGCCTATTCCGCCTGGAATAACGGTGTAAAGGTGCTGGGGCCGGGGACGGCGTCGCTCTTCAGCTACCTGATGCCGGTATTCGCCTCGTTGTTTGGTGTGCTGCTGCTGGGTGAGCAGTTGCATGGCTATCACCTGCTGGGCGGCAGCCTGACCTTCGCTGGCCTGGTGCTGGCGACCTGGCAGGGGCGCAAGGCATGAAGCGACTATGTGTTATTGCCGGCGACGGGATCGGCGCAGAAGTTGTGCCGGTGGCAGTCGATGCCCTCAGGCGCTTGTTGCCGGACCTGGCTACGGAATCCGCCGAGGCGGGCTGGGGCTGCTTCGAACGCAGCGGCAGCGCAGTGCCCGAGGCGACGCTGACGAGCATGCGTGCATGCGGCGCGGGCATCTTTGGCGCGGTGTCTTCGCCGTCCCATGCGGTTGCCGGCTATCGCAGCGCCATCCTCACGCTGCGTCAGCAACTGTCCCTCCACTGCAATCTGCGTCCGATACGCAGCTGGCCGGTCATTTCCCCGCGTCCGCATATCGACATGATTATTCTGCGCGAAAACAGCGAAGGGCTTTACATTGGCCGTGAGCGTATGGACGGTGAAGGCCGCGCCATTGCCGAACGACAGATCACTCGCAAAGCCAGCGAAAAACTGGCGCAGCGCCTGGCAGAGGTGGCAGCACTGCGCAATGCGCGGCGCATCACGCTTGTACACAAGGCCAATGTCCTGCCACTGACCTGCGGCCTGTTCCGTGACAGCGCGCGGCAAGTGCTGGCCGAGGCAGGTTGGAGCGAGTGCGTCGACGAGCGTCTGGTCGACGTGGCGGCGCTGCAGCTGGTGGAGTCACCGGAACGTTTTGACCTGATTGCCACCACCAACCTGTTTGGCGACATTCTCTCTGACCTGGCCTGTCACTGGTCCGGTGGGCTCGGCACCGCACCTTCGCTCAACTGGGGGGATGGCATTGCCCTCGCCGAGCCAGTACACGGCAGCGCCCCCGACATCGCCGGTACCGGCCGAGCTAACCCCTTGGCGGCGCTGCTCAGTGCCGCGCTGCTGCTGCGTTACTACTGGCACCTGCCCGCGTTGGCAGACCGGCTGGAGTCCGCCGTTGCGAACTTTCTGCAAGACGCCGGCACTGTCGACTTTGGCGACCGCACCACTCGCACCATCGCCGACGGCGTGCTGGCGCGGCTTGGCTGAGGGTGCGGACTCGCCAGCAGACTGCCGTGGGCCGCTGGAGAGGCGAGGAGGGGAGCAGAAATAAAAAAAGGCCTAGCCGAAGCTAAGCCTTTGAAAAGGTTGGTGGCTACACCGGGACTTGAACCTGGGACACCAGCATTATGAATGCTGTGCTCTAACCAACTGAGCTATGTAGCCATCCGAGGCGCGCATTATTCATTTTGGCGGATACCTTGTCAAGCCTGTTGCCTTAATTTTTTGGCTGCCATTTCAATCGCTTAACCGGCCGTCTCGAAAGCCCTACTGACTATCCAGGTGCAAGGGGACGGTGACGGCTTCTGTGCCGCTGCTGTCCGAGGTGCTGACGTCGATAAGGTAGAGGCGCTGTGCGTCCAGGCCGCCGCGTTCGACCAGGTAGGCTTTGATCTCGGCGGCGCGGGCCTGGGCCAGGCGTCGCAGCATGAGGTCGTTGTTGCTCCAGTTGTCGAGCACTGCTTGGCGTAGCTGCGCCGCACGTTGTTCGCGGTCCAGCTCGCTCCATTCTGGTGGTGGCTGGCGTTTCAGTCGCGTGCGATAGATGCCTTCAAGCAGCGCGGGTTTGTCGTCTTCCTCCACGACCAGCTCATTGGGGCTGGCCGGTACGCGGGCGCCGCTGCGTTGCAAGGATTGGTACAGCAATTGCTGATACTCCGCTTCCAGGCGTGCGGCCGCCAGCAGTGGCCCGTCTTGCTGCACGGTACTGAGGCCTTCGATTTCCAGGGTCAGGGCCGGGCGTTCCTGCAGGGCACTGGCCAGCGTGTCGAGTGTTCGCTGGGCGTTGGCGTCCAGCTCTTTCTGTCCGGGAGCAAAGCTGACCTGGCTTAGGTCCTGATCATCGCCGCTGACCAGGCCGGCGATAAACTTGAAGGGCGCCTGGGTGGCGCGCAGCAGCAGGTTGCGCAGGGTTTGCCAGACTATCGGCATGACGCTGAACTGCGGGTCTTCGAGGTTGCCGGAGACCGGTAGCGAGAGGTCGATATTGCCTTTGGTGTCTTTGAGCAGCGCGACAGCCAGGCGCACCGGCAGGTCGACCGCATCCGGGCTATCCACTTTCTCACCCAGTTGCAGGCCTTCGAGCAGCAGCTTGTTTTCGGCGTTCAGCTGGCCCTGTTCGATACGGTAGCGCAGGTCGAGGTTGAGACGGCCTTTGCGAATGCGGTAGCCGGCAAACTTGCCGGAGTAGGGTGTGAGCGTGGTTAGTTCAACGTTGCGAAAACGGGTGGCGATGTCGAGGCTGTTAAGCGGATCGAAGGGGGTGAGGCCGCCTTGGATGGTGACCGGTGCATAGCGGTCTACCCGGCCTTCGATAGCCACACTGGCGACCAGCGGGCGCTGGTTGTCGATCGTGCCGATGCTGCCGTTGAGTTGGCCGAGTGCGGTAGCAAAGTTGGGGGTCAGGCTGAAGTCGGCGAAGTTGGCGGAGCCATCGTTGATGCGGATGCCGCCGATGCGCAGGGCCAAGGGGGACTTGTCGCTCGCTGGTGGCTGGCTTGGGGGCGCTGATGCTACTGGTTGTTCGACCAGCAGGCCGCTGAAGTTGGTGGTCAGGTTTTCATTGATGATGAAGCGCACGTAGGGTTGCTGCAGGGTGACGCCGTCGATGCTCAGGCGATCGGTCTGGTAGTCGATGCCGCTGAGGTCCAGACGCTGCCATTTCAGCAGGTCGCGTTGGCGGGCGCTGTCGACAATGTGCAGCTGGTTGACATGGGCGTCGCCACTAACGCCGATGTCCAGTGGCTGCAAGCCTTTGAGCTGTACCTGCAGTTGGCTGCCGAGCAGGCCGCTGCGCAGCTGGATGCGCACCAGCGGTTCAACGTAGGCGCGCGCCAGTTGCAGGTTCAGGTCGCGGGTGTTGACCTGCAGGTTGGCCGTGAGCGGCGTCAGTGTAACGTCGCCGCTGGCCTGTAGCTGCCCACTGCCATTGACGCCGGTGTCCAGCGACAGTTGAAAGGGCGCCTGGCCCAGGCTGTCGAAGTCACGCAGGCTGAGGTTCAGCGGTGCGAGTTCCAGTGTCACATCTTCGGCTGGCTGGCGGTCTTGCAGGTGCAGCTGGTAATTGCTCAGGTCCGCGGCTGCGACCTGCAGTTGCCAGGGCGGCGGTGGCTCTGCAGGTTCGGTTGCTGAGGGTGTTGCGGTTGAGTCGCTGGCCGGTTCGTCAGCGGCGGTGCCCTGGTCTTCGGCGCTGCTGTTGTTCGCGTCCGCTGCCGCGGCTTCGTCGGCGGGGGGCAGCAGGGACAGCAGGTCGATCTCGCCCTGCTCGGTGCGTGCGGCCCAGGCCTCAAGGCCCTCGCTTTTTATCGTGCCTAGGCGCGCCCGGCGCTGAGCCAGGTCCAGCGAGCCCTCGGCGATGTTCAGTGTGGGGATGCGCAGCAGGGGCGCTTGCGCGGTCTGCAGATTGAAGTCCTGCAGGGTCAGCTGCGCGTTGCTGAGAGTGACGTCCGTGCGCTCGGACAGGTCAATCTGGTAGTCGGTACTGGCGCTCAGTGCGCCGCTTTGCAGGGTAACGGCCAAGCGTTCGCGCACATACGGCCAAATGGTTTGCAGCTCGGCAGCGTCAACGCTGACATGGCCCCTGGAGCGCAGCGGCAGCAGACTCAGTGAGCCTTGCCAGTCCAGGCGTGCGCCGTACGGGCCGCTGGCGGTGAGGGTCATGTTACTGTTGTTGTCGGGCAAGGTGCTGAGGTGGTGTAGCTCCAGCGACAGGTTGTCGTAGGCAAAGACCACCGGCTCGCTGGTGCGCTGGTCTTCGAAGAACAGGCTGTTCTTGATCAGCGCGATGCGATCCAGCTCAACGGGGAAGGGGCGAGAGTCGGTTGCGGGGGGCTCTGGCTCGGTGCGCTCGGGCAGGTTGAACAGCTGCAGCAGATTCAGCTCTCCGTCCCGGTTAAAACGGACGTCGCCGTGAGCGCGCTCAAGTTCTATGTCGGTCAGATGCAGTGCGCCGCGCCACAGGCTGTCCAGCGACAGGTTGGCGTACAGGCGGCGAAAGGCGATCTGCGGCGCGTCTGGCTCGCCGATATGCAGGTTCCAGAGGGTGGCTTCAAAGCTGAACGGGTTGAACTCGACCCGCTCCAGTTTGGCTGGTGCATTGGTCAGTTTGGCCAGCTGCTGGTTGGCAATGTGCAGCACGGTGGCTGGTAGCAGCAGCGCGCCAATCAGGGTGTAGGCAAAGGCTGCGATCAACAGCGAAACCAGCAGGCTTTTCTTGCTCAAGCGCATGGGAATATCGTCGCAAACAGGGGCACCAGATGAGTATGGCATGAGACTAGCGCTTTGCCGCTGGTCTTGCGTCTGGCGTATATGTCATGTGCCGGTCGGGGCCGGGCTTTTACAATAACGCGGTACAACAAAAATAATAAGGAAAGCGGCATGCGCAAGCTGGGTATCGGGATGTTATTGCTGATGTCGGTGCTGTTGACCGGATGGTGGCTGACTCGGCCGCCGTCTACCGACCTGATCTTTTATGGTGGCCCGGTGCTGACGGTCAATCAGCAGGATCAGGTAGCAGAGGCGCTGGCCGTCAAAGAGGGGGGTATTGTCGCCGTGGGCGACGTTGCGTCAGTGATGGCGCACCGCACCGCTGATACGCAGGTGATTGACCTGCAAGGCCGTGCGCTGTTGCCGGGCTTTGTCGGGGCACACGAGCACCCGACGCTGACGGCGGTGTTTGCCGGAGCACATGACCTGTCCGGCTTTACCCACCAGAGTAATGCGCAGGTGTGGTCGGCGCTGCGTCAGGCGATAGCCGCTACACCTCCCGGCGAGTGGGTTTATGCTGGCGGTCTGGACGCGATTTTGGTGCCGGATCTTCAGGTGCCTATGCGCGAGGCACTGGATACGCTGGCCCCGGATAACCCTGTGGTGCTGATTTCCCAGACGTTGCACTCGGCCTGGGCCAACTCCATGGCCTTCCGTGAGGCGGGAGTCACCGCTGGCACGCCGGACCCGGGCACCGGCTCCTATTACGAGCGCGACGCCGATGGCGGATTCACCGGGTTTATTGCCGAGACTCGCGCGATGGCACCCTTTGTCGAGGGGCTGCGTGCGCCGCTGGGGTTGGCTGGCCGCTACGGCGAGACGCTTGATGGTTACCTGAGTCAGGGGTTTACCTCGGTTGCCTCGCTGGGCTACAACCTGCCGCCCTGGCTGACTCGGCTGGTGGCGCTGCGGGATTTTCAACCGCGTATTCGCCAGTTCTTCTATCTGGTCGACAGCGAACTGCAGTATCTACCCGATACGCCGGACCACGATGACCCGTATTTTCGGGTACTGGGGGTAAAGCTCTGGCACGACGGCTCGCCCTACACCGGCAGCATGCTGACATCCATGCCGTATCTGGACAGCGAGCTAGGCAAGAAGCTGGGTATCGAGCCCGGTAGTCACGGCGCTGGCATGATCGCTCAGCAGGAGCTGGTCGAGCGCCTGCGCCACTACAGCCGTGCAGGTTGGCAGGTGGCGATTCACAGCCAGGGCGACGAGTCCAATCGGCAGGTGTCCAGGGCCATACTGGAGGCCTTGCCAGCCGGGGCTGGCCAACCTCAGGTGCGGCTTGAACATTCTGTGCTATTGCCGCCGGACCTGTTGCCGGCGCTGGCCGAGCGGGGAGTGAGTCCGAGCTTTCATATCAACCACATTCTCTACTATGGCGACCGGCTGGCGGACTCGATTATCGGTCGTCATGTGGCCCAGCAGGTGTTGCCGGTACGTCGCGCCTTTGAGCTGCAGATGCACCCGTCACTGCATGCCGACAGCCCGATGTTTCCGACCGAAGGCTTCAGCCTGATGCAGACAGCAATCACCCGGCAAACCTCCAGTGGGCAAGTGCTGAACGCAGCGCAGGCGATCACTGTGCAGCAGGCGCTGCGGGCGATGACGATCAACGCGGCCTGGCAACTGGGCATTGACCAGCTGGCGGGTAGTCTGGAGGTGGGCAAGTGGGCCGATCTGCAGATTGTTGACCAAAGCCCTTACGCGGTACCGGCCAAGAGGCTGAGCGCACTAAAGGTGGAAGAGGTCTACCTGGCTGGCGCACTGCAGTATCGCCGGGAGTAATGAGCGTCGCCCGCGCATTGCGCGGGCGCGGGTGGTGTGCGGCGCCGAGTGCTTGGCGCCGCAGGTGGGTGTTACCAGGACAGGGTCGCCACCACACCCAGGGCGCGTGGGTCGCCATAGGCTGCATTGCCGTAGGTGGAGTCTTCGCGGAACCGCTCGGTACGGTATTCGCGATCAAACAGATTGTTGGCGTATAGGTAGGCGCCCCAGTTGTCCTGCTCATAGCCGACCTTCATGTTGACCAGCGCGTAGGCGTCGGTTTCGGTGTCCGGGGTGTTCAGCAGGCTAGCGCCTTCGCTGGCGTAGGAGACATTACCGTTGAGGAACCAGCCGTTGGCAAAACGCCAGGTGCTGGCCACATTGCCGGTCCAGTTGCGGGCAAACTGGAACTCTTCACCGGAATAATCGACACCGTTGTTCTCAAAGTCGTCGAATTCGGTCTTGCTGTAGCCCACGCCGGCGGATAGATCCCAGTTGCGGTTGACGGCGTACTTGCCCTCCAGCTCAAAGCCGTACACGTGCGACTCGCCCGCGTTGACGACAAAACGGTCCAGCGGATGAAACGCGCCGGGTGGCGCGATGGTTACCTGCTGATCGGTCCAGTCGGTAAAGAACAGGTTGACGTTGACCGCCAGACGCCGGTCCAGCAGCAGCGCACGCAGGGACGACTCGTAGTGGGTGGTGAACTCTTCGTCGTACTCCTGCACTTGGCCACGGATCGGGTTGGTAGACACGCCACCCGATCGGTAGCCGCGCTGGACCAGGAAGCCGGTCGACAGGGTATCGCTCCACAGGTAGTTGAAACCGAGCTTGGGCAGCAGGTTGAAGGCATCGGTCTTGCCGTCCTGCTGGCCCGGGCCGATCAGGCCGGCGAGGAAGCCATCGATCAGCGGGTCGAATCCGGGCCCATAGGACGTGGCGCGCTCGATGGTGGTCCTGACGTCGCTCTCGCGCTCCTCGTAATCGGCGCGCAGGCCCGCCAGCAGCACCAGTTGGTCGGTCAGGTGGTAGTCGATGTCGGCGAACAGCGCGGCGTTTTTGTAGCTTTCCTCGGTGTAGTTAGAGGAATTCAGCGCAATAGGAATGGGTAGCAGTCCACCCGTATCCAGCTCCACGTTATTGGTGGTATAGCCGTCATCCAGCTTGCCGGTGGCCAGATACAGGCCGGTTACCGAGCGCAGGCGATCGCCGTTGTAATGCAGCAGAAACTCCTGATTAAAGGTGTAGTCGTCGGTTTCCTGTTGCAGGGTCGCTTCGCCCGGGCTGCCGTCAAAGTCGTTGTCGCGCTCAAAGTCGCTCTGCACGAAACCGGTATTGGCCTCGAAGCTGAGGCGGTCGTTCAACGGTTGCTTGACGCTCAGGGAAACGCTGTCGCTCACGGTCTCCCACGTGCTGGGGTAATTCAGACGGCTTTCGCGGCCACTCTGACGATCATCAACTGCGGCGTCGCCATCCTCGCGAAAGCGGTTGTGACTCAGGCTCAGCAGCAGCTCGCCGTCACTCGGTAGCAGGTACAGCAGCTTGCCGCGCAGGTTGCCGTTATAACTGCTGTTGAAGTCACTCTGGTTCAGGAATTCATTGTTCACAAAGCCGTCGGTATGCTGGTAGTCACCGGTTATGCGATAGGCCAGGTTGTCAGTCAGCGGCCCGGTTTGCATGATCGCGGTCTGGTAGGTGTGGTCTTCACCGTAGGCCATCTTGGCCGCACCATTGCTGGCGAACTCAGGGTCGCGGGTCTTGAGAGTGATTTGGCCGGCCAGTGAGTTGCGGCCGGAAGTGGTGGACTGTGGGCCGCGCAGGACTTCAACGCTTTCCAGGTCCCAGGTGCTGATGGCGTTGTCCTGAATGCTACGGCTGGTCAGCAGGCCGTTGTCGATATACACGCCAATGGTGCCGGCGCCGTTGTCTGCGCCGGTTGGGCCGGCGTTGGCAATGCCGCGAATCGACAGGCTGTTGAAGCCGCTGGTATTGCTGACGTTGGGCACGCTCTCGATCAGGTCGTAGAGGTTGTTCATGCGTGTGCCGTCGCTGATCTCATCACCCTCGACGACCAGCGCACTGGCAACGGTTTCCAGTTGGGTGCGTTCGATTTTCTGGCCGGTGATGAGAATTTCCGGCAGCGCCAGCGTGGTGCTGTTGCCTGTCGGTTCGGCGGCTAGTGCCAGGCCGGGACTGAGGGAGGCGAGCAGGGCGCCACCCAGGCGGTGAGCCTTGTAGGTTTTCATTATGTGATCCCTGAGGTGATTGGCAGATTTGTAGTTTTCAGTGCTAACTGTAGCGCGAATGAGAATCTTAACCAATTGCCGATTGGGACAACGTGCCTGATGTCTGGCGCGGATGCGTCGTGGTTACGGGTGCTGGCGGCGGGGGCTGGAGGAGCGCGTGCTCGGGGCGGCGCTGCGCCTCAGGCGCAGCACCAGCAGCATGGCGCAGAGCATAAGGGCGGCGTTGATCAGCAGCGCTATGGGGTCCTTCGGCCAGCCGTGCACCGCCAGGTGCGTGGCTACCAGCACAGGCAGACTGCTACTAAGCGCAACGCGCCACAGTCGATTGCTGGTGTCCGCTCTGACGGGAACGGCCGCGATCAGCAAGCTGCTCGCGGTCAACAGCAGCCAGGCGGGCAAGGTTGGCGCCTCAGGCCGCAGCAGCGTCAGTATCGCGAGCAGGGCGTAGATCAGCGGCTGCCCCCACAGCACCGCATCCCACTGGCGCTGCCAGCCGGGTGCCGCGCGCCCACTGTCGCTGCGGCGCAGCAGCCAGATTCGCACACCGCTGGTGGTGATCAGACAGAGCGCGGCGCCCAGCAGCAGATAGCTGAGCTTGACCAGGGGCGCGAGCCAGGGTTGGCCAAAACGGCCAAAGTGCAGCGGTGCCAGAGCGGCGATGGCTTGCGCGCCGAAGGGGCCGTCGAAGGCATTGCGACTGCCCAGATGCTCGCCTGCGCCGTTGTAGATGTGGCGGTCAGTCAGTGCCAGCTCTGCGGGGTGCGCGATGTCGATTTGTACGCTTTGCCCGGCCGTACCAAATTCGCGTATCGCCAGGCGCGCTACCTGGGCGTCCGGGTAGCTCTGCTGGATGTCCTGCAAAATGGGCTGCAGCGCAGGCAACGGCGCAGCTGCCTCGTTGTGGGCGACCTGCGGCCCGACGAAAACCGCTCTTGCGCGCTGGGTATCGCCGTCGAAGGCGGCGTAGGACAGCGCGCCTAGAACCAGCGTGGTGAGGCCGAGAATTGCGCCGGTAAAGGTCACCGTCAGATGGAAGGGCAACGCCCAGACACTCAGCCGGTTGTGCAGGTCAGCCTGCTCCAGGCGCGGATTACCTCCACGGCGAAAGCGGAAGGCATCGCGGAAGATGCGCGGATGCGCCAGCACGCCTGAGAGGATCACCATGAGCATTAACACGCCGATCAGCCCAACCAGCGTCAGGCCCGGCGTGGCTGGCAGGTGCAGATAGAAGTGCAGATGCTCGAGAAAATGGCTGAAACCCGTGTGGCGCGGACCGAGCACTTCGCCCGTTGGGCTGACCTGCAGCAGCTGCTCGCTGCCGGCCTGGTAGTCGACCCAGCGCAGCGATAGATTCGGACTGCCGTCTGCCGGTGTGGTGACCACCACGTAGTCGTGAGTGCCGGCCTCTTGCGCCTGGGTGATGCCTGCCTGCAAGGCGCGGATCATGGCGTCGCCAGAGGCCTGCTCAAGCCGTGGCGCCTGAGGATTTTCCCAGCGCTCAATTTCCTGGCCGATGACCAGCAGGGTGCCAGACAGACACAGCAGGTAAATCAGCGCGGCCAGCAGCAAGCCGACCAGCGAGTGGGCCGCCAGCATGCTGCTGACCAGGCGCGGGGAGAGCAGGTTCTTCATGGGCTGGTGCCGCTCCTGAGCAGCAACAGCGTCGCCGACAGCCCGCAGCACAGCAGCAGCCCCGTGGCGGGCCAGCGCAGACGTTGCGCGCTGACGGCCCATAACACCGCCGTCGCCCAGAGGAGAGGAACGCTGAGCCCGGCAATCACAATGCTGTTGATGGCTGGCGGTGGCAACAGCCGGGCTAGCAGCATGCAAACGGACAGGGCAGCCAGCGCGGCCAGCGGGCCGGCGAGCAGCAACCGCATGGATTTGTGCCACCGGCCGCGGGTGGCGGGTGGGTCGGCTACGGCCGTGCGTTGGCGTGGCAGCCGTCGGGGTGAGCGTTGCAGGTTGGCCACGACCAGTAGCAATCCCAGCAGCATGCAGGCCAGCTGCGCTGCGGGAATCCCCACTTCGGCTCCGAAGGTCCTGGCAAAGGTCACGTGGCCAAGCATGATCAAGCCCCAGGCGATAGCCAGCCACAGGGCGCGGGCGCGCAGCGCCTTGCCCCAGGTCAGACGCAGGGTCAGTACGCCGGCGACCAGCAACGCCGTGGCCAGCAGGCCCATTACGCGATGGGCCTTGAGTGGGTAGTGGACGGGGGCCGCTGCATGTAGCGCTCCGCTAAGGGTTGGTGCGCGGAATTATCTCCGGCCCAGGACGGCGCTGCAAACTGCCCGCGTGGGTTCAGGCGACGCTGTGCTCGGCCAGGCCGCGGTATTGGCCCTTGAAGTACAGCAGTGGCTCGCTGGCTGGCGCTTGCTGCAGGTTCAGTGCTTTGACCTCGCCAATGACGATCAGATGATCACCTGCGGGGTGTTCTGCATGAATCTCGCAATCCAGCCAGTGCAGGCTGCCTTTGATGAGCGGGCTGCCTAGCGGCGAGTGCTCCCAGTCGACCGCACGCCACTTGTCCGCACCCTGCCGGGCGAAGGTGTTGGAGATGTCGGCCTGCTCGCCCGCCAGGATGTTGACAGCGAAGCGGCCTGCGCGGCGAATCTTGGGGTAGCTGTAAGCGTCGGCCTTGACGCTGAAGGAGACCAGCGGCGGGTTCATCGATACGCTGTAGAAGGATTGGCAGGTAAAGCCGATGGGTTCGTCTCCGTCCTGCGCGGTAATGATGGTGATGCCGGAGGCGTAGTGTCCGAGCGCTTCGCGAAAGCGCAGTGGCTCGATAGCCGTGGTGAAACCTGACATGGTCAATCCTGAATTCGGGTGTGGTGTGCGCAATGCCCAGCGACCGTGCTGGCAGGAAGGGCCGGCCGGGCAGGCCCTTCCCGAGCCACGATTAGAGCTCGCCGCGAACGATGGCTGCACCGGCACTGAGGGCCTGCAGCTTGCCCCGGGCTACCTCGCGGGACAGCGGCGCCATGCCGCAATTGGTGCAGGGGTAGAGCTTGTCGGCATCGACAAACTCCAGCGCCTTGCGCAGCGTGCTGGCGACTTCTTCGGGCGTTTCGATGGTGTTGCTGGCGACGTCGATGGCGCCGACCATGACCTTCTTGCCGCGTACCAGTTCGATCAATTCCATTGGCACATGCGAGTTGTGGCACTCCAGCGAAATCATGTCGATGGTGGATTTCTGCAGCTTGGGAAACGCTTCTTCGTACTGACGCCACTCCGAACCCAGGGTCTTTTTCCAGTCGGTGTTGGCCTGGATGCCATAGCCGTAGCAGATGTGCACCGCGGTTTCACACTTAAGACCTTCGATGGCGCGCTCCAGCGTCGCCACACCCCAGTCGTTGACCTCGTCAAAGAACACGTTAAAGGCGGGCTCATCAAACTGGATGATGTCGACGCCGGCGGCTTCCAGCTCGCGGGCTTCCTGGTTGAGGATCTTGGCAAATTCCCAGGCAAGCTTTTCGCGGCTTTTGTAGTGGCCGTCGTACAGGGTGTCGATCATGGTCATGGGGCCGGGCAGGGCCCACTTGATCGGCTGGCTGGTTTGCTGGCGCAGGAAACGCGCATCGTCAACAAACACGGATTTGGGACGGCTGACTGCGCCCACGACCGAGGGGACGCTGGCGTCGTAACGGTCACGGATTCTGACGGTCTCGCGTTGTTCGAAATCAACGCCGTCCAGGTGCTCGATAAAGGTGGTGACAAAGTGCTGCCGGGTCTGTTCACCGTCACTGACGATATCAATGCCGGCGTGCAGCTGCTCCTGCAGAGATACGCGTAATGCATCCTGCTTGCCGTCAACCAGCTCCTGACCCTGCAGCTTCCAGGGCGACCACAGTTTTTCCGGTTCGGCCAGCCAGGAGGGTTTGGGCAGGCTGCCTGCGGTCGAAGTGGGTAGCAATTTTTTCATAATCAATGCGGCCGTCTGTCCGGTAGTTTAAAGGGTGTAGCTGGCAGACCACTGCTCGAGCACGGTCTGATAAGGCTTGATGAAGTGCTCTTCGGTGAACTTGCCCTGCTCGATGGCGAGCTGGCTGCGCTCCTTGCGGTCATACACGATCTGGGTCAGCGAATGGTCGCGGTTCTTCAGGTCCGGTTGGTAGCAGGCGCCGGCGGCCGCGTTGGCGTTGTAGATTTCCGGACGGTAGATGCGCTGGAACGACTCCATGGTGCTGATGGTGCTGATCAGCTCCAGGTTGGTGTAGTCGTTCAGCAGGTCGCCAAAGAAGTAGAACGCCAGCGGTGCTGCGCTGTTCGGCGGCATGAAGTAACGTACCTGCAGGCCCATTTTCTTGAAGTACTGCTCGGTCAGTGACGACTCGTTGGGCGTGTACTCAAAGCCGAGGATCGGATGCTGATTCTCGGTGCGCCGATACACCTTATTGTCGGACACACTCAGGCAGATGACCGGCAGCTTGCTGAAATGCTGTTTGTAGGTCTCCGAGTTGATGAAGTACTGGAACAGCTTGCCGTGCAGGTCGCCAAAGTTCTCGGGGATACTGAACGAGGGTTTGCCTTTGTTGTGATCGAGCAGCAGTACGCTGAAATCATAGTCGCGCACGTAGGACGAGAAGTTGTTGCCGACAATGCCTTCGATGCGGTTGCCGGTCTTCTTGTCGAGGATGTTGGTCTTGAGAATCTCGATGGCCGGGAAGGTATCGCCCTTGCCGGCAGCGTCCACGTGCAGCTCGACCGAGATGATGTCCAGTTCCACCGCGTAACGGTCGGCGTTGGGGTTATCCCATTTGGCCAGGTCGTTAAACCGGTTGTTGATCATGGCCAGGGCATTGCGCAGGTTGTTCTCACGGTCAGCGCCCCGGGCCAGGTTGGCAAAGTTGGTGGTGATGCGGGTGCTCTCAGACGGCTGGTAGTGCTCGTCGAAACGCAGGGTCTTGATGGAAAAGCTGAAGTCAGTGCTCATGATCGTCTGCAGTCCTGATATCCGAAGTAAACCTGAACGTCATCGGTAGCTGTTCAGGGGGCGCAATGCGTGCTCCGGCGCCGCTGGTGGCTGCGCGCCTGGTTGATGGCAGGCATTCTATGGGTTGCGCTGAATGAGTAAAAATGAACTTATTTCAATCCGGCATTAGTCATTTTCATGTGCTGCCAAACGGGTGCTGACGGGGACTCGGCAGTGATTCAGGAGGGCTGCATACGGAGGTTTACCGCTGTCGGGCCACCGCCAGCCGATCCAGGCGGTGCGCATCGGGCAGGCACTGGAGCGGAGTCGATGAAATACTGTGCAACCGTGCGATACTCTTGTTGCAGCCTCATTTCCTCGTATTGATTAACCTCTGTACAGCTGAGCAGCCACGCTATGCCCACCCCGCATTTGCCTTCACTGAATTTGATTCGTGTTTTTGAAGTGGCTGCGCGCCGATTAAGTTTCAAGGACGCGGCGGACGAGTTGTTTGTGTCCCCGCCAGCCGTCAGTCATCAGATCAAGGCGCTGGAAGAAAGCCTCGGCGTCGCGCTGTTCAAGCGCGAGAACCGGAAAATATCCCTGACCTCCGAAGGCAAGCGCTATTACCTGCATGTAAAGCGCGGCTTGGACCTGATTGACAGCGCTACGTTGGCCGTGCGCAAGGAACGGAAAAAGCGGCATTTTGTGATCAACACGCTGCCCAATATCGCCAGTTTGTTGCTGTTTCCTAATATTCACGAGTTTCAGGCCAGGTTCCCGGACCTGAACATTCAGATTGATTCAGATATAGCCCGAATCGATCTGGAGCGCTCGGAAGCGACGGTGGCCATCCGTCATGAATGTGGAAATGAGCCGGAGCTGACTTACCACCCCTTGGTGGAAATCTCACTCACGCCGATCTGCACGCGCAGCTACCTCGCCGAGCATCCGGGTTTGAGTGCGGGCGATTTTAGCGGCTGCCGGATCATCAAGATTGCCAGCGATACCTACCAGTGGCCCCGCTGGCAAACGCAGTGGGGGTTGCTGCCAGAGATTGCGAATGAGTTGGTGGTCAGTACGGTGCAGGCCAGTATCGAGGCGGTGAAGAGCAATGTAGGCGTTGCCATGGGCTACCTGCCAACGTCCTATAAATTTATGCGTAGTGACGATGATTTGGTGTTGCCACTGGCAGAAAAAGTGACCCAGCACGGTGAGTGCTTTCTGGCCTATAGCAACAGCAAAAAGGATGATGACGTCATCCGGGCGTTTCATGATTGGGTGGTCGGCGTGATCGCCAAAGAATGGTCGGATAAGAATATCTAATCCGAAGGCGCTGAATTATTCATTTGTCACCCCCGTGTTCACTGGGGAAGATAGGCGGCAATCGCAACGGAAAAGTGATCGCCAACATGCCCCTGGATAACCTCGCTAGCGGACTCTCCCACTCAAGCCAGCTGCCGCTGACGCCACGTGAGCGGCAAGTGCTGCAAGCCCTTGCCATGGGTAAGAGCAACAAGATGATCGCGCACATCCTGTCCATCAGCATGTATACCGTTGATGGTTACGTGAAAGAAATTTACCGAAAGCTCGGCATCAGAAACCGCACGATGGCGACGCTGTTTGCCGTTCAGCATGGGATTCTCAACTTGAACCATCTTGATATGGCCGACTTGTAGGAGGTGGCCGTTTTGCTGCGGTGTGGTCCGCTTCGCGAAACGCAGGGGTGAGCGCTGACAGGTCAGCGTAGGGAATGCTGGCAGGAGTAGCCATGACATCATGGCAGGTGGGCATTGCGCCACTCGATCAATGCGTTTTTGGGCGCGCTACAAGCAGCAAGGGCGTTCAACAGGCCAGTCTGCTGAACGCCCCCCGGATCAGAAAAGACCGTCAGACGTTGATCACACGTTAAGTCGGCGAAGGTGGCCAGGACCCTAGGTTTCACGCGGGTTCCCGGTTTTTTGAGGTTCGATAATTCCGGGTCGGTACCCCCAAAAGTACCCCCTTCCGCAGCGGCTTTGATTGGACGCTGATAGCGTTTGGTGGATACTGCCCAAGAAGTTCAATTTCATCCTTGCTGAAACGAAAGTCCGGAAAGATGAAATTCCTGCGCCCCAGTGCCTGATCCTGCCAGAATTCAGTACGATTAAGCAAATCGTTTCCTTGGATGGTGTAGGGCGGGGGGCTGCTTGTTCCTGGAGCTCTCCTTGGGCAGGTTGTTTCCCCAAGCCCGGCTCGGAGGGTCGGTTCACAGCGTAGAGTTCAGCTATCAGCTTCTAGTTCCGCTGCATCCAGCGGGCCATCGCTGCTTCGTGGCGGCAGGGCAGTGCATCATGATTCGCTGCTCATGTTGGTTCTCAGTTGTGCGAGTCCTCAACCGTTGTCAGTAGCGCTTGATGTTGTTGACCCACTTCCGCAGTTCATCAATGCCTTCCTCGTCGAGCTCATAGATTCGCCACTGAGCTGCTATGCGAACTCGCACCAGCCTAGCAGTGCGTAGTGCCTTCAGGTGTTGCGAGATGGCCGGTGCACTGATGTCGAACCGTCCGGCAATTTCACCGGACGACAGGGGACCCTGCGCCAAGGTCTCGATGATCCGGCGGCGGGTGGGATCTGCAAGAGCAGCAAAGCTGTCCATTTTATGATAATGTTGGTTTTGCTTAATTAAGTCAATCGTACATCATTCGGCGTGCTGATTACATTCGATGCAACACCCAGCGGGAGGCGGACCGCTATAGGGGCTTCGATCGCCGAGCACTCTTGGTTTGGATGCCACCGCAAGAGTGCTGCCCAGCCGCCGAAACACGATAAATGGGATGCGTCTATCGATCCCATCCTCGGCTAGACAGCCGGGAGTTCGATCATGATGATCGTACTGTGGTGGCGCTGATCGAGAGGACATAGCGCATGGAGATACGCCACCTTCGATATTTCATCGCCGTCGCCGAAGAATTGCACTTCAGTCGTGCTGCCGAACGACTGAATATCGAGCAATCTCCCTTGTCGCGCACCATCAAGCAACTCGAAACCGAACTGGGAGCCGTACTGTTCGACCGTGCCAGCCGGGGTACACGGCTGACTTGGGCCGGCCAGGTATTCCTGGAGGATGCCCGCCGTGTCTTGTTAGGCATTGATCAGGCCAAGGCTAACGTCAAAGCTGCCGCTACGGGCTATCGCGGCACACTGCGTATTGCATTGTCCGACGGCATCGCTCGCAGTCGTTTGACCACATTACTGGCGCTTTGCCGGGAAGAGGAGCCGGAAGTCGAGATCCGCCTGTTTGAGACACCTCTCTCGCAGCAACTGAAAGGTCTCCGCAGTGATCTGTATGACGCCGGCTTCGCGCTGTCCGATGACGTAGTCGACGGTATCGTCGCCGAGCCGGTCTGGCATGATGCTTTGGTAGTGGCTGTACCAATCAGACATCCCCTATTGGTGCATAAGCGAGTACCCCTGCATGAAGTCATGAACTACCCGCTGGTACTCTGCCGCCCGGAAGTTTGCCAGGGATGTAGCCAACAACTGGACCGCCTACTCAATTTGGTTGATGCGCAACCCGTCGTAGCAGAGCGTGTAGCCACGCATGATTTGATGCTGACATTGGTGGCTGCGGGCTATGGGGTCGGCTTCTCCAACATGGCCCGGCTTGAAGCCTCCCATCATAAGGACGTCATTATCAGACCGCTGGCGGGCAACCCGTTCATGATGACGACCTACCTGCTACGGCCAGGCAGTGATCCGTCCGAGCAGTTGAACAGCTTCATGCACCGCGTAAATCACGTCGGATCGTGAAAATTCGCATGTAGCCATTCTTTTTTTGTCTGACATTAGACCTGCCAGGCAACACACCGCCGCTTCTTCCCAAGAGATTGTGACCGGCCCAGGTCCATCGCACCAGCGGTGCATACTAAAGACAGTCCTTGTGGCGGCCAGTCGTGGTCGCGTGGTCTCAGGTACAAGAGGAGTGGATCAGCATCCAGACACCAAAAGTCTGGCTCGGTTGATCGATCTGCACTGGATCTGGCTCAGATACGACAGGTCTTTACTTGAGAGAGACATCTTCCAACACTGATTCGTGGCGTGGGACAGCCAGCACTAGTAGCGAAGAATCCAAGACAAATGGGGTGTTGCAGCACTTCCTATATTGCCTTATCGCTACTGGCCATTGACGTCAGTCTACCCATGTGTGAACTGCTGTCCAGTGAGGAAGGTACCTCCTCTACTGGCTTGGGGAACTGTCGCTAACACTTTGCCAGGAGGGCCAGGTGGCTGGAACGAACAATGGGCAAGAACAATGACACTCAGCATACCAAAATCTTTTATCGACCAATCGAAGCCGCGATTCGGTGGAGCAGCTTGATGCGGGTTGAAGCCAGGATTCTTCGTGAATTCGCCGGGAAGTGCGTGCCAGGCCCAAATGATTTCCCAAGGTGGCCGGGGCTCAAGCTCAACATCGAACGCATCCTGGATGGCCTCAGAAACGGTGAACTGCATTACGGAAAAGGCGGCGTTACTCGCGACGATCCAGCACTACTCGACGACCCTGATCTCACCATTCGCCATGTCGATCTCAAAGCCTGGATGTCCCAATTCTATCCCGATCAAAAACCTGAATTTCTGTTCGACGATATGGAGCGACAACTGCACCCCGCTATCAGCGCGGACACCATGCAAGTCTTGCTGGCCGATCGTGAAGCGCTGAAACTGAGGATTGCCGACATGGAACAAAGTTTACAGATCCTGCAGGATAAACATCGCCTACTGAGCGAACAGAGCAAAAATCAGGAAGCGGCTGAGCGTGATATTTCGACCAGAAGCGAGGCCACCTATCTCAGCATCGTCGGCGGTCTGTTGACGTTGCTGCTTGGTCAATCTCCTAGCGGCAAGCGCTACTCTTCATTTAACACCACTGATTCCATAATAAGCACATTGCTGGCCTACTACCCAGGCCGTCCAGGGCTCAGCGAAAGAACCTTGTGGTCGAAGTTCAAGGCTGCCAAACAACATATCAATACCGATCCATACTGACTGCAATTGCAGGCCCGTCTTCTGCAATTGCAGTGCAATGCGTACCGTCAGGGCATGAAATGGCGAGCACGTTCCTCAACACGCTAACGAGCGTCCAGGAGTGCTCAATATGTCCTCACAATCTCTCCCGACACAACCGGTCGAACGCCGCATCTTGCGCCGTGCCGAGGTTGAAGCCAAGACCGGCTTCAAGCGCGCGCACATTTACAACCTGATGAAAGCGGGCAAATTTCCCAAGGCGCTGCGCCTTGGTGTGCGCGCCGTGGGCTGGGACGCTGCCGAAATCGACCAGTGGATCGAAGACCGCCTCAACGAGCGTACCTGACGTTTCCTTTTCGGACTAATCCATTCGAGGAGGAAACACATGCAGGTGGTATCCATCATTTCGACCAAAGGCGGCGTGGGCAAGACCACCACGGCCGCCAACCTGGGCGGCATCGCGGCCGATGCGGGGCTGCGCGTCCTGTTGCTCGACTTGGACGTGCAGCCCACCCTGTCCAGCTATTTCACGCTGCATTCCCATGCGCCGGGTGGCATCTATGAGCTGCTGGCCTTCAATGAGCAGGATCATGCCCGCCTGATATCGCACACCGTCATCGACGGCCTGGACCTGATACTGTCCAATGACGACAAGGGACAACTGAATACCCTGTTGTTGCATGCGCCCGACGGTCGGCTGCGGCTGCGCAATCTGCTACCTGCGTTCCGCCCCCACTATGACCTGCTGCTGATCGATACCCAGGGCGCACGCAGCGTCCTGCTGGAGATGGCGGTACTGGCCTCCGACCTTGCCCTCTCTCCGGTCACGCCCGAGATTCTGGCAGCACGGGAATTCCGCCGTGGCACCCTGCAATTGATGCAGGACATCGCGCCCTACCGGCGTCTTGGCATCGAACCGCCGCCGCTGCAACTGCTCATCAACCGAGTTCACTCGGTCTCCGCCAATGCGCGGCTGATCCAGGAGGCGCTGCACGACCTGTTTGCCACTGAGCCAGGCATCGTCGTGCTCGATACCCGCATCCCGGCCATCGAAGCCTACCCCCGTGCCTCGACCCAGGCCCAGCCCGTTCACCGGGTGGAGTACCGCCGCCCCAAAGGGCGAGTCACGCCGGCTGCCTTCGACACCATGCGCACACTGGCCTGCGAGTTGTTTCCCGCCTGGGAATCAGTATTCAACCAGTTGCGAGCTGGTGCGCATCAGAGGGTTGGCACATGAACCGCTTCCCCATTCCGGCGCGGGGTTACAAGCGCCTCAAGCCACTGATCGAGTTTGCCCTGAACGAAGGCTGGGAAGTCACTCGCACCGCTGGGGGCCATCTGCGATTCACCAAGCCCGGACTACCCGCGATCTACACGGGCTCGACACCCAGTGACCATCGGTCCACGCGCAATGCCCTCGCACGCATACGGCGACAGGCGCGAGCGGCTGCCAAGGAGGGGGGCAACGATGGCTGACCTGACCCCCAAGGACATGGCTGACAAGCTACTGGCCGACCAGTTCCAGCGCAGCGGCCCAGAGGCTGAGGCATTGAGCGACCCCATCGCCGACACAGCCATGACGGTGACGCTGGACCAGCTGCAGCCGTATGACCTCAATCCGCGTGTGACACGCAACCCCCTATACGACGAGATCAAGGACTCGATCCGGGAACGCGGACTCGATTCGCCGCCAGCCATCACTCGTCGGCCCGGTGAGCCACATTACATCATCCGCAACGGGGGCAACACACGACTGGCCATCCTGCGAGAGCTATGGACGGAAACCAAGGAAGAACGCTTCTTCCGTATTCCCTGCCTGTTCCGCCCGTGGTCGGAGCGGGGCGAGATCGTCGCCCTGACCGGCCATCTGGCCGAGAACGAACTGCATGGCGGACTGACGTTCATCGAACGTGCTCTTGGTATCGAGAAGGCCCGGGAGCTGTACGAGATCGAATCGGGCGAGACGTTGACACAAACCGAGTTGGCGCGACGCCTCACTGCCGATGGTTACCCCATCGCCCAGCCGCACATCAGCCGCATGCAGGATGCCGTCACCTATCTGCTTCCCGCCATGCCGACCGTGCTCTACGGCGGCCTCGGCCGACCGCAGATCGAACGTTTGTCGGCGTTACGCAAATCCAGCGCAAGAGCCTGGGACGCCCGTTGCGGGGACCGGCCTTCGGGCATCGACTTTCCAGCTCTGTTCCACGACGTGCTGGCGTCATTCGACCACGCAGCCGATGATTTCTCGGTCGGGCGCGTACAGGACGAATTGATCGGGCAGATGGCGGAGTTGCTTGACGTCGACTACGACACCTTAACGCTGGACATCACGGAGCCCGAAAGCCGTCACCGCATCCTGACCAGCGATCCGATTCAACACCCTCCAGCGCTGGTCGAGGCACCACCGCCTCCCGTCAGCCCCGAGAAAACGCATCAGCCGCCTTCCTCTCCGGCCGACACATCACGTACTTCAGCGCCGGTTTCAAAACCCTCCCTGGAAGATGCACCTCCGGCCCGGGAGCCCGCTCGATCCCCGGCCTCCACTGACAACGCCGAACCGCCGGATGAGGATCGGAACGAACGACTCGCGGGGAACATCGTCTCGCCGGCGACAACGACCGATCGGTTGCAGGACATCCAACGCCTGGTCGCCGACAGGACGGGCGACGCACTGGAGGACTTCGCATCGAACGTGCTGAAGGCCATCCCCGTGCAGGCGGGCGGTCTCTACCCCATCACGGATGTCTGGCACATCGAGCCCGGACTGGATGCACCGGACAGCCTGCGGGTGCATATCGCGCAGTTCGCCGGTGAAATCGCGGACGAGGCGGGCCAAGCCGAACACATTCAGCCGATCGATACAGGCATCGGTTTCATCTGCGACATGAGCATACTCGCCACCGATGGCCGCGTGGTACCGATGATCGGCCGGGCCGTTCTCACCCTGCTCCATGCGCTCAGTACGGGATACCAGTCATCGAGCTCCCCCCTTGGCGATCTCGACAATCTACGGTTGCTGGATTCTCTGGGGCCACTGCTGCAAGGGCGACAGGGCACCGGCAGCGGTCAGGCCTCGCGCCTGAGCGACAACGGTCTGGTCAAGCTGTTTCGCCTGTTGCGGCTATCGCGCCGCCTGGTGGAACTGGAATCGGGCACCGGGGTGGACACCACGACGCCCCCCGATTCATAGGGTTTCGGGAGGCAGCATGTCGGTACCGCATCCACTCAACCAAGCTGTGATCGCACAGGCGTTGCACGATCTGCGCAACGGTCAGTTGCGTCGCTGCAAGGCCATGGGTTTCGGCGAGGAGGAACTGGGCGCCCTGAAACATCCGGCACTGGTCAGCGTACTGATCAATGCCACCGTGCCCTGGTGCTCGGTGACCGTGAACCGCGACGTGCTGCAACGCCTGCTGCGCCAAGTGGCGGATGTCGAAAAGGAGATAGCCGCCGTCGATCGTATGCTGCGCCTGGGCGCCAGCACCGAGATGGTGAGCAAGTTCTACGGGCTGACGCATCAGGAAGTGGCCTTGCGCCGCGACATTCTCGGCCTGCCCAAGCGCAAGGGCCGTCATCCAGAGCTGAATGAGGCACAGGACACTGAGCTGTGGCGGCGCTGGGAGCCCGAGGTCAAGCAGCGTGGCATCGCGCTCGATGACTCTATGGCGATGCTGGAACTCACCCTGGATCTGGCCGAGGACCTCGACTTGCCAGCCTCCGTTTTGTGGTTAACCATCCATGGCTGGATCGATCAGGGCCTGGTGTAAGCCATGGCCACCGACGATCCCGGCCGACCCAAAGGCCCCGTCTCGCTGGCGGCGCTCCTCGATGAAGCCACCCAACACCTGAAACCCTCCTCGGAGGAATCCACCCCACAGGATGGCTTCCTGTTCAGCGGTAACCGTCACGAGAGTGTTCCCAGGGGACTGTTCCTCGATCGCCGCCTGACACCCCTGGAGCGCAATGCCTGGCAGGTGTTTCGCCTGCTGCTGAACGATGATGGCGTGACCGCCTTTCCCACCTACGAGCGCCTGCGACCCTACCTGGCATCGATGCCATGTACGGCCAAGGCATCCCACGAAACCGTGGCCCGTGCACTGACCCAGTTGCGATTGACCCGATGGCTTAGCCTGGTGCGGCGACGACGGGACGCCCGTTCCGGACGCATCCAGGGCAACCTCTACGTGCTGCATGACGAACCGCTGTCCCCCTTCGAGGCCATGCAGCTCGACACCGAATACCTGGGGCTGGTCAGCCAGGCACTGACACACTCGGCGAAAGCGGTGCGGGTCGTCGGTGTCCATACGCTCAGGGAAATCACCGAGGACCCGATGGTCAGCGGTCGGACACTGCCGTCACGTCTGCAGGTGATGGCGCAGCGGCTGGCCGAGCAGAACTGGGACGCCAATATCAGTGATCAAGAGCCTGTGGATAACCCTAAAACCGTAGAAAGCGCCCAAGGCCTTCTACGGCATTACGACGAGCCGCTTTCCGAATCGGAATCAGGGCGCAAAGCCCCGTCAGACGGCACGCTTCCGATTCCGAAGAATGACAGTACAGTACGTAAAAGAAGTATTAAAAATAATAAAGTACGTACTGTACTGCGCGAGTTGGAATATCTGGACCTGCCACCGCGTTTTCATCGCCTCGATGACGAGCAGCAAGCCGGGGCATTACTCGCACTCAGGAAGGTCGACAGCGAACTGCAACAGGCCGTGCTAGACGAATGGGACGTTCGCTGTTGTGACAGTCACGTGCAAAAGCCAGCCAACTACCTGTTTGGCATCATCCAGCGGGCCATCCGGGGAGAGTTCCATGCGTGGGCCGGTGTCGGCCCGTCCAGGAAAGATCCACCGCCGACGCCAGCACATCGGATAGACACCGAGACTGAACGCCCAGCTCAACCAGTGGACCCGGAACAGGCGAAGGCCCATATCGCCCGCCTTCAAGCGATGTTCCGCAGTACTTGATGGAATTATGCCAGTGGCATAAGGCTATCGACGGCTATCACCGTCTACTTCCGGAAACAGGCAGTGTGTGAGTGCGGTTTGTTTACTGACTGCCTTCCGGACTTTGTCGATGCTGGCGGCTCGATTCTTCACAGCGAGTCGCTGACATGGCCAACGAATCTCTGCAACTGAACCTCGGATCGCTGCGCAGCGCGATGGCGCTGACGCTGCACACCCACCACGCCTCCCGCATCTGGCATGGGCGCGCCGCCTCGGAAGGCAAACCGGGCATCATCGGCCTCAACGCCTTCCTGTCGATCATGAACAAGCTCAAGCGCGGGGCTGAACAGGACGACCCCTACTCGGACTGGTGGATGCTGCGGGTCGAGGAGAAGATCAACGACACCCGGACACGACTGCAGGCCCTGCGCGAACAGGTGGACCAGGCCCTGGCGGATGTGCCGGCGGCCCTCAGCCTGGGGGACAACCTCAACGTCCAGCCCATCAAGCTGCCCCTGTTCGTCAATGCCCAGCTAGGCTTCATGGCGGTCTATCTGCTCGCCGACTACGACGAGCTGGCACGCCGCCTGATCCTGGCGCATCACACCGCGTTGATCGATCGCAGCACCCTGGAACGCTGGCTCAACGATGGGGCGCATGCCCTGCGCAGCCTGTTCTCGCTGGCCCAGCAGTACCGCTATTCCGGCACCTGCCGGGACGACTTTGCGGCCAACAACGCGGTGGCGCGGACGGCACGGGACAAGTTTGGAGACTTGCCCCAGGACGTACTCGAAGGCACCCGCCGTTCGCGCTTCGCGCCGCCGATCAACCGCCGATCGTCGCGAGATACCTCGGCCAAGCCAGCATCTCCCAGTGATGCGCCAGCCGACAAGGCCGGGGATGACGACGAAGCTGACGACAGCGTATCGCCAGACGAGGAGGCGCCAGCATGACTGAGTCAATACGTCTTGGTACGTCGCGGCCCTTTGCGCCCCTGGAACAGCCGGACTTCCAGCGCCTGGAACACGCTGCCTACCTAAAAGGCCTTTTAAAACCCTTTAAGGGTAAGGGGAGTCTGGAGGACTGGGCCAACCAATGCATCGGGCTGCGCGACGACCTGATCAGCCTGGCGCTGCGGCACGTGCTGCCCCAGGCCCGTCAGGTGCCGTTCAACCTGCTCGGCGTGCAACTGGCCCAGCAGACCACTGGCGCAGGGACGACCTTCCTGCGCTGGCGCAACCTCGACCGGTCATCCATGGGCGTCGCCCTGTGGGAGGGACTGATCGCCGCCCCTGCGACCCCCGTCTCGCTGATCGACGACCTGTACGCCATGGAGCTGCAGCGCATTGCCCTGAACATGCAGATCAGCCTCACCCACAGTATTGCCCGCCAGGCCCTGGACTGCGCCGGCAAGATGGCCCAGGCCGAAGCGGCCTATCACCGGCGTACCCAGGGGCACGCCACCACCAAGGAGTCAAACCCATGAGCACACACTTCTACGGCGAGGGCAATATCGGCTCTGCGCCAGAGTACCGGGAGTTCACCCACGGCAATGACGAACCCCGCCGGTTGCTGCGGCTGAACGTGTATTTCGACAACCCCATACCGGTCAAGGATGGCTACGAGGACCGCGGCGGCTTCTGGGCGCCGGTGGAGCTGTGGCACCGCGACGCCGAACACTGGCAGACGCTGTACCAGAAGGGTATGCGCGTACTGGTGGAAGGCCGGACGGTACGCGACGAGTGGGAGGACGCCGAGGAGAACGAGCGCGTGACCTTCAAAATCGAGGCACGCCGGGTCGGTATCCTGCCGTATCGCATCGAGCGCGTGACCCTGGTGCCCAAGGAGCCCGACAGTGAGCCACCTGCTGACGAGTGAGCAAGGCCGTGAGCGGCTGCACCAACCTTCAGCCGCTCACTTTGCGCCAGCGACGGTTATACCACTGGTATAGCGCCACCGAAGCCCATCAACGTCCACTCATCCCACCTTGCATGTTGCCCCTCATGCCACCCCTCATGCCACCCCGCATGTCACCCATCATGCCAGGCCAAAACCCGGAACCCAGCAAGATCGGGTTATGTGCAGCTACACCATTCACCGACCGCCATGCTGTAGCCACGTCGATCACGGGCCAACCCATGACACCCAAGGAGAAACAGCATGCGGGTCTATCTGTGCGAGAAGCCCTCGCAGGGCAAGGACATCGCCCGTGTGCTGGGAGCCCGACAGCGCGGTAACGGTTGCTACACGGGATCAGGCATCACGGTGACCTGGTGCATCGGCCATCTGCTCGAAACCGCGCCGCCGGAAGCCTACGGCGAGCAGTACCGGCGCTGGTCGATCAAGCAGTTGCCCATTATTCCCGAGCGCTGGCGCATCGAGGTCAAGGCCTCGACCAAAGCGCAGTTCAACATCGTCAAGCAGCTCATCGCCAAGGCCTCCGAACTGGTGATCGCCACCGACGCCGATCGTGAGGGCGAGATGATTGCCCGCGAGATCCTCGACCTGTGTGGCTACCGCGGGCCGATTCGGCGGCTCTGGTTGTCGGCACTGAACGACACCTCCATTCGCAAGGCGCTGGATGCGCTCAAGCCGGGAACGGAAACGCTGCCCCTGTACCACTCAGCCCTGGCGCGCTCCCGGGCGGACTGGCTGATCGGCATGAACCTGAGCCGGCTGTTCACCCTGCTGGGTCAACAGTCGGGCTACGGCGGCGTGCTCTCGGTGGGCCGGGTGCAGACGCCCACCTTGAAGCTGGTAGTGGATCGCGACCGGGCCATCGAACGCTTCGTTGCCGTGCCCTATTGGGACATCGAGATGGTCCTCACCCACGCAGGCCAATCCTTCAAGGCGAGTTGGTTACCGCCTGACGGCAACACGGACGAAGCAGGCCGGTGCCTGCAGGAATCCGTGGCGCGAAGCGCCGCCGATACGCTGCGCAAGGCCCGTGACGCCACCGTGACCCACGTGGAAACGGAGCGCGTGCGTGAGGCACCGCCGCTACCGTTCGACCTGGGTACCTTGCAGGAGGTGTGTTCCCGGCAGTTCGGACTGGACGTGCAGGAGACCCTGGACATCGCCCAGGCCCTGTACGAGACGCACAAGGCGACGACCTATCCGCGCAGTGATTCGGGCTACCTGCCCGAAAGCATGCTGGCGGAAGTCCCCACCGTCCTCGACGCCCTGGCGGCTTCTGACCCGGCCTTGCGCCCCTTGATCGACGGTCTGGACCGAAGCATCCGCTCCCGCGCCTGGAACGACGGCAAGGTGACAGCCCACCATGGCATCATTCCGACCCTGGAGCCAGCCAACGTCAGTGCCATGTCGGCGAAGGAACTGGCGGTCTACCGACTCATCCGGGCGCACTACCTGGCGCAGTTCCTGCCGCATCATGAGTTCGACCGGACCCATGCCCAGTTCGCAGCCACCGGGCAGTCGCTACAGGCCGTGGGCAAACAGGTGGTCGAACCCGGTTGGCACCGCGTGATGCCCCGTAATGAACAGGAGGTGGAACCGAGTGACGCGCAGAGTCAGCGACTGCCCCCGCTTGCAACCGATGCGACCTGCTCACTGGAACAGGTCGAGCTGAAGGCGCTTAAAACCAAGCCACCCCGGCCCTATACGCAGGGTGAACTGATCAAGGCTATGAAAGGCGTGGCCAAGCTGGTGACCGACCCTCGGCTCAAGCAGACACTGAAGGAAACCACGGGGATCGGCACCGAAGCCACACGTGCCGGCATCATCAATGGCCTGCTGGCGCGCGGCTACATTGCCAGGAAAGGCAAGGCGATCCGCGCGACCGAGGCGGCTTGCACGTTGATCGATGCCGTGCCCGGCGCGATCGCCGATCCCGGTACGACCGCCATCTGGGAGCAGGCCCTGGATAGGATCGAGGCGGGCCAGATGACGCTGGACGGCTTTATCGACAAGCAATCGGCCTGGGTGGCGCAACTGGTGCAGCAGTACCGGGGAGCCGCCCTGACGATCGCCCAGCCGCAAGGGCCAGCCTGCCCGCAATGCGGGGCAGCCACGCGCCAACGACACGGCAAGAACGGTGCCTTCTGGTCATGCAGCCGGTATCCGGATTGCAAGGGCACCCTGCCCATCAAATCGACTGGCAAAGGCCGTCGCGGACGTAAGCGCAAGCGCTCATCCTCCAGAACGGCATGACTGTTTTCCCGGATCAACTGGCTCCACGCGAACGCCCGCACCCCGCGCGGTGCCCCAGCACGCCTTACCTTCTATCTCGGTGTGCGCGCCTGGCGGTTTTGGCCGCCGGCGAGAAGGCCAATGTTCATCGATCCCATGACCCGAGGGATCTTCCCTTCGTCAATGCTTCGCTGCTCGCGAAGGGTCTCCTGACGCCTTGTGCCTGCTCGCGCGAGCCGTCAGGAGACCCTCCGGGGTCAGCGGTATTCGGCGCCGGCGCCCACCGGCGAAACAACGGGCTCCCTTTGTGCGCGGATGTGTGCCAGAGGATGCCGGCCCCAGCCACGACACGGGCCGGGTGTGCTTGCTGGAACAGTGCCAGGTTCTGACGACGACCGGGCCCTGTGCAGCCCACGGGTGGTGACCTCATCCACGCCGAAGGCATCTGCCTTCGGCTGCTTTTCCCGTGGCCACCATTACTTGCCACTTGCCCTGCCAAACAGGGCGAATTCAATAACGGATTCTCCCTCGCCAACACCCGCAAGACTTTGGAACCTTGACCCAATGAGTTGCTGATCTTCGTCAGCACCATGCCCAGGCAGCCCCGGTCTTCAAGGCTGCATCCTGGTGGTTCAAGGACGACCGGACCAGTCCGCCACGCATCGTCCCGCGGACGATCGCCCTGTCAGGGCGACGATGCTTCATCCACCCCTCGGGAATCCCATGTCCCGCTGGGATGTGGCGCTTCCCATCACTCAATGGAGAGTTCCATGTCCATCTATCCAGTCACCGCCAGACCGGTCGCCGAGGCCGGCTCCATGGCATTGGTTTATGCGGGCAAGCGCCTGCCTCTGCAGGTGCTGCGCTGTGCCGCCGGGTACTACCTCGGCACCTTCGATGACGGCCCCGTCTCGCGCGAGTCCGTCGAATACTTCCCCACTCACGACGCCGCCAGCCATGCCCTGAAAACCGGCGCATGGACACAGCGGACGCACCCATGAGTCTCAACGATCAGGAGCATTTGCGATGAACACGATGAACAAACAGGCAATGCTGGAACAGATTGCCCTCAATGATCGACATTTCACACAGGCGCCCGAGGCTTTCTTCCAGGCTTGGAAACGCGGTGTCCAACTGCTCAATCCCGCTCTGTTTGGCAAGGGCACCAAGGACCATGTCGACCAGGCCGAGGACAAGTGGGATTTGTGCCCGAATCTGGAGGTTATCGATCAAGCCATTGGCGTGATGAGTTCCGGCGAACGGGTCTTTCTGGCCGCCATGGTCAGCTTCTACAACGCCGAGATTGGCGGTGCGCTGCTCAAGCGGGTTGGCGTCCATGGCCTGTCTGACATTGGTGGCCTGGATCTGGAACGGCGTCAGGTCATTGCCGACCTGATTCTGAATTATACCGGCTGGTGACAGCCATTCGACCGAGCCCCCATTGGGGCTAATTTTTCTGCGAAATGAGGGAGCACACAGATTCCTATTGAAGGTCGCCGACCGACACGTTGCGGTGCCACCCTGCCAGCATGTTCCGCTGATGCGTCAGCGACATGCCCAGGTAGCCACGGTCTTCAAGGCTACGGCGCGGTTCCGACCGCGTGACCCAACCAGTTCGCCTCAGCATCCCCAGCGCGAACGGCCATCCCTCGGGATGGTGGATGCACAGCACTACCAGGATCATCCGATCCATCGACCCGCGCGGGGGTTATACCTCCCCGCCAGGGTGGGTGTGTCTCCGCTTGTTTATTCATTACATCTGGAGATTCACCATGAACCCTTCATCTGAAAAGTCCTATTTCGACCTGCATCTCACCGGCCTGGGTTATCTCAATCGCATTCGCGAAGTGACGCCCCGTAAAGGTGGTGCCTTTCTTGCCTGCGACATTGCAGCGCTGAATGGTCCGAGCGATTCACCGGAATACCGCCGTTTCGACGTGCGCGTTTCCGGCAGCGAGGCCCAGCATCTGATCCGTCGTTGCCAGCAGGCCGTCGAGGCCGAACGCAAAGTACTGATCGGCTTCCGCCTGGGTGACCTGTGGGCCGACACCTTCACCTACAGCAAGGGGAAGCGTGCCGGTGAACAGGGCGTCAGCCTGAAGGCCCGACTGCTCTTCGTCAGTTGGATCAAGGTCGACGGTCAGCTCGTCTACAAGGCCGAACCCAAGGCCGCTGAAGGAACGGCGCATGACGGCACGCCATCCGTGCCGGAAGAAGCCACTGCTCAGGATGCTTCCGTGTCCGAAACGGTGACTTCCGAAACCGGCGATGACGCACCTGTGCCGGCCGAGTCGTTTTGAGCCACACAAGGCCCCAACCGGGGCCTTGCTTTCTTATCTCACACTTCAGCACGAGGAACTGAACCATGATCACTCTCTCAGGCCAGTTGGCCATCAGAACCATCCACGGCAGGAACGGCGACTTCAATGTTGGCCGCCTCGCCACCTCCATCGGCGAATTCGTCATCAAGAATGCCGAGCTTGATCAGTACCGCGAGGGTAAGTACGAGGGCGATTTCGTCATCACCGAGATTCGTCCGTCCACGTACAACACCAGCGGCCGCATGGTCATCGAGATCCGCGCCCACCTGGGCGGGATGACCCTGTCGACTATCGACCCCCTGAGTAGTGACGAAGCCAACCGGCTTAGTCCGCAGGAAGTCGATCCTATCGACGAGGAAGCTCAAGCCCCTGTGCCTGCTGCAACGGCTCCCGCCGAAGCGGAGGATGACAGGGAGGCGAACGACCCTCTGGTCGATACCACACCGTTCGGTGCCGCCGTGCCCAGCAAGCCGGCCAAGCCGGTTTCTCAGGACGATGACGTCACACTCTTCGGCCCACTCTGGCCCTTGGGCGATGTCGTGAAACTGGATGCCACCGTCGACCGTCGACTGTTGCGCCAGCAACGCGACCGCCTCGGAGCTCTGGGTTACGAGTTCGCGCCCCTGTCCCAGGACTGGCACCGGCTCACCGCCTGATCAACCGTCGCCTCGCGCGACTTCCCACCACCCGCCGGGGTCACGCCCCGTTGGGGAGGACTCCGGCATTTTTTTCACAGGAGAACTCCCATGGGCTGGTATTTCTCGCGGCAAACCCGCGCTCAACTCATCGAGAAACTGGTGCAACCGCTGGAGGGTGAACGCGCCCGTTATGAGGTCATTGCCCGTTCCATACGCGGCAACGTGCTTTGGTCCGTCGTGCGCATCACTGTCAAGGAAGCGGGTATCTTCGGTCTCGACATCGGCGAGACCACGTCATTCATCCGCTGCGACTTATTGCAGGGCTGCGGCCAGGAATGGGGGCATAAGCCCCTGGAAGAAGGTATGCATCCTTACTACTACTCGTGCCCCTTGCGCTATCTCGACATGGCACCCGAGCAATGTCAAGAGTGGCGTGAAGGCGTCCGGGACTATCACGCGCGGCGAAATGCCCGCAACAATCCGGTGGCAATGGCGAACTGACCTTTCCACCGACCTTCATCCACCCCAAGGGGCACTCGTTCGCCCCGATGGGCATGAGTGCCTCTTTATCAACTCAAGAGGACATCGACATGCCCACACCATTATCCACTCAACCGTTGTTTCGGATCGACGAATGCCCCGACCTGATGGCCGATGGCTGCGTCGCCGATGAAAACGGCAACCTGGTCTTTCTGTCCATCTGGGCGCGCGACACTGCCGTTCAGGAGTTTCTGGCCCGACTGACTCTCAGTCGTACGGAGCAAGGACTGGACCGATTCCATCTCATCACCGAGCAGGATGTATCGGTGCCGATCTTCGTCGGCAACGCCGATCACCTGGAAAAACGGTCCACCCGCGCCTTCAGACGAACCCTGTTCGGCTCCATGGTGCATTTATGGTTGTTCGATACACGCTGCGTTAAGCCGGACAAGGCCAATGCCAGCGCACTGGCCCTGTTGCCCAGGGATAGGTCCGACCACACCGGGCGCCTGTGGGCGCTGGTACAGGAGACCTGCCCATTGCCCCTGCTCGATCACTGGCGCGATGCCGTGCTGGCATTGTTGCAGTCACAGGAGATGCTGACGCGCCTGCCATTCGCTCTCGGGCGACTGGAAGGCCACCGGCTGGTCCTGGATATCCCGGCGCTGACCACGGCGCTGGGCGATCTGATCCGCAGCGGCACGCTGGGTGTTGCGAAAGACGAGCTGGACGCTGGCAAACCGCTACGGCGGGTGGCCTGAACCGCTCCCACACCGGGCATGCAAATGCATGCCCAATCCTTTTGCCACTATGCCTATTCCCACTACCCATAGGAGAAATTCATGGCTCTCATGTTCCCGCGGCTTGCCCGCAATTTCATCAAAAACGGCTACTTCCCGACGGACGAACCCACGTTGGAAAGATCCCTGTCCGCACTGGCGCCGTCACCCGGTTCCCTGTGCATCCTCGATCCCTGCGCCGGCGAAGGCGTGGCGATTGCCGAAGCCGCCCATGCCCTCGGGCGCGAGCAGGTGAAGGCCTTTGCTGTCGAGTACGATGCAGAGCGCGCCGACCATGCGCGCAAGCTGGTCGATCGTTGTCTGTACGGCGATCTGATGGATTCGCTGATCTCACGGCAGTCCTTCGGACTGCTGTGGCTCAACCCGCCCTATGGCGACCTGAGCCGTGGTATCGATGGCAACATCGGCTATCAAGGCAAGGGCCGCGCCAGGCTGGAGAAGCTGTTCTATCAGCGCAGCCTGCCGCTGTTGCAGTACGGTGGCGTGCTGGTGTTCATCATCCCCGGCTACGTGCTCGACGCCGAACTGGTGGGCTGGCTGACGCGCCATTTTGCCGACCTGCGCATCTACCGTGCGGTGGATACGCAATTCAAGCAGGTGGTGATCTTCGGTCGGCGCATTCGGCAACGCGAGCAGAACGCCGACAAAGCCAAGACCGCACGCAGCCTGTTGCTGCAGATCGGTCAAGGTGATGTCAACGCCGAGGAACTGCCCGATGTCTGGCCGTTTCAGCCCTACAGCGTGCCGGCATCGTCCGGCGAGCCGGAGCACTTTTATCGTGTCACGCTAGAACCTGAGCAGTTCGCCGACGAAGTGCAGCGCCTGCAAGGGCTGTGGCCGTTGCTCGATACGCACCTGGGTGCCGTACATCAAGTTCCACGGCCTCCGGCGCGAGCCCTGTCGCACTGGCACCTCGCCCTGGCTCTCGCGGCCGGTGCGATTTCCGGTGTCGTGACCTCCAGAACCGGCAAGGTGCTGGTGGTCAAGGGCGATACTCACAAGGAGAAATCCTTGGCCACGGAGTATCGGGAACGGGATGACGGCTCGGTCGCCGAGGCGCGCGTCCTCACCGACCGCTTTGTCCCCGTGATCCGCGCCTGGGACATGACACCCGGCTCCCCAACGCAGGGGCAGGTGCTGACCATCCGCTGATCGCGTTTCACAGACGGTTCGCCGTCATTTCATCCATCTGTTTCATTCACCCACCGGGGTCCAGTCACCCCAGTGGGGTGCCGTGGCCCCGTCATTCTGAGAGGTAATCACCATGGCACTCATTACATTGTCTCAACCACGCTTCAAGGCTGGCCAAGTCGTCATGACCCAAGGCGTCGACGACCTGATTCAACGGGGGGTATTCAACCCCGGACCCTATCTCCAACGCCATCTGAATGGCGACTGGGGCGACCTCTGCGATGAGGATCGGCGTACCAACGACGCCGCACTCATGCACGGAGATCGGCTGTTCTCGTCCTACCAGGTCACACCGGCCTTGAAGATCTGGATCATTACCGAATGGAACCGCAGCGTGACCACGCTGTTGTTGCCCGACGAGTACTGATCCACTTTCTCCCAACCCTGGGGCATGCCATCGCCCCATCGGGGGAGGTGCATGCCCCACTTTTTTATCTGGAGCATCATCATGTCCCTCGATACTTGTTCTGAAACTGCCGCGCAGGGCGACCTGCTCGACATCAGTCTGCAGGACTTCGTGTCCGAATTCGGTGACGAGCTGCTCGACTCCCTCAACCGCGCCAACCCGCCGGTCTATACCGGTCAGGCAAGGGCGCATCGCCAGGCCATCCTGGCCGGCTTGAAGCGGCAGTTGTTCCCCGCCCAGGCCGATGTCGTCCACGCCGTCACCGAGCTGCTGGTCGATCGTGGCGAACGCGCGGCGATCGTCAACGGCGAGATGGGCTGCGGCAAGACGACCGTTGGCATTGCCACGGCCGCCGTGCTCAAAGCCGAAGGCTATCGTCGAACCCTGGTGCTCTCGCCACCCCACCTGGTCTACAAGTGGCGGCGGGAAATCCAGGAGACGATGGCTGGCGCAAAGGTCTGGGTGCTCAATGGCCCGGATACCCTGGTCAAGCTCATCAAGCTGCGCGAGCAGTTGGGTGTGCCGTCCCAAGGGCCGGAGTTCTTTGTCCTTGGTCGCGTGCGCATGCGCATGGGCTTTCACTGGAAGCCGGTGTTCGTGAGCCGTCATACCCGTCACGGCGACGTAGGGGCCTGCCCGCAGTGTGGTCAGGTCATTACCGATCTCGACGGCGAGCCGATCAATCCGGTCGAACTCGAAGCGGAGGAATCCCGTCGCAAATGCAGCCACTGCGCCTCGGCGCTGTGGACGCTGATCCGTCCCCGGAGCCTGTCGGCCAACGACCAGTCGCATGCCGTACTCAAGGCGTTGAAGCGTATTCCCACCATCGGTGAAGTCACTGCTCAGAAGCTGATGAAGAAGTTCGGCGAGTCCTTCCTGGCCTCCATGCTGGGTGACAACCTGTACGAGTTCATCAACCTGATGGACGACAAAGGTGAGCTGGTGTTTTCTGACCGTCAGGCCCAGCGCATGGAACGCGCCATGGCGTCGATGGAGTTTGGCTTCGGTGAAGGCGGTTATCAGCCGTCGGAGTTCGTGAAACGCTACCTGCCGCAAGGCACGTTCGACCTGCTCATCGCCGACGAGGCGCACGAGTACAAGAACGCGGGCTCTGCCCAGGGGCAAGCCATGGGCGTATTGGCATCCAAGGTGCGCAAGACACTGCTGCTCACCGGTACGCTGATGGGTGGCTACGGCGACGACCTGTTCTATCTGTTGTTCCGTGCGCTACCGGCACGAATGATCGAAGACGGCTACCGGCCCAGCCAGCAGGGCAGCCTGACGCCAGCCGCGATGGTGTTCATGCGCGATCACGGCGTGCTCAAGGACATCTACTCCGAGAGTAACGGCTCGGCCCACAAGACCGCCAAGGGCAGCAAGATCACGGTGCGAACCGTGAAGGCCCCCGGCTTTGGTCCCAAGGGCGTGCTGCGCTGCGTGTTGCCGTTCACAGTCTTCCTCAAATTGAAGGACATCGGTGGCGACGTGCTGCCGCCCTACGACGAGGAGTTCCGCGAAGTGGCTATGGACGAGGAACAGGCTCAGGCCTACTCACGCCTGGCAGGGCAGTTGACCGCTGAGCTGAAGCAGGCCCTGGCGCGCCGCGACACGACGCTCTTGGGCGTAGTCCTCAACGTGCTCCTGGCCTGGCCGGACACCTGCTTTCGTGCGGAAACGGTCAAGCACCCGCGAACCCGCAACCTGCTGGCGTTCACCCCTTCTCTGTTCTCCGACCTGGAGATCATGCCGAAGGAACGGGAGCTGATCGACATCTGCCGCGAGGAGAAGGCGGCTGGTCGCAAAGTGCTAGTCTACAGCGTCTATACCGGGACGCGGGATACCACGTCACGGCTGAAAGGGCTACTTGTGCAGGAAGGCTTCAAGGTGGCGGTGCTGCGCGCGAGCGTGGATGCCGCCCGCCGGGAAGACTGGATCGCCGAGCAGCTCGATCGCGGTATCGACGTGCTCATCACCAATCCGGAACTGGTGAAAACCGGTCTGGACCTGTTGGAGTTCCCGACCATCGTGTTCATGCAGTCGGGCTACAACGTCTACTCGTTGCAACAGGCCGCCCGCCGTTCCTGGCGGATCGGTCAGAAGCAGCCGGTCAGGGTGATCTATCTGGGCTATGCAGCGACCTCACAGATGACCTGCCTGGGGCTGATGGCCAGGAAGATAGCCGTGTCACAGAGCACGTCGGGAGACGTGCCGGAATCCGGGCTCGATGTCTTGAATCAGGACGGTGACTCGGTGGAAGTGGCGCTGGCACGGCAGTTGGTGAATTGAGCATTGCTTGACCTTTGCGGCCCCTTCGGGGGCCGATTTTATTAAGATGTAATGACTTTGTCTAAGCCATAAACGACCATTCATACGACTATCCTTTGCGCTTCCGGCGCGACCGACCACGCCGTCTGCTGAAACGCGGCGTGTCGGTTGGTGCGCTAGATGCCTTTTGGAATCGCGCCCGTAAGCGCCGAGCCATATCACCGACAGAGCCATCCAAGTTTACTGCGGACTCAATGACGGTCGCAGCTGTTCGCCGATGCTCCGCGTCTCCTCTGAGACATTCAGTCAAATTCTTCTCAGCCATGGCGGGATCGAGTTTGGCCAAAACTTGGTGCCAAGCAGCAGGCGCATGCTCAATCACGACGCGAACAAAACCTTCGGCTGGCCCAGTGAAATTTCGGTTATAGTTCGTCACCCCACGCACTATCGCATCAACAAAGGGGCTGACAGCCCGCTCGACCAATTCGGGTCGCTCCTCTGCGATGATGGCCAAGGCTACACCACCGAAGTCCCAACTCAGGTGGTCGTATTGTGCGAGGCGCAGGGAGCCACCCGTGGCCAAATGCGCGAGGCCGACGTCCGGTACCATCAGCATCAGACGCGGTGGAAAATGCACGATCCGCTCAGCCCTGTCGGAGATGAATTTTTGGACGAGGTGCCGCGTCGACGGTCGCGAATAGAACGTGCCCAAGAGCACCTCGGTTTCATGAGGCATATTCGCCCAATCGTCGCCGATGATCGAATCCAGCTTCTCCCAGTCGAGTTGGCTCAAGACCGCTTCGTATTTCCGCGGTGCCGACTGGCATAAGAAATGGAGGAAGAAGCCCACTGATTGGAAATGCCGGGGGCGCACCTTCGAGATGTGTTCTGCGACCCGTTTGGGATCAATTTTTTCGCACATGCGCCGTGCGATCATCCACTGACGGCGAGACGGCTTTAGCTCACCGACATACACATGCAGCACGTCGAATACTCGCAGTACGGTTGAAGCGAAGTCGTGGCTAAGTTGATGAAACCCTTCCACCGGGTCGTTGGCGAGGACCTGCTGGGCCGTTGGGACGAAAAGTTCGGCCATTTCCAGTGCCAGATTCTCGTCCCACGAAACCACCGAAGCGCAGAATTTCGAGAAGATGAAGGCATCTTCCTGAAAGGTTTCGTGCTTGGCGAACTCGCGCAGTTTGTCCCGATCAAGAGCAGCCCGAACCTTAGCGTTGAAGTCATCGACTTTCACGTAGGTGACGCTGCGCAAGAGATCGGCCAAGCCGTAGGCCGTATCGGGATTGGCGTTGGAACAGGCCGTCGCGATTGCAATCGGATCGGCAGCTTCGACGACTTTCTGGGCAACATCCCGATTCTGCTGCGCGAGATTGTTCAATATGTGGCCGAAACCGTATGCGCCGTTGCTGGGATTGGAAATCCAACTCGCTAGTGTGGCCACATGTGGACCCACGACGGCAGTCGCTCCACCCTCCGCGAAATCCCACAGGTCTGAAAGGGCGAGGGCCGCGAAACCGCGATCCGAACTTTCGGCCGCCCAACATCGAGCAACCGCAGCCTCAACCCCGGGCTGCCCGAGAAGTCGCGTCCAGCTGTAGTTACCGCTTCCGAAGCGAAGTTCATGTATCAAGACTCGCAAACCGGCATACGGGAATTGCGGATCGTACAATACGCCTTCGATCATTGTAGCAATCTTCTCGCGCCCATCCTTGTCCTGCCCCTCTAGGATACGTTTGAGCACGACCGAGGCAAAACGCTGATGCGGGGTCCGGCAATCCGCCACACCCATTATCAGCCTTTGCTTCCCCAGCCATTTCAATCCATGATCGACCGTTCCAGTATTGATGCCGGCGTGTTCACAGACTTCCGCAATCTCGGCAGGCACCGCTCGTGCGTCACGGGAAACCAACTGTCGAATCGCAACCGCCGCAAGAATAAGATCAGCACTAGTGGGCCGCTTGATAAATAGAGTAATTTAACGGGAAAAGGTGTACTATGCCGGTATGCGTAGACCTCAAGAATTCTCCATCGATGCTTCCAGTGCGCGTACGTTGCGTGGCTGGTTACGCTCCA
>Ga0256829_1000408_pt1 | contig 44428 bp, 46 predicted proteins | sample 131447metaG_FD_185979 | JGI IMG/M metagenome (GOLD analysis project Ga0256829, IMG submission 185979) | Hydrothermal vent microbial communities from Lau Basin, Pacific Ocean - 131-447 | ecosystem: Environmental > Aquatic > Marine > Hydrothermal vents | place: Pacific Ocean: Lau Basin | collected... | reverse complement strand
GCAATATCCTGATTTAACGCTGCATCTTATTGGGCCGCTGCAAACAAATAAGGCTGGCGATGCGGTGGCGCTGTTTGATGTGATTGAAACGCTTGACCGTGAAAAGCTTGCCAAGAAACTGGCGCAAGAAATGCAAAAACAAGGGCGGCGTCTGCCTTGTTATATTCAGGTTAATACGGGCGAAGAACCGCAAAAGGCGGGCATCCTTCCTGCGGAATTGGCGAATTTTCTGGCGCTCTGCCAAGGGGAATATGATTTGAATATCGTGGGGTTGATGTGCATACCGCCCGTCAACGACCCGCCTGCCGTGCATTTTGCCTTTCTGGCAAAGCTCGCCAAAGAACATGGCCTTGAAAAACTGAGCATGGGGATGAGCAACGATTTTGAAAAGGCCTTGCCACTGGGTGCGACCTCGGTGCGTGTCGGCAGCGCCATTTTCGGCGCGCGGGAATAATGCGCGCCAAGGCTGGACATTTTATGATGCATAGACCAAAGTAGTTAAAAATAAGGATCACTCACTATGATAGCACGAACCCTTCTTACCTTACTGAGCGGCGCTGCGTTAATCGCGCCAATATATGCTCACGCAGCCGAAGAAAATGCCCCAGATGCAGTTGAAGAGCAGGTGCAGGAAACTGCGCCGGAAACACCAGAAGAAGTCGTGCCCAGCCAGCAAGCCGTCAAAGATAGCACGCAACTACATGAAGCCATTGACGCCTTGATCAAAGATGCGCCAGAGGCCAGCCAAAAGCATTTCATGGCGCTCTATCATACGCACAATATCCTCAGCGTCGTTAAAACAGTGCGCCATGATATAGGCAACGCGGTTAAAGCATGCAGCGAAAATAATCCAGATATGGCCGATAAGATGAATACACGTTTTGACGAATGGAAGGCTGATGTTGCGCCTGTTCTGGTCGAGGCCGAAGGCAATATCAATAATATGATCATTGCGCAGGATTACGCCGCGCCACAAGACATCACAGGCGCGCTGAATCTGGCAAACAAAGTGCGCGCCAAAGGCGAGGCATCAGTCAACAAAGTTCCAATTAGCAACAAAGAAGCCTGTGAAAAATTGTATGAAACAATGGCGTCAACAAAAGACAAGATCATTACGTTGATGCAAGAAACGCTTGTATCTGTGCCGCATGCATTGCAGGCTGAGCTGCAGAAAAGTGCGCAAGAGGCCAGTGAAGGTTCTCCTGAAGATACGCCAAGCGCAGACGAAGAGTAGACCATCACAATCATGAAAATTCTACAGGTTATGGCAGGCGGGCGTCATGGCGGCGCGGAAACGGCATTCGTTGATATGTGCCGCGCCCAAAACGAACGCCCTGATCTGGAAGTGCAGGTCATAACCCGCCCGAACGATGTGCGCGTCCCGAAATTACGCAATGCGGGCATGACGGTTCATACCGCGCCGTTTGGCGGATGCATTGATGTCTATACGCCCTATAAAATCAATAAAATCATCCAAGATTTTCAGCCCGATATCGTACAAAGCTGGATGTCGCGCGCCCCATCAAAAATCAAACAGTGGCACGCAGGCATGGGTATTCAGCGCTATGTGCATGTGGGACGTTTAGGCAGCCCGTATAAATTGAAATATTTTAAAAGCTGCGATGCCTTCACCGCGATCACGCCAGAGCTGAAAAACTATATCCAAGATCAAAATGTCGTACCGCATGATCATGTGCGCCACATTAATAATTTTGCGGATGTAGATGTCATACACGCGCCGATTAATCGCTCTGATTATGGCGTGCCCGAAGATGCGGTTTTGTTGCTGGGTCTTGGGCGTCTGCACAGGGATAAGGCCTTTGATGTTCTGATTAAGGCGATGGCGGACCTGCCGGATAATATCTATTTGTGGATTGCAGGCGAAGGGCCTGCACGCGCCAAATTCGAAGCTCTTATCAAAGACCTTGGCCTTGAAAAGCGCGTGACTTTGCTAGGCTGGCAATGTGATCGTGCGGCGCTGTTTGCGCAGGCGGATATTTGTACATTTATCTCGCGCGATGAAGGCTTTGGCACGGTATTCGTGCAAAGCTGGGCGCTGGAAACCCCTGTGATTGTCAGTGACGCCGATGGGCCGCGTCAATTCGTTCGCGACGGCGAAGATGGCCTTGTCGTGCCGCGCGACGATATCCCTGCAACCGTGCAGGCAATTAAGACTCTAGCCGCGGATCAGGCATTGCAGAAAACTTTCATCCAAAATGGCAAGGCGCGCTATCAAGGCGAGTTTACCAAAGAAGCCAGCGTTAATGCCTATGTGGATTTTTACCGATTTTTACGCAAAGAAAAAGCGGATTAATCATCAAAGACCAATCCGCTTCCTCTTGGGAAAGAGTTACCCAATATGAATTAGGGCGTTAAAACAACTTTTCAACTGCGGCGCGTTCGGCGCGAAGCTCTGCATCAGTTGCCTTAATTTTTTCTTGTGAGAAATCATTCAGTGCGATGCCTTGAACGATTTCATATTTGCCGTCCTTACATACGCAAGGGAAGCCAAAAATGACGCCAGGCTCAATCCCGTATGAGCCATCTGACGGCACAGCCATTGATACGTGCTTGCCATCTGTGCCAAGCGCCCAGTCGCGCATATGATCAATCGCAGAAGACGCCGCCGAAGCCGCCGAAGAAGCGCCGCGTGCCTTAATGATTGCTGCGCCGCGCTGCTGTACATCAGGAATGAATGTGCCTTCATACCATGCTTGATCAACTTGATCTAATGCAGGCTTGCCCTTGACGCTGGCGCTGTGCAAATCAGGATACTGCGTTGCACTGTGGTTACCCCAGATGATGACGTCTTCAACATCAGTTGAAAGCGCGCCCGTTTTTTCAGCGAGCTGTGAAATGGCGCGGTTATGGTCAAGGCGAACCATCGCTGTAAAGCAGTTAGGGTCAAGATCAGGTGCGTTTTGCTGCGCGATCAGGGCGTTTGTGTTGGCTGGGTTGCCGACAACCAAAACTTTCACGTCACGGCTTGCATGATCGTTAAGGGCTTTACCCTGTGGTCCAAAAATGCCGCCATTGGCTTCTAGAAGGTCACTGCGCTCCATGCCGTCTTTGCGTGGCATCGCGCCCACCAAAAAGGCAAAATCAACATCCTTAAAGGCAACATCTAATTGATCTGTTGCAACAACGTCATGCAACAATGGAAACGCGCAATCATTCAGTTCCATGACAACGCCTTGCAACGCGCCAAGCGCGGGTGTGATTTCCAGTAAATGTAAAATAACAGGCTGATCCGGGCCAAGCATTGCACCTGATGCCAAACGGAATAACAGAGCATAGCCAATCTGACCAGCCGCGCCTGTAACAGCAATTCTAACGGGAGCTTTCATATCAATATAACCTTTCTTGGGTAGATATCATCGGCGCATGATGCGCGCATGTGTAGAAAAATAATCAGCGCGTAAATACTACGCCTGATATCATATAATGTCGAGAGGCGATAAGCCTTCGATCATCTTAAACATTTAGGATTTCTAATTGCTGGATCAAGGCGGTATCGTCCATGGGATAATCGGTTCCGCCGCGCGGATAGATCAGATCTTTATGCGAAACGCGCGCGGCTTCCTGCTGAAGCTGCAGTGCAAGGCGCATAGAAAGGCCTGCCTTCCATGTGATGGCCACCACGGATTTGGCCGAGCGACTATCAAAGACGGCTTCGATTTTATCCAGTGCAATGCCAGATAAATGCGCCAGCGCCCCATATGCCAAAGCATAATCACGCATACCCACGGCATCACGCACTAAATCTTCGCTGATCCCGTCTTCGCGCAATGCCTTTTCAAGGCGTTGTTCGACTGTAAGGTCTTCGACCTCATCAGTGGCCATATCAATGCGGCGGCGGAAAATTGTGGCAATTTCTTCGGTTGTTTCGGGGTCAAAATCACCGCGCGCCAATAATAAATCCCGCACTGAGGCGTCAACAAATTCCGCCAGTGATTGTAAAATAGATGACGGCAGGGCGCTGCGCATGGCGATTGGTTTTTGCCATTCGGGAAAGGCGCGTGCTTTTTCAACAATATAAGATAGCAGCGATTCCGTCAGGGTTGCGCCCTCATTTTCAATCAGCGTGACGCCACCGGGGCGGTCGCTGGTTTCGATCACCGCGTGCGAGACATCGGCGCTGACATTATGGCGGGCGGCAATCGCGTTAATCACCCACGAGGCAGGATGATTTTTTAAAATATCCAAAAGATCTTCATCCGATAGGGCCGCGCAAAAACGCAAAATAGGCTCGGACACTTCGCGTTCAACGTCGCGGGCTAATTGCCCTGCAACCTTGGGCGGGGTATAGGCATGGTCTTTAAGTGTGCTGGCAAGTGCCTTGCGGATTTTTAAAACCTCATCCAAGGCCAGCGTCCCTAACGCTTGCACGACAAAGGCGTATAGCTGACTTTGCTCATCACGTGATACATCAGGCAACAAATCGACCAAACGCCCCGCCAGAGCAAGGCGGACATCTTGTGAGGGGTCAATCGCCAAAATAGGCGAGACCTGCGGCGGCATGGCCTTGTTATTCGTAACGGCCAAACGCACGCGTTCCTCTGGGTCTTTTTCAGCCAGATAATAGAGAATTTCTTTGTTTGTTTTGCTGTTTTTCGCCAGATTTAATCTGTCCTTAATTTTGGACGATTGCGAAGCCCGTTTCTGGTCTTCATAGCTGCTCTGGCGGTTAAAAAAGCGTTCAAAAAACTTCATTTTTATCCTTTAAATCAAGGATTCACACATACAACCTAATTTAGATATGCAATTTTTTTGCCATTTCTGCGGGCAAAGTGCAAGAGGCAAAGCATTAAGAGGCGTTTTCTGTCCCTTTTTCGGCGAAATACATCATCACCAGCGACGCCAGCGATAGGCCGAAAAAGCCTGCTGTAACAGGGGTTAGGCTGTTATCAAACATTTGCCCTATCAGGGCGCCAAATCCTGCTGCAATGACCAAGGAAACACATCCAATGACCGCCGATGCCATGCCTGCAATATGGCCCATAGGCACCATCGCCAGCGCATTAAAATTACCAAATAGCATCCCCATGCAAAAGGCGCTGATGAGCATATATATCATAAAGGCAGGCAAGGGTACCTGACCATGGACAATGATTTCATAAAGGCCAAAAATGCCCCCTGCAATGGCCATCGCAATCAAGGCTGTCACAATGACTGCGCGCATGCCATAACGCTCGACCAGTTGGGCATTGGTGAAGAAAGCTGCGCCAATCGCAGCGGCAGTCGCACCAAAATATAATGGAAACTTATCGCCCAGATCATAATAGGATTGAAAAATCTGCTGCGACGAATTCAAGTACCCCATAAAGGCGCCAAAGATAAAGCCCGCAGACACCATATAGCAAAGCGTCATGCGGTTCGTGCAGACGGTTTTAATGCCCTGCCATAAGGATAGCAATGTAAAGGGACGGCGGTCTTCCTCGTGCAGGGTTTCATCTAAACGTAAAAACAGCCAGACAAAGATAACAGCGGCAATCGCCATCAGTAAAACAAAGATCCCGCGCCACGGTGCAACCATTAAAAAGGCTTGCCCAATCGTCGGGGCAATTGCAGGCAGGCAGATAAAAATTCCCATCACATAGGATATCACCTTGGCCATAACGCGCCCTTCATAACGGTCACGTACAATTGCAATGACCAACACGCGCGGCGCGGCGGCGCCCATGCCTTGAATAAAACGCGCGGCTAGAAAGAGGTTAAAATCACTCGCCACAATGCAAAGTAAACTGCCAATAACAAACAATCCCAGCCCATAAAAAATGGTCACTTTGCGCCCTAGGCGATCAGACAGGGGGCCGACAATCAGTTGCCCAAGCGAAAGGCCTGCAAAAAGCGCAGTGATGATAAATTGCTGCGTGTTCTCGCCCGGAACAGAAAATTCACGTCCAATATCTTGCATCGCAGGCAAGATCGTATCAATCGACAGTGCCACCAACGACATACAAAGCGCCAACATCGCAACAAATTCATTAAAACTGCGCGCTGGGCACTGTCCTTCGGTAGAAGGGGATGAGGAAGGCTTGGTCATGAGGCGTAAACTCTGCGTTGGTGCGTTAAAAAATTATGCCTCTAGATATAAGGCAGATTGCATTTCATTCAAGCGCGAAATGGTGCGTTCAAATTCATAGGCATGATCATCACCACTATACAGGCTTTCAGGGGCGCTGGCGGCGGTGAAAATAACTTTGGTATGTGCCTCGTATAAGGCGTCGATTAAGGTCATGAAACGCTTGGCCTCGTTACGGCGGTCATAGCCAAGGCGCGGAATATTCTCGATAAAGATCCATTCATATTTACCTGCGAGGGCAAGATAGTCTTCTGCGCCGTGTGGTTGCTCGCACAGTTGGGAAAAGGTCAGGCGTGCGGCTGTGTTGGTGGCTTGCTCGACCACGATTTTGCGGCCTTTGATTGTGATCGTATCACTGTGCGTTGCTGCGCCGTTTGTGAGGCTGGCGAATATTTCATCCGCGCGCAGCGTTGTCTTCGCGCTCAGCGGCGTTAAATAGGTTCCATCCTGCGCGTCAAAGGATGTACGGTAATCATGAGGACTGTCCAGATGGATCGTTTCAACCTTGGTTTTTAACAGGTCAATAAATGGCAGGAATAAATCACGCTGCAATCCCTTGTCATAGAGCTTATCTGGCGCCCAGTTACTGGTCGCAACAACGGTGACGCCTTGGGCGAAGACGGCTGTAAACAAGCGGCCTAAAATCATGGCATCGGCAATATCAGTGACATGAAATTCATCAAAGCACAGTACATGCACTTCACCTGCAATCTTTTTCGCCAGCCGCGGCAGGGCATTATTGGTATCATCGCCTTGCTTTTGCGCCTGATGTAAAAAGCCATGGACCTCGATCATAAATTCATGAAAGTGCACGCGCCGCGCCTTAATATGCGCAGGCAGCGCCCCCGTAAACAAATCCATCAACATCGATTTGCCGCGCCCAACGCCGCCATACATATAAACGCCAAGGGCATGATCAGGTTTCCGCCAGAAGGCAAGGCTTGGTTTATGGGCCGCGCAGAGGTCATCGTATAAGCGGCTGAGCGCTGTGACGGCCTTCTCTTGTTCGGGGTCGTGTTTGATCATCCCATCGTTAAGGCGCTGATGATAGATATCAAGAGGTTTGGCGCTGGACATAAACGGCGATCACAATCGAAATTTCATAAAGAATTAAAACAGGCACCGCCAAGATAATCTGACTGATTAAATCGGGCGGCGTTAAAATGGCCGCAACGACAAAGGCGATAATGACGGCGAATTTGCGTCCCTTGCGTAAGGCATTGGCTGTGACGGCGCCGCTGCGCGCTAGCAAGGCCAAGATCACTGGCAATTGAAAGCATAAACCAAACGCAAACAGCAGCGTCATAATCAAATCCAGATATTCGCTAATGCGCGTTTCCAGTTCAACAGGCAAGACGGTTTGCTCGGCCGTGCTTTGGAAGCTAAGGAAAAAGGGCCAAACATTAGGCAGTACCAGATAATAAACGCATGCGCCGCCCGCAAAAAACAAAATAGGCGTCGCCAGCAAAAACCCGCTAAAGACAAGGCGTTCATTTTGATACAGGGCAGGGGCGATAAACTTCCATATCTGAAACAGTAAAATCGGAAAGGTCAGAAAAATGCCTGCAAAGATGGCCACGTGCACATACGTAAAGAAGGCTTCACCAAGGCCGGTGTAAATCAGGCGCTGGCTGCCGCCTTGGTCGGTCATCGCATCGGCCAGTGGCGCCACAAGAAATCCGTAAATATCTTGCACATAAATATACGCAAAGGCCGCGCCGACAATCATGGCGGATAAGGCGAATAACAAACGCTTGCGAAGCTCTGCCCAGTGTGATCCCAAAGACTGTGCTTGATCAGTATCGCTCATCATGCTTTGTCCTTGTTGGTTGGGGTTGTTTTCTTGGCCTTGCTGGTTTTAGCAGGGCTTTTCTTCGTGGCCGTTTTACGCGCCGCAGGTTTTTGGGCCGTACTTGTCTTTGTCTTTTTGCTGGCTGACTTCGTTGCAGCTTTTTTGGTCTTGGGCTTAGGCAGTGCCTTTTTTGTGTCCTCGGTGATGGCGTGCGCCTCAAGCGCGGCGGCTTGTGCCTTGGCCTCATCAATGGCCGCCTGATGCAGGTCGGCAGGGTTAGGGGCTTCGAAATTGACCTGATCTTTGACGTCATCCAATCCGGCCTGATGGATGAAATGATCAACCTGCTGTGACAGGGCAAAGCGCATATATGACAGGCGCTTAAACAGACGTCCTGCCTGCGCCATAATCACGGGCAGTTCCTTTGGCCCGATCGCCAGCACAGCAACAACCGCAATCACAGCAATTTCAGAAAGGCCAAAGTTAAACACGGCGACCGCCTTTATTCATCCTTGTCGGATTTTTTGGTGTCAGAAGGGGCGTCATCATCGCTCATCCCCTTTTTGAAACTTTTGATCCCCTTGGCCACATTTTCCATGATGCCAGGAACGCGCCCTGCGCCAAAGATCAAAAGCACAAGAACGATAATGAGTATAATTTGTAGCGGCCCAGGTGCCATCGTTTAAAATCCTTATATGGTTATCAAAGAGAGTATAAAATTCTCCAAGTTCTTATTCATGCCCCTCTTGGGCTTGTTTTTCAAGGGCTTCTTGGCGGACATCCGATAAATCTTTTTGCAAGGCTTCATCTTCGGCGTCTTCACCAAACAGATCACCGTGGCCAAGCGCATCGATGGCAGGGCGACGATCCAGCAACCCTGAAACCTTCAAATCATCCAGTCCCGGTAAATCAATCAGGGATTCCAGTGCAAAGTGATCTAAAAACCCTGTCGTTGTCAGCCATGTCAAAGGCCGTCCAGGGGTCTCGCGGCGGCGGCCTGGTTTGACCCATCCTGCATCGATCAACAAATCAAGCGTCCCTTTATTGGTGGAAACGCCGCGAATATTTTCAATCTCGGCGCGGGTGACGGGCTGGTGATAGGCAATAATCGCCAGCGTTTCAAGCGCGGCTGAAGACATTTTCTTTTCGACTGTGCGCTCAACAGACAAGGCTTCGGCCAAATCGGCCGCCGTACGAAACGCCCAACTGCGGTCAACTTCAACCAGTTCAACGCCTCGCCCTTTATACATGTCTTTCAGTGCCATCAGCGCCGCGCCCACGTCCGCGCCCTCGGGCAGGCGTTCATGCATTTCCTCAACGCTCAACGGCTGGGCCGAGGCAAATAAAATGGCTTCTAAAAGGCGCTGGGTTTCATCGCTCATGGTTAGGTGGTTTCCTTTGCTACTGCGTGGGCGTCGGCCGCGCCGGGCAGGCCGCGCATATAAATGGGGCGGAATAGACCGTCTTGCTTAACCTCGACTTTGCCTTGCTTGGCGAGCTCTAACATGGCGGTTAAGGTCGATGCCAGTGATGATCGGGTAAAGAGTTTGTTGCTGCCTTTGGGCGGCATAAAGCTCTCAAGCGTGGCCCATACCGTCCCGCGTTCCCCTTTGGGAAGCTGACCCAGCATCCGCCTAACGCGTTCCATTGCGCGCTCCGCTGACATCAGCTCAAAGGTGGGCAGGTCGTAATGTGCCTCTTTTTCCGATCGCTTCTTAATCGCGCCATACGCGCGCAGCAGATCAATCAAATCACTATTCCATACGTGACGGACACGAACGCTCAGCCCCTCAGGCGCGCCGCGCACAAAAACATCGCGGCCTAATTGCGGCAACTTCCCTAAATCAGCCGCAGCTTTTTGCATGGCCTCCAGGCGGCGAAGTTGAAATTGCAATGCCTCTGCCATTTCTTCGGCGCTGTGCGTTTCTTCGCTGTCTTCTTGTGGTAATAACAGGCGTGATTTCAAATAGGTCAGCCAAGCCGCCATTACCAAATATTCTGCGGCAAGCTCAAGGTTCATGTGCTTGGCGCGCTCAACAAAGGCCAGATATTGTTGCACCAATTGCAAGATTGAGATTTTAGTCAGGTCAACTTTTTGCGTACGCGCAAGCTCCAGCAAAACATCAAGCGGCCCTTCATAGCCATCAATGTTTAAAAGCAAGGCATCAGCCTTCGCCTCCGGCGTATTTGCCGAATGCGTGCGCGGTGGGTCTTCTTGGAAGACCGTGTTGCCCGTTTGCTGTGTAACCATAATGTTAGATAAAGGAATTATGCCGCGTTTTGCAAGCGTTTCAGCGTTGTTTCACTGATTTTAGGCACAGATTTGGCGATTTCTTCCATCTCGTTTAAGTGCCCCGCGCAGTAAAGCGCAATATCGCACCCTGCTGTGATGCTCGCCGCGCAGCGCGTGCCCAGATCGCCATATGGGTCGAGTGCCTTCATACTGACATCGTCACTGATAAGGATGCCGTCAAATCCGATAGAATCGCGGATAACATCATCAATGGCATGACGCGAAAGGGTCAGTGGTAAATCAGGGTCAAGCGCCGGGTATAAGATATGTGCGCTCATCGCCCAAACTTGTTTGCCAACTTCGCTTGAGGCGACATAGCGAAACGGTACAAAATCGAGGCCTTCCATCTCGCGGCGCGTTGCATCAACGACCGGCAATTCCAAGTGGCTGTCTGCTTGGGCGCGGCCATGGCCGGGAATGTGTTTGATAATCGGCGTGATACCTGCGCTGAGATAGTCACGGCAGACTTGAAGGCCAAGCTCGCCCACCAAGGCAGGGTCATCACTATAGGCGCGGTCGCCAATAACATCGTGCGTTTCAGGGCGCAAAACATCCAGCACAGGATCGCAGTTCATATTCAATCCCGACGCGCGAAGCTCCTTCGCAATAGATTTGGTGCGCATGCTAAGCTCGTCAATGGCTTGGGGCTTGTCGCTATAGGCCATGGCGCCGAAAACGCGCGCCGCGGGGTAGCCCTTCCAGATGGGAGGCTTCAGGCGGGCAACGCGCCCACCTTCTTGGTCGATCATAATGGGGCACTCGCGCCCGACGGCCTCTTTTAGCTCGGCGCACAGTGCGGCCAGTTGCTCTGGATGCTCGACGCTGCGTGCAAAGATGATAAAGCCAAACGGATTTGCCTCACGAAAGAGACGCTTCTCAGCGTCGCTCAGGCGCGGGCCAGCAGGTGCGAAAATGGCTGCCATGGCCGTTTCGGCATTATGTGCGAAGGAATTATTTTGCGACAATGTAACATCCTGACGGTGTGATGGATTTGATAGCATCGCATTTCGCAGCCGCGTCCGCCTTAGTAAACGGACCAGCCTGAATGCGATAATAGATGCCCTTTGCTCCTAGATCTTTTTTCTCGACGCGGTGCTGCGCCCCAGAAAGCTGCGCGCTGTACTGGCTTTGCAGTTTGCTCCACTGGTCATCGGCGCGTGCAGCGTCACGGATGCTTGATAACTGAATGAAATGGGTGAGGGCTGCGTTTGGTGTGGCAGTCGCCGTGCTGACGGCCTTGGGTGCTTCTGGCGCTGCTTTTACGGGAAGCTCAGGCACGATAGCAGTTTTGCTTGGCGCAGGCGCAGGATTATCTGTGTTGTCCTCGCTGCTTTGCTCAAGGACTGATCGCACAAAGGCAAGCGTTTCAGGCGACGACCCAGCCGGATGCAGTTTTTCAGGTTTCGTATACTGCGAAGGCGGCGTACCTTTTTTGGCGGGGACGCTGGCTAAATCCGCTTGCGAGGGTTGCGGCACGGCGTCTTTGGCTTTTTGCAGGATATTTTCAACATCTTTAACGGCTTTCTCTGCCTCTGCTTTGAGGTCGGCTTGCGCGTCTTTGACCGCAGTTTTGGCCTGCTGGACTGTTTCTTCAACAGGCTTGGCAATCTCTTGTTTGGCCGTGTCTTTTGCCGCGGCAAGCAGATTTTCAACTTGCGGTTTGATGTCGCTACCACTTGTTGTTTCAGCGCCGCTCATCTGGTCGAAAAGGGTACTGTCACGGTTCGGGATTGCCATGCCGCCAGGATCGCTTGGCGCTGTTTTAATGGGGCTGTTATCGGCCTTGATGACGGGGACTAATTCATCGTCTTGATCAGGCGTTGCCATGATGATAACGCCGGCTAGGATGCTGGCCCCGACAAGCAGCGCAACAGTCGCCACCACAGGGTTACGCAATAAGCTGCCCTTTTTGTTGGGATAGCCTAAATCATCGGCGCTATAGCTGCGGCGCGGCGTTTCGTAATTCGCATAACCTTGATATGGATTGTCGTCATTCATAGTGCGGTGTCCCTGATCTGATATATTCTAGTGCAGTAAAAGAAATAGTGCTCTTTCACTAGGGTAAAAGTCTAACGCAAGTCCCAATACAGGTCAAAGAGGCGCTCGTGCTCGCGGATGGCGTATCGGTCGGTCATGCCCGCGATATAATCACAGACAATGCGCGCGCGAAGCGTTGGGTTATCAACGGCTTGCGCATCGGTGATACGTTTTTGCCAGTTATCAGGCATCAATTGATATTGATCGTGAAAAGCTGTGAATAAATCGCCGACGATGCGCTCAACCTTCAGCCAGATACGGTTGATGGTAAAATGGCGGTACATGCGGCTGTATAAAAACTTGCGTAGCTCATCAACTTTTTCGCGCATTTCATCAGAAAAGGCGACCATCGTTTTGCCAGCCGCGCGCACATCATCGGCATCCTTCGGATCCAATAGGCGCAGGTTTTCACGGCTCACGGTCAGAACATCATTAACCATCGCGCCAATCATTTCGCGAATCATTTCATAGACTAAATAACGTTGCTCTAGGTTTGTGTATTGGCCGCGGACGCTGGCGAGGGCATCACGTAAAATGCTCAGCTCTTCTAATTCTTCAATGGTAAACAATCCTGCGCGCAGGCCGTCTTCAACGTCGTGGTTGTTATAGGCAATATCATCGGCAATGGCGGCGACTTGTGCCTCGATCGAAGCATAATTATCCAAAGGCAGATCAATTTGTTTGCGCAGTTCCTCGAGCGCGATATGCACATTGCCCGTCACGGGACCGTTATGCTTCACTACGCCTTCCAGCGTTTCCCAGCATAAATTCAACCCGTTGAAATGCGGGTATTTGCGCTCCAGCGTGGTGAGGACGCGCAGGGATTGATCGTTATGATCAAATCCGCCATAGGCCTCCATCGCCTTTTGCAAATAAACCTCACCAATATGGGCGAAGGGTGTGTGCCCCAAATCATGCGCCAGCGCAACAGTCTCGGCCAGATCCTCATTGACCATCAACGCGCGGGCAAGCGTGCGTGTGACCTGCGCAACCTCAAGTGTATGTGATAAACGCGTGCGGTAGTGATCACCTTCATGATAAACGAAAACCTGCGTCTTGTATTTCAGGCGGCGAAAGGCACTGGCATGGATGATGCGGTCGCGGTCACGCTGGAATGTGGTTCGGTTGGCACTTTCGGGTTCGTCGTAAACGCGGCCCTTGCTTTCATCGGGGCGACTGGCGTAACGCGCAAGCGGAAGCGCACAATAATTATAAGCTGGTTGATCTGACAAGCGAATGCTCCTATATCTGTATACGATGGATAGTGTAATCGTTGAAGAAAGCGCCGTAAAGCGCATTGAAGAATTACGTGCAGCGCAAGGCAAAGATGCGCTGCGCTTGCGCATTACTGTTGATAGCGGGGGATGCTCGGGATTTCAATATATTCTTGCGCTGGACGAAGTCGTGGGCGAGGACGACCATGTTTTTGGTGACGCGGTTGTGTGCGATGACATATCCCTGCCGTATCTTAAGGGATCAACCGTATCCTTCGCCAAAGGATTGGTGGGATCAGAATTTAAAATTGAAAATCCCAACGCTGTATCAGGATGCGGATGCGGCACATCATTTTCTATGATGTAAGGGGCCAAACGAAGGCAATCTGAATTTATGAGCCAATCTCTTTCTCTGGTATCGTGGAATGTAAACTCGATCAAGGCGCGCGGCGATCATGTTGTGCGTTTCATTAAAGAGCATAATCCTGACATCTTGATGCTTCAGGAATTAAAGGGCGTTGATTTCCCCGCGCAGCAATTCACCGATATCGGTTACCAAAGCGAGGCCGTAACCCAAAAAAGCTATAACGGTGTGGCGATCATTGCGCGTCCTGATATTGATGTGATTCATGCAGCCTTGCCAGGCGATGAAACGGACGAGCAAGCACGTTATCTGGAATGCGATATCGCGGGGCTGCGCGTGATTAATATTTATCTGCCAAATGGTAACCCCGTGGATACAGAAAAATTCCCTTATAAGCTCGCATGGATGGATCGCTTGATCGCGCGCGTGAAAACATTGCGCGCACAAGGTATTCCATTTGTCATTGGCGGTGATTTTAACATCATCCCCGCAGATGAAGATTGCCATGACCCTAAGGCATGGACGGGCGATGCGCTCTTTCGTCCAGAAAGCCTTAAACGGTTCAAAACGCTGAAAAATTTAGGGTTGAGCGATGCGTTTCGTATTTATGATAACGAGGCCGAGCGATATAGCTTCTGGGACTATCAGCGCGGCGCATGGCAACGGAATAACGGCATACGCATTGATCACTTCCTCACCAGTCCACAAATTACCGATCGTCTGATGGGGTGTGAGATTGATAAAGAACCCCGTGGATGGGATCGCCCTTCTGACCATACGCCGATTGTACTGCGCGTCAAATCGCTTTAAACTGTCCCCGATATAACAGCGATGGACAGGGCAATCTTATGATGCGCAAACACCTTTTTTCGACACTAACACTCGGTCTTCTCGCAACCCTTGCACTCAGCGGTTGTTTCCCGAAACAGCGTTTAGGCCAAGAAGCAGCGCAGCGCATGGCAGGCCCAGCCTTCATGCTTGACCGTCAAGTGCAAGCTGGTGATTTTGTTTTAACCCTGTACGAGCGCGTCCATGATCGCGGCGGCATTGCCAATATTTACATTGAAGGCGATGACCCTGAAATTGCCTTTGATGGCATGACCGAAGAATTGATCGGTTTGCACCTTGCCTCACGCGATAAATCAAAAAATGTCATTTATATTTCGCGCCCGTGCCAATTTGATGTGCGTGGCAATAAATGGAGCGGCGACACAATCGAAGACCAAGATTGCGATATGAAATATTTGCGTACGCATCGCTTCGCGCCAGAGGTTATTCAAAGCTATCACGTGGCGTTAGATGAAATTAAACGGCGCTGGGGTATTTCTGCCTTTAATATATATGGTCACTCAGGCGGCGGTGCGATTGGGGCACTTCTCACGCACGAGCGCAGCGATATCCTGTCCCTGACAACTGTATCGGGCATGATGGATCATGTGGCATATACAGATTTCCGCGAGAAAACTGATCAAAGCTGGACATCGCATAAGCCCTTATCAGGATCTTTGAATGCCGCGGATGTGGCCTTTCAAATCAAAAACGTGCCGCAATACCATTATATTGGCGGTTCAGATAAAGGCATGCCACCGGCCGCATTGTTTGGTTATCTCAACAATGTTGGTATGACAAATTGTGTGCATTATAAAATGATTCAGGAAAATGGTTATATCGCTGGATGGGTTGAAAAATGGCCCGAGCTTTTACGTGACAAACCAGTATGCCGCGGCAAGGTTCAGCCCGTCATTTTCGAGTGATCAGCGATATCCGCATGCCACTGATCAATGCGGCGGCCAAGCAAGGTTTCAAGCTTGCCAATCTCGTCGCTTAATTGACCGTGCAGCCACGCAATATCTTCGTTACGGACTTGATCAAGATCATCACGTCCACCTTCGCCGCCACGCCCGAAAATGACTTGCTTAAGGCCAATGGCTTTGGCGGCATTAATCGGGCCATAAAGTTTGTGGCGTCTTAGAAAATCCGCGCCTTTTTGCGCCATCTTGGCAAGCGCAGGAATAGGTGCACGCGTTGTCTGGTTGTACCGCCCTTTAACCTCGGCTGATATAGGCATAGGCGGCAAATCTAAAATGCGGCAAACCTGATCAACATACTCATCGCAGTTATCTTCCAGATCTTCTTGAAAGATAATATGCATTTTCTCCAGCGGATAGTATGTCATCCATTGCTTAAGATGGCGCGTGTAATGGCTGCTTTCTAGGATTTGCGGGATATCACGGCAGGCTTGCTGTAATGTGGCGCTGGTCATGCCATAACGCTTGTAATGCAAATACAAGGAATATGAGCGCGCAACAGGATGGCGCAAAGGGCATAGTAAGGTGACATGTTCCCCGAATGTTTTAAACACATTAGCAGGCGCATCTTTTTCATCAAAGGACGTCGTAGAGACCTCCATAATGGCGCGATGTTGGGGCTGCGGATGAAAGTGAGATGTGTAAAATGCATCGCCGCGATCATAGTTACGGTCAAAAAAGAAAATTTCCTTAACATCATGCGGCATACAAATATCGCCGCGCTCGCGCAGATAACGATCCAGCCAACTTGTCCCCGCACGTTGCGGGCCCATGGATAAAATAAATGGACGGTCAAAGAGGGGCGTATCTGTCACGGCTCAATCAGGTGAAAATTTTAAACTATTAAAATAAAATAATAAAACAGCTCTTATCCTAATACAAAAAATCAGGTAAAAATATAGGTGTTTTATAAAAATACAGGCGAAAAATGAAAAAAACCTCCCAAAAAACAGTGATTTTTTGCCATGACACGTATTATTGCAGGCATTCCAATCAGGAAATTTATGCATTTGGTGCGTTTCCGTATAAATTATGGGCCGAGCGCTTTTTGCCACATTTCGATCAAGTCAAAATTATCGGCCGTGATAAAGGCGCATGCGATAGTGACGTGAGTATGCTGGATTGTTCTAGTGGCCCCAACGTGACGCATATCTTGTTGCCGAATATCAACGCGCCTCTCAAACGTCTTTTACAAGGGCGGCGTCTATATGAAGAAATTTACCGTCAGGTCAGCGAAGTCGACGGTGTGATTATTCGTGGCCCTGTTGAATTTGGGATGATGGCGGCGAGGGCTGCGCGCGCGCAAAAGAAACCCTACGCGGTTGAAATGTCAGGCTGCGCATTTGATCATACATGGTTTCATGGGTCGATCATTGGGCATTTATATGCGCCCATTAAATATTTACGGGCGCGCCATATGGTCGCCCGCGCAGATCAGGTGATCTATGTCACGCAGCGTTTCTTGCAAAAACGCTACCCCGCCAATGGGCGCATTGAGTTTGCCTCGAACGTTGAAATTACTGCGCCAGAAGAAGCAGTGCTAACGCAGCGCCTTACGCGGATCAATGCGAAGCCTTCTGCCCTAAAAATAGGATTGATAGGCAATTACGGTAACGCCCTGAAGGGATTAGATATCGCGATTAACGTGCTTGGGCGCCTGAAGGCCGAAGGATATAAATTCGATTTGCATGTCTTGGGATCAGGTGATCCGCAGCGCTGGCACGAGGCGATGAAACAACAAGGGCTAGAGGAGCATATCCATTTTGATGGCACCTTACCTGGCGGGGATCAGGTGATGACATGGCTTGATGGCTTAGACCTGTATATTCAGCCTAGCCGTCACGAAGGTCTGCCGCGCGCTGTGATCGAAGCGATGAGCCGCGGCTTGCCGTGCTTGATATCCAATGCGGGCGGCGCGGATGAACTGCTGGACCCTTACTGCATTCATAAGAAAGGCAGCGCAGATCAACTCTATTATCAGCTCAAAGGCATATGGTCGGATTGGTCATGGCAAGCGGAGCAAGCTGAGAACAACTTCTTGCGCGCTAAGGACTATACGGCAGAGGTTTTAAAACCTAAACGCGAAGCCTTTTGGCAGCAATTCTTATCCAAGCTTTAGGGCTTCTTTCACTCAAGGCAGGTTAAGTGGCGGCCATAAAGGTAACGATAAAGCGCGCACCGCCTGAAGGCTTGTTCTCGGCATGGATCGTCCCGCCAACGGCGCGTACAATTTGCTTGCAAATCGCAAGGCCTAATCCTGAATGTTGGCCAAACTGCCCATTTCCGCGGCGCTCTGAATAAAAGCGATCAAAAATTGTGTCAAGTTTCGCAATCGGAATGCCCGGACCATCATCATCAACCATCACGGTAATGGTATTTTGCTTTTGCAGGGCCGTGACAGAAACGTGCCCCCCTTTTGGCGAGAACGATAAGGCATTGTCCAGTAAGTTATCAAAAACCTGCGTGATGCGTCCTTCTGAGGTTTCAACCAAAAGCGATTGGCCATGGTCAGGTAAATAAAGCTGAATATTATGCGTATCACTAAAATGTGTTTGATAACGATGAATGATTTTTTTCAACAGTATCGCCACATCAATGGGGGCATACTTTTCGCGCGATAGCTCGGCATCAAGGCGTGACGCCAGTGAAATATCACTGATCAGGCGATCCATACGCTCAACATCTTGTTGTAGGATATCCAAAAGCTGTTTCTGGTCAGATTTCTTTTTGACGATTTTCAGGGTTTCGATGGCGCTTTTAAGTGAGGTCAAAGGATTTTTCAGTTCATGCGCGACATCTGCGGCAAACTGTTCGATTGAATCCAGCCGCGTCCAAAGGCTTTCGGTCATATCGCGCATCACCAGTGATAGCTCGCCAATTTCATCGTGACGGTTGCTTAGATCAGGTATTTCAATCGCGCGTGTTTTCTTGCGGCGGATTTGTTCCGCCGTGCGCGAGAGCTGACGCAAAGGACGGGCAATCAATCCAGACAAGTAAATCGAAATCACAACAGTCGCAAGCAAGGTCAGCAAAAAGAGATAAAAGATTTGCTGCCAAAAATAACGGATATCCTTCACGATATCCTGCCCTGATCTAAGGATGTAAAGCTGAGCTTTTGGCGTATCTTGCGCATACACAGGAACCATCGCTGCCAGCAAGAGTTGACCGTCGGGCTGGCGCCAGACCTGCAGGCTGTCACTGGCGCTCAGCGCAGTTTGTAAATCGGGCAGGCCCTGATCAGTTAGGGGGAATGACGGAATGACATCACGATTGGGTAGCAGCCCCGTTAACGCGCCCAAAAAATCCTTCAAGGTTAAGATTTTTGTGTTTGGCGTATCTTCGCTTAGGGCTTGCAGCAAGGCATCCGTTGCGCGGGTTTGTGAAAGAATAGAATGATCTGGACGCGTGACAATAATTTCGTAATGTGTGGTACTTTGAATGCGGGTTAAGTTATTTTGCAGGGCGGAATGATCGACGGCTTCAAAGTCTAATGCTCCAAGGCTATCTGCGATCAGGGTAGCCTGCGTTTGGAAGGCCTTTAATTTGCTGGCGATAATATTGGTTTCATACTGACCGAAATTCAATGCCCCCAGCATAAGAATAGCAATACATAAGGCATTGATCCCCATAATGCGCAAGGTCAGGCCTGTAATGCGGCGTTCACTACCGCCCCAATACACATCCATCAAATGTTCAAAACTTGATCGTTTATGCCGGTGAGGCTTCTTTGTATTTGTATCCAATGCCATAAAGCGTTTCTATGTTGTCAAAGTCATCATCAATTTTTTTAAACTTCTTGCGGATGCGCTTGATATGGGAATCAATTGTGCGTTCATCCACGTAGATTTGGTTGCCATAGGCTGCGTCAATCAGTTGTTCGCGGTTTTTGACGTGCCCAGGGCGCGACGCCAGCGCCAGTAAAAGCAAAAATTCAGTCACCGTCAAATCAAGCGGCTGTCCTGCCCAAGCACAGAGATACCTGTTACGATCCAACATTAAATCGCCATATGTTAAAATTTGATCGGCTTCTGTACTGTCGGGAGAACGCTGTTGCTCGCGCCTTAGAAGTGTTTGAATGCGCGTGATTAATAAGCGCTGTGAAAAGGGTTTGGTGATGTAATCATCGGCGCCCATTTTAAGGCCAACAATCTCATCCACTTCATCATCCTTAGAGGTAAGAAAAATCACAGGCACCTGTGATTGCTCGCGCAGTTTTTGTAAAACCTCAATGCCGTCCATGCGCGGCATCTTAATGTCCAAAACAACCAAGTCAGGGGCGTTGTCTAAAATGCCTGCAAGGCCTTCTTCGCCGTCGTGAAAGCTGCTGACGCGCCACCCTTCGCTTTCCAAGGCGATCTTAACGGATGTGACGATATTCTTATCATCATCAACCAAAATAATATGTGGGATTGTTTGTGCAGGGCTCATCGTCCCTTGATTATGCCTGAAGCCCTGTTATTTGCAAGACATGACCCGCCAAATACAAAGACCCGCAAATTAATATACGTCCATAATCATGGCTCTGTGTAATTTGTTTCAGGGCGGCGCTAAAGCTTTCTGCTGTCTGCAAGGTGACATCAGGAAGGAAGGCTTGCATTTCTTCTGGCGAAAATGAATCCGGTTCATCCGGCAGGGGAATGGCAGTAATGCTGCTGGCATGGGGGATGAGCGGATCTAAAAAACCATGCAGGTCTTTGTGGCGCATCATTGTGCAAATAATGTGCAAAGGTTTGGGTGCATTATGGTGCCACATATGAATTTGTTGGCACAGGCTGTCGGCGGCGTCGGCATTGTGGCCGCCATCTAAAAAGACATCCCATTGCTGTGCGTTTAATGGGCAGGCCTGCGTAATGTTTTGCAGGCGCGCAGGCCAGTAAACTTGCGCCATGCCCGATGCAATAACATCATCGGTAATGGTTTTGAGTAAAATATCATCTAAAACCTTCAGCGCGGCTAGCGCGGTTGCCGCATTTTGAATTTGGTGAATGCCGTTTAGGTTTGGCCGCGGAAATAAACCCGTAGCCTTGCCTTTGAATGAAAAACGAAATTGGTTCTCAAAAGGCCACGCATCGCCAATATAATAAACGGGGCAGTTAACGCTTTGTCCGCGCTCTTTAAAGACCTGAGCGATGTCTTCGCTGTGCTGGTGGGCGACAACGCACGGAACATTGGGTTTCATGATGCCAGCTTTTTCGCCAGCAATCTCGGGCAGTGTATCGCCCAAAAATTCCTGATGATCCAAGCCAATCGGCGTGATAATGCTCAACAATTTTTCCTCGATTACATTGGTGCAATCAAGGCGCCCGCCCAGCCCAGTTTCCAGCAGCACAATATCGGCGGGAACGCGGGAAAAGGCCGCAAAGGCTATGGCTGTCGTGATTTCAAAAAAGCTAAGGTCCGCGCCGTTATTTAGGCTCATGACCTCATCGATCAGGCTTTCCAGCATGTCATCCGAAATCTGCTGCCCCGCAAGGACGATGCGCTCGTTAAAGCGCACTAAATGCGGCGAGGTATAAACATGAACGCGGTAGCCTGCGGCCTCAAGGATAGCGCGCAAAATGGCAATGGTTGATCCCTTGCCATTCGTGCCTGCCACATGGATGGTGGGCGGTAAATTTAAATGCGGGTTATCAAGGGCCTGCAAAAGGTTCAGGTAATTCGGACGAAAGGAAAGCTCCATCTTCGCCCCGCGATTAAGCGCATAAAGCGCCTTCAGCTTTTCCGCCAGTTCCGGATTATCGTGCTGAAGGTCACTGCGATACATATAGGCCTGTCCAAAGGGGGTTAGGCAGCCTCTTGCTCAGATTTTGGGGCAGAAGGCGTGCGTTTCTTATTCATCAACAAATCAAGGATTGTGCCGATTTCATCATGCAATTTTTGGCGTGGAACAACGCGGTCAACCATGCCGTGCTCCAGCAAATATTCTGCCGTTTGGAAGTCATCAGGTAACTCTTCGCGGACTGTTTCTTGGATCACGCGGCGCCCTGCAAAGCCAATGGTCGCGCCAGGCTCGGCGATATGGATGTCACCAACCATCGCGAAAGAGGCACTCACGCCGCCAGTCGTTGGATCGGTCAACAACACAATATAAGGAAGGTGGTTTTCTTTCACCATTTCAACTGCAATAATTGTGCGCGGCATCTGCATCAGGGAAATCACACTTTCCTGCATGCGCGCGCCGCCAGATGCGGGAATGATAATCAGCGCCGAGCGCGTTTTGATGGCTTCTTCTGCGGCCTTGACGATGCTTTCGCCGACGGCTGCGCCCATGGATCCGCCCATAAAGCTAAAGTTAAATGCCGCAATCACTGCAGGCTGGCCTTTGATTGTACCTTTGGCGATTGTCATCGCATCTTTCAGGCCTGTTTTGCTGCGCGTGTCTTTGAGACGGTCGCTGTATTTCTTGCGGTCTTTGAATTTAAGAGGGTCAAATGGCACATCAGGGATGTCCATTTTTTCGTACTGGCCGCCATCAAACAACAGCGCAAGGCGTTCTTTCACCGTAATGCGCAGGTGATGACCGCAATGATAACAAACGTTCGCGTTGTTTTTCAAATCACGGTGGAACAGCATGCCTTCGCACGCATCACATTTCTGCCACAGATTATCAGGAACCTCTTTAGGCTCGACAAGTGATTGGATACGCGGACGGATAATGTTTGTTAACCAGTTCATTCAAAGACTTCTTTTTTCTGTTTATACGCAAGGGCGCACTATCACCGTTTGAGGCAAAAATGTCAAGGCATAAGGATTATGCCAAGGCCTTTGACAGTGCATCAACTTGACCGCGCAGCATCTCAGGCATCTGGTCGTTGCCTGCGTTATCCGCAACGGTTTGCACCAGCGCGGATCCGACAACAACGGCGTCACCAATCGCGGCAAAGCGTTTCACGTCATCGGCTGTTTTGATGCCAAAGCCAATTGCTACAGGCAAATCCGTTGATTGCTTGATTGTGTTGATATGCGCCGCTACGGCCTGCGAATCGGCCTGCGCGGTGCCAGTCACGCCTGTGATGGAAACATAGTATAAAAAGCCACTTGCCCCGTTCAACAATTTTGGCAAGCGCGTTTCATCACTGGTTGGCGTGATCAGGCGAATAAGGTCAAGCGCATAAGGCTTAATCGCGCTCAGCAGTGGATCGGCTTCCTCGGGCGGGATATCAACGATAATCAAACCATCTGCGCCGGCTTCTGATGCATCCTTGGCAAAGGCCTCAAGCCCATATTGCAATACAGGGTTATAATACCCCATCAGAACAATCGGCGTGTCATGATTATCTGCTCGGAAATCACGCACCATTTGTAAGGTTGTTTTCATGCTTGCGCCTGCCTTGAGGGCGCGTTCGCTCGCCAGTTGAATGGCTGGGCCATCCGCCATCGGATCGGTAAACGGCATGCCAAGTTCGATAATATCGGCGCCGCCTGCGGCCAAGGCCTTCATCGCAGATAAAGACTGCGCGTAATCTGGGTCACCCGCGGTGATAAAGCTAATTAAGGCAGGGCGGTTTAGGGCTTTAAATGTGGTTTCAATGCGGCTCATGGTGGGATTATTCCTCGGTATTATTTACGCCAATGCAAAGCAGAATTTCATTGAGGCCTTCTTCGAAAAAGCGCGGGCCATAAATTTCAAAATCGGTTGTGAAGCGGCGATCAAGGTCGCTTTGCCAAATGGCTGTCCATGCCTCGACAAGGGCTTTGGGTTGCTCGCCCGCGGCGCTCAGCATCGCGTAATCGGCTGTTTCTGTGACGACAGTATGCAAACCATCAGGCACAGCGGCCTGCGCATCCTTTAACTTATAGCCCAGCGTAAAGCGGTAAGGCTTGGTATGATCACCTTCATAGTCCGAATACACGGCGTAGATAAAATCATTTTCGCGGATATCTTCGACCTGTTGGCCGATTTGCTTCTCAAAGAAATCTTCCCAGATTTGATTGATCGCATCGGCGCCGCTTTCGTTATCGGTAATCACCGACAGGCCAACTACGGTAAAGCCATCCAGCTTTTCAAAGCCTGCTTTCACTTCGTAATCTTGTGCGTTTTGTGTGCTCATGTGAATTACATCGTCCCCATATCAATGCCAAGTTTTTCGGCAACTGTGAAAATATCTTTATCGCCGCGACCGCATAAATTCATCACCATCAGGTGATCTTTCGGCAAAGTTGGCGCTAATTTGGTGACATAGGCCAGCGCATGAGAAGGCTCAAGCGCCGGTAAAATGCCTTCCATGCGGGCACAAAGCTGAAAAGCCTCAAGCGCTTCATCATCTGTGACCGACACATAATTCACGCGCTTTTGATCGAACAGCCATGCGTGCTCTGGCCCGATGCCAGGATAATCCAGTCCAGCGGAAATCGAGTGTCCTTCGTTAATTTGTCCGTCGCCATCTTGCAGGAAATAACTGCTCATGCCGTGCAGAACGCCGGGTTGACCGCCTGCAAGACTGGCGGCATAGCCGTTTTCTACCTCCAGCCCGTATCCAGCGGCTTCTACGCCATACATCGCGACATCTTCATCATCCAAAAATGGGTGAAACAAGCCCATCGCGTTAGAGCCACCGCCAATCGCCGCAATTAGGCTATCAGGCGTGCGGCCTTCGCGCTCTTGCATTTGCTCGCGCGTTTCCTTGCCTATCACGGATTGGAACTGACGCACCATTTCCGGGAAGGGATGCGGCCCTGCAACTGTGCCGATCAAGTAATATGTATCATGCACATTCGCAACCCAGTCACGCATCGCCTCGTTCATTGCGTCTTTAAGCGTGCCTGCCCCCGACGTGACCGAGCGCACTTCCGCGCCAAGCAAACGCATACGAAAAACGTTAGGTGCCTGACGCTCAATATCCGTTGCACCCATGAAAACCGTACACGGAATGTTAAACAGGGCGCATACTGTTGCTGTGGCAACGCCGTGCTGGCCAGCGCCAGTTTCCGCGATGATGCGCGTTTTACCCATGCGCTTGGCAAGTAAAATCTGACCAATACAGTGATTGATTTTATGTGCGCCTGTGTGGTTAAGCTCGTCGCGTTTGAAATAGATTTTTGCGCCGCCTAGATGCTCGGTTAAGCGTTTTGCCAAGTACAGAGGTGACGGGCGGCCAATATAATCTTTCGCCAGCGCGTTAAATTCATCCCAAAAGGCAGGATCGTCTTTGGCGGTATTCCATGCGGCCTCGACCGATAAAATCAGAGGCATCAAAGTTTCTGCGACATAACGACCACCATACGGGCCAAAATGTCCATTTTCATCAGGCATGTGTTTATAAGAATTTTTTGTCATACGTCCTCAGCTCTTCTTCGCTGCTTTGATAAAGGCTTCAATTTTTTGCGGATCTTTGATGCCGCGCGAACTTTCAACGCCTGACGATACATCCACACCATCTGGCGACAAAAGGGATAAGGCCTCTTGTACATTATCCTTATCCAATCCGCCAGAGAGCATCCACGGTTTTTTAAATTTTTTATCCTTCAAGATGCTCCAGTCAAAGCTCACGCCTGCGCCGCCGGGGACTTCTGCGTTCTTGGGTGGTTTTGCATCGAATAATATCCAATCGGCGATGCTCTCATAGGCGCTGATCTGTTGCAAATCATCTGGCGTGCTGATCGGCAGGGCTTTAATCACAGGCATGTGCCACGCGGCCTTAATCTCGGCAACGCGCTCGGGCGTTTCATGCCCGTGCAGTTGAATAACGTCCAGTGTCGTCGCGCCAAGTGCTGCCTCTAGATATGCATCGGTCGGATCAACGAATAAACCAACGGCCTTGACGGTACTTGGCAATTGACGCACCAGATGTGCGGCCTGTGGCGGGGCGATATAGCGCGGTGATTTCTCAAAGAACACAAAACCGACATAATGCGCGCCAGCATGCATCGCCGCGCTGAGCGCAGGGACATCTTTAATCCCGCAAATTTTGATTTTGGCAGGCTTAGGCATGAGGCGGAACCTCGCCAACATAGTTTGTGCTCATAAAGCGGGCAATGGCGGTGCAATCATCTGTATGCAGACGAAGAGCAATCTCCATCTTGGCGAGCGCAGCAGGCAGCGTCATATAAAGCGGCGTCGCCCCGCGTGCGATCAAATCCTTGGCCGATTGGTACACAACCTTGTAGTGCGTGTTGACTGGACTGACGATAAAAACAGGCAAACCTTTGGCCTGTGCCCCGTCCATCACCGCGTCAATAATGCCGTTATAAACCGTGCCTGCCCCATAAGAATAAAGAATAATTGCACGGATACTGGGGTCTTCGACCTGTCTTGCGATCATCGCAGGCGGCAGTCCAAGGCGCGATCGTACAATCAATGTATGGCCATGAGCGCCTTGCCAGATAGTCGGTGAAAACGGCACATTACGGCGGCGCGGGTTAAGAAAGGGCGCCAGTTTCACAGGATAGTCCAGCATCGTAAAATCCGTAATAGGCGGGTGCAGTGGCGCGCTGAGCGCATCGCTGCTGAGGTCGTGGATTTTGATGGCAGAGCTGCTGAGATATGCCTTACTGCCCATGACGCTGACAACTTCGGCCATGTCGCTGTCATGCAAGGATTCCAGTGTATAAATCGCATTGCGAATATTACGCCGTGCATCATTGATGGGCGCTTGGATAGGTTGCTGTGCGGCTGTATAGGCAATGGAAAAGGGCAGACCTTGTCCCATGATCAGGGACATGGCCGCGCCGCTATAGGCCAGTGTATCCGTGCCGTGCAAAACCAAAAAACCTGCAATATCGACCTGCGCAGATGTCCAGATATGATACATGGTGATCGCCAAATCTTGCACATGGCGGTAATCCATTTGCGCGCTATCAATCTTAAAGGCATCCAGACCATAAATGGCAAAGCGCTTTTGTAAGCTGGGGTCGATCAGATCAAAAATTTCGGTGAAGTTTAAATCGGGCGTACGAATGCCGTTTTCTTCCTTCATCGACAGTGTGCCGCCCGTGCCAATAACAACAATGCGTTTGCGCCCTGACTGGGTTTGTTTGGTTTGCGCGTTCAGCTGCGCAACAAGCGCGCTCACTTTTTCGGCGTCAATAAGGCTGAGTTTGGATAAATCGGCAGGATCACTTAAAAAGCCGCTGGCGATATCGGGGGGCAGTGCGCTCATGCCGCAAGGCTTTCAACAATATCAGCAGCCGCTTGCGCAGGGTTCGCGCTTTGCGTGATCGGACGGCCAACAACAATATGCGTTGCGCCTTGGGTAATGGCTTGCACAGGCGTCATAATGCGTTTTTGATCACCCGCATCCGCGCCAGCAGGGCGAATGCCTGGCACCATCAATTCAAAATCTGCGCCGCACGAGGCACGCAAGGCCGCAATATCGTGAGCCGAACATACAACGCCATCCAAGCCCGAATCGCGTGTCAAAAGCGCCATGCGTTTGACTTGCCCGGCCGTGCCGTCCTGATAGCCAACCTCAGCCAGATCGGCATCATTTAAACTGGTTAAAATAGTCACGGCGAGTAATTTTGTCCCCGCGCTGCACGCATCCTTGGCGGCCTGCATCATCGTACGCCCACCTGCGGCATGCACGTTTAAGTATGCTGGCGAGAGGTTACTTGATACGGTGCGCACCGCCGCAGCAACCGTGTTGGGGATGTCATGGAATTTTAAATCAATAAACATCGCGGCCTCGGGGCAGGCTTCGCGCACGGCCTCCACGCCTGCAGGGCCAAAGCGATTATAAAACTCCATCCCCAGTTTCAGCGCGCCTGTTACAGGGCCTATCTCTTTCGCCCAGTTTTGCGCGATGCTCAGATCATCAGTGTCCAATGCGCAAAAAACCAGTGAAGCAGGTAATGTCGTCATTCTTCTTCGTCCAATTCGTTTTCTAAATCTTCGATGCGGCGCTCTAAAAGGCGCTTTTCTTTTTGGTGTGCCAGATATTTAGGAAAAGTACCCAGCCAATAATAAAACAGACCAATGAAATATCCGGCGCCAAAGGCCGCAATAATCACCATATAAATAGGAAGGTCTTGTGTGCCGCCATTAGGCGTCCAGTAAAAGGCCGTCTTTTGGGCGTTAATTGAAATGATATAAAGCAGGGCAAAAACAGTCGCGCCGCCCAAAAGCCATTGCAGGAAACGCATGACGTGCCCTCCTTAGGCTTCTCCGTTCAGGCGCTCGCGCAGGGCTTTACCTGTTTTGAAGAAAGGCAGGCGTTTGGCTTCGACTTCAACCGTCTCGCCAGTGCGGGGGTTGCGGCCAGTGCGTGCATCGCGGTGCTTTACCGAAAAGGCGCCAAAACCGCGCAGTTCAACGCGGTCATCTTCAACCAAGGCCTGCGTAATGCGCTCAAAAATGGCATCAACGATGCGTTCAATATCGCGCAGATACAAATGTGGATTTTGGTCAGCAAGTCGTTGGATGAGTTGCGATTTTGTCATGTCGTTTCAGATCCTCGCTAATGCGTTTGCTCAGCTCATAAAGTTCGTTGTGTTGATAATGAATCTAAGTTGCCTGAATAAAGGCCTGTGCGTCAAGTTAAATTGCTGAAAAATATAGATTTAAAATGACTTTTTTCAAAAGGCGTAACTATGGTTGCAGGGCAAGCCTCACAGACTAGCGGCGATACAGCTTTAAATCGCCGGGCAAGCCTCTTGGATATTCTAGGTCAGGCGGATTTTCTAAAATCGCCGGGATCGAGTAATTGAAAAGCTCGATATCGCGTGGATCAATTTCCCCGCGGTTAATTTCAGCCTTTGTCATCTGAGGGATTCCATTAACGCGCGTAAAGCTGCAATCCATTTTCTCAATCGGCTTTTGCCCGAAAGAGTCATGTGCAACGTACCATACGCGTATTTTAGATGGATAGGTCTGTACGGCCGTAAAGCGAAGCTCGCGCGGGTATTCGACGCGCGTTTCAATAAAGACTTTGCAAAGGCCATATTCAATGCTGGCTTTGCCTCTGGCAAATATCACATAGAGTATTAACCCCAACACAACGGCGCCGCCCGCCCATAACAGCAGTTTTTGACGTTGCTGTTTGCGTTTGGCTTTCTCCTTTGCATAACGGGTCTTGGCAAGATTTTCATCAATTGTGGCATCAATCGTTTGAATTTTCTTGCGCAAGGCCAGTTTGGCCTTTTTCTTGTTAAGAGCCTCTGTTTTCTTATCGGTGCTTGAAGGCGTATCAGAGGAGCTCATTTATTCCTCCGGCTTGGTTGGGGCCGTGGCGGAAGGTGCGCCCGATTCCGAGCCATCGCTACGCTCACCATTCGGCGCTTCGGGGGATTGGGCCACGGTTGAAGGTTGCGGCGTTGGTGGTTTCGGCACGGTATCTGCAAATTCACCATCTGCAAATTCTTTATCTAACGATGCATCAGATGGCTGGTCTTTGTCTTGGGCATTTGTATCCGCATCCGCGCTGGATGTTTCAGCCATGGCACGGATTTGTTGCATTTGCTCTTGCTGTTGTTCCATCTGTGCCTTGCGGCTGGCGGCGATTAGTTCCTCGACGATTTCCTCGATCACAACGCTAATCGCGGCAGAGCGAGACTCGCCTTGTTCGCTATAGGCAATAACGCGGCGACGAATATCGTTGCGCGCACTGCCGCCAGGATAAAATGCTGCCAGAATGAGGCGGGCTTGCCCCGCGCCAAGTGCCTCGTACAGGCGTGTGCGGATGGCAACATCCTCGGTCGATGTGGACAGCGCCCATAATTCAATCGGGCCAAGCGTATTGTAGATATGCTGTTCATAGCGGCCTTTGGTCGTGCCCAAAACAAACAATGCAGGCGCACCTTTGGCCGAAGGGCCGGTGAGTTTATTACGGATGACTTCGCGCGCGGTTTCCGACAGGCCAAAGCGTTGCTGGATGTCGTCAACGGCTTTGTCGGATACGGCCGTACCCAAAACCCAAACGCCTGTTGCCAAATCGACCATATCCTTGGAAAAGTCATCGAGGAGCTGTGACGTGAGAACGATCTGAACGCCGCGTTTACGTCCCTCGCGCACGTCACGAATAACCTGTGCACGCACGGACGGCGATTTACTTGTACGGTGGAATTCGTCAAAGCATAAACGCTTGGGCGATTCTCCAATCTTCTGAAGCTGCATCTCGTGATAGGTGCGGTATTTTTCATCGATATATTGCAAGGCTTCTTTGCCCATCCACCAACTACGCACCAGCGCATGACGTGCCAGCATATACATGATCGCCGTTTGGCGGTCGGCAATCTCGTCCCCTTGTGGGGCAACGTCCATCAGGTCAAGCGAGCAAATTTTGGTGTCGGTAATTTCAAATTGTGTCACAGAGGACAGAATAGGGAATTCACGAATGGCCGATGTGATCATACGCTCGAACGCAGCGATAACGGTTTCGCTGCTGCTGCCGATTGAGGTTTCTTCTAGCAATGTGCGAATTTGTGGTCTGCGTGATGCGGTGATTGCGTCGCTGAGCGTTGGAACGGCGTGGCGCTGTGCAAGGTTGGCCTCGTGATAGCATTCAATATCAAACAGCTTATCGACCACATCCCACCAATATGGATCAGATGGCAAATGAATATTGTGACGTTGCAAGGCCTCGTCTACGGCGGGTTCAAGGCGCGGCAAATAAGGGCGTGCTTCGGCATCGGCCATGCGATCATTACGCCAGCGATACATTTCATCCACGACAAGGCCAGCCAGTTGCTGCATCCCGTCATAGGGCTGATCATAGCCCGCAGGCGTACATAGCAGCGTAATTAGCTCAATCAGGTAGCTTCGCTCGTCAATCAGTGGTGTGCGGCACCCAAGCTGCGTATCAAAGGGGTTAATGGCATATTGGTGCGCCATTTGCAGGCGGTAATAGGCAACCTCGTGCTGACGATGCAAAGGCAAGGCCTCGCGGATCATGGAAATTAATCCCGATGATGACGGGCCAATATCAATTACGGCAATATAAGGCAGGTTATTCAAACCTGGCGCCAAGCATGTACACAGGTTCAAAGTATTAAGCAAAACAGATTTACCTGCACCCGGCTGCGCGAAAATTAGATCAAACCATGTTGTGGTCAGATTCGTGCCTGTTTGATAAGGCCACATTTTTCCATCAGGCGTGCGGAAGACCAAAGCGCCGTTATCAAATGGGCTGGACGGGCGTTGCCATGGTAAGAGCTTCATGACTTCCATGAGTGGCGCCATACCAGGAACAGCAGACCCCGCGCAGTGAATGCCCATGGCCGAGCTCATCACGCAATCAAGTGGATCGCCTGAAAACTCGCTGACCTGTGTGTAGCCCCAGCTCTCGACCGATTGTAGTAGTACAGAAATTTGATCGAGGATTTTGTCTTTTTTGCTGATCGGGCACCATGTAGCAAACGATACGCGCAATTTTGTCACAGGCTCGCTTCGGGCCAATTTTTGCAAGCCTTCGAAAGAGAATTTAATCGGCTTGTTCGCGGCCTTGTTAGTCACACTAAGCAAGCTAGCCAGTGATGTTTTCATTTGCGCTGAATGGACGCCGCCGCCTTCAATCATGAAAGAAATACGAAACGGGATATCGGCGTCAACCAAACGGTTCATGAGGACGCTAAACGGCAGGCAATCCATTGGGCCTAAGACCATATCGCCGCCCGCCCAAAGGACATCACCAATTTTTACAACAGTCTTACTCAGCACGCGTGCATCGGCCGCAACAATTTGTGAGGCAAGATTTGGCCACAGAATATCGGACATATCAATGGCGCTCATCGGGGCGCGTACAGGAATGGGATCACCTGGTAAGCACGCACGCCATTTATCGTTACAGTGATCAGGAAAGAGGTTGTTGCGCACAGCCCGCAGTGCATCATGTACCTCTAACGTCTGATTACGCAGGCCAAGTTCTTCAAGCGTGGTCGCAATAGCAGTGACGTAACTGCGGTGGCGCGTGCGTAGTGGTGATAACGCTTGCTCAGGATACTGGGCGTCTGGTGCATTGACCCATTCTTGGGCTTTTTTCTGGGCTTCTTCGCCCGACTTTTTTACTTCTGCGGCGCTGAGCACGGCAGGGCGTGTCCATAAAACGAAATAACATTCTTCATGGGCAAGGAATTTGCTGAGATGGCCGATGCGCTCATTATAAACATCTTCCAGATCAAGCTCCATATTCTCAGAGCTCATGCGGCTTGGGCTGAAAAAGCCAGAAAGCTCACGCGTGATGCGTTCAGGGTCACGCACAAAATACACTTGCATCGCATGGCCTGGGCGGTCAAAGCGCGCCCCAACTTTCAAGGTCGCAGACTGAATAATGCGCTGATACTCTTCGGGGCCGATGATTTGGCGGCTGCCTTCTACCTTGATATAGGAAATCAAAGAGCCATCATTGGCAACAATCGTTGTTTCATTATCCGCGGTCGATAGCTCAATAAACGATGAAATCGACTGTCTGAAGGCCTTTTGAAACGGCGAAATCAATTTGTCTAAAAAGCTCATACAGTCCTGCGATTAGGCAATTAAAGGGATAGGTAATATCAACCAAATGATAGGATAAAAAATCCGCGTCCCAAAGTATAGGGGATTTAGCGGTTATCATCAATTATTGTCTTATGTTCTGGGTGATTTATGCGGCGCTCAGTGCTTCAGATGCAATGTCCTCGTAAATAGATACCCATTGTTGTGGCGCTTTGCCGCCAAAAGGCCCGTTTTTCGATCGCCAGTAGGCCAAAATTTGGGGGAATTGATTAAATTCAAGGTCAGCTTCTTTAATGATCCGGCGGTCGAGCGGGAAAAGGCGCAAGCCTGCTAGCTTCTTTTCGCGTTGAGCATAAGCTTTTGGAGGCAGGTAATCATTTAAAACCGTCGATAAGATAAAGGGATCGTCGGTGCTGATGCGCTGTACGGCTTCTTCGCGGCGCTCCATGATAAGGTCCAGGATTTTACGAACTGTATCCGCAACAGGGCCTTGTGAAATGCGCGCAATATAAATAGCGCGGCTTATATTATTGAGGTCGCGTTGCTCGATCTCGGGTAGCCACACCAAAACACCAGAACGCATTTTCGCAACCTCTGGCAAGTCAAAGCATTGCTGGCAAAAGATGCATGTGGTGAGTAAATTATCGGGCGATAAATTGTTAAGATTGAAATCTTTGAATAAAATCTGCTGATATTTCTCGGAATGAAAGCCGCAGCATTGGCATGTGTGATCATCACGCGTAAAGATTTCTTTTTTTAAATCATTTGGTACAGCCGTGCGCATTGTCGGGGCAGATTGCGACTGTCCTTTTTTTGTCTGTGCTGTATCAGAAGAAGAGGGCGCAGCCTTCTTCAGCATGCGCCCTGTTCCTAGTGTAATTGGATATAAGTCCATCTTAAATGCGATTAGCTGCCAAATGAGATAGCGTTAATATCTTGTTGTGTGATGTTTGTGCCTTCGTCCACGGCTGTAACCATCGCAGAGAAGATCGTTGGCAACGCCAACAAAGCACCACCAGTAGCCAAACGCACAGCACCGTCTTTCAATGGTGTTTGTTGTGGGTTTTCAACGTGATCTTTAATTTTCAATACGCCAAGCGTACCAAGAGTTACACCTGCCAAGTATGAAAGGGCAGAGATAAGCGAAGGAAGCTGTGCGATCGATTCCGTCAAAGTTTCCGCAATGGAGTTGGCGCTAGAGCCTGAGGCGCCACCACCACCGCCACCTGCGTGAGCAGTGTGGGATAGGCCCATTAGACCCATCGTCATAGATACACCCATTGTGTAATAGAATTTTTTAAGCTGTTTCATTGTTTTCTCCTCTACAAAATAAACATTGCTTTAAATTTATCAGATGGCTGCAAAAACACTCATAAAAATTTTGTAGCTCACCTGACGCTCCAAATTTAAACATCTCATATAATCCTAACATATTTTTACAAAAGAGTTTAAATTATTTTGATATATCGCCCGTAAACAATTGAAAAATGATGTTAAAAGCGATTGTCGTATCGTTATTCTTATCCTTTTTTGTTATGTCCCAAACATGATGTCGGCAACGCCAGGTGTGACGACTTCTGTTGGGGTGTCTCCGATAGCAGTAACCATCGCAGAAAAGATCGTGGGTAGCGCAAGTAATGCTCCACCTGCAGCAAAGCGAATAGCGCCTTCTTTTAAGGGGGTCTGTTGTGGGTTTTCGACATGGTCTTTGACCTTTAAAACGCCCAGTGTTCCAAGTGTTACGCCTGCCAAATAAGATAACGCGGAAATCAAGGAGGGTAACTGTGAAATTGAATCCGTCAGTGTTTCCGCAATTGTATTGGCGCTAGAGCCTGAGGCTCCGCCGCCGCCAGCGCGTGCGCTAGGCGACATGCTTAACATGCCTAATGTAAAGGACACGCCAACCTTATAGTAAAGGTTTGTGTAAATACTCATATTCTCCTCATATACTCTTGCTGCTCACACAAGATTTGTTTTTATTCTACTTTATCATGCCTCTTTTCCCAAGCATTTGTATGGTTGTTGTTGTCTCCTCTTCTAGCTAAAGACTAAACTTGTGCTGCCAGTGATACCTAATGTTGTCTGAACTAGGTTTAGGAATGGGCCGATATTGACGGCCAGAACGCCGCCGATAATATGCGTCATGCCCGCCATCATAGAGGATTGCTGATTGCCCTCGGCCACGCCGCGCAAGATAAAGACCCCGCGAACAAAGCTGATGAGTCCGATTATCATCATAAACTTGACTACGCCGCTAATGGTCGCTGCAAATTCGGCGTACTCGGCCGAGGTTAGGCCGACATTTTGATATGACATTGTTGCGGACGTTGCCGTTGTGTTCGTGCTAAAGAGCGTCATTGTCACCATGCGAACAAAGTCGTTAAATGAGATTAAAACGCCTGCTGTAATAAAAGTGACAATAGTGCCGATCCCTGCCGGTGCGCGCGGTCCGTCTTGCTCGCTTTTTAACAGGCGCGAGATACCCACCATAAGTAAGGCAACGCCAGCGGTGAAAGTGAAAAAGTTTAAGATAATATGCATGGGGCCTAAAACATCGGTGACGGCGCAATAAACTTGCTTGCCGAAGTTCTCTGCATTGGGGGCAGTGGCTAGTTGTGACGCGTCTGCGCTTCCTCCTGATTCGTTGCCTTGCAGCTCATCAATGGCATCTCCAATGGCATCTCCAATGGCATCGGTTGCGCTGTCAACCGCGTCACCAATTGCACCTGATATATCGCCAAGTAGATCGCTTGCCCAACCGTCCGAGTCTGTTGCACAATCGGTGGGGGCGCCGTTATAACTGGTGATAGTATTGCCTAAAAGATCGTCTAATTCAGATGCTGTGGGCGTTGTTGTTGTGCGGACAATATCAATCATCGCCTGTAGCGCAAGGAAGCAGCCGCCAGCCAAAAAGCGGTTCACAGCTTGTGAAATTGGTGTGCTGCGTGGGTCGGCCATATGATCGCGCAATTTGAGTAGCGCCCAAAAACCAAAGAAGAAGCCAAGTAGCTTGGCGACCCCAGACAAAAAGGCAGGAAATGAGGCTGTGCGGCGATAAAGATTGCACATCGCATCACCCAGAGAGGGGGCATCTTCTGCGCCCGTCATCATGTCAGCCACAGTGCCGCCAATGCCGCCAGTCATTCCGTCAATCATGCCGTTTACTGCGTCATCGGTGCACCCTCTTTTAGGATTATAAACCGATTCCATAAAGCTAAGACTGTCAGAAAATCCAGAAAATAAGCCAAGAATACTGCCTGAATCACCGTTGCCCACAATCGCGGAGGCCATCATTGTGTAAATCGTCGGAAGCGCAAAAAACGCACCGCCAATGAAAAAGCGTGCTAAAGCTTCTTTTAAAGGGTTTCGTTCAGGGTCCTCGATGTAATCCTTTAATTTGAGTACGGCCAAAAAGCCCATGTAAAGGCCAATCAAATAAGCAAAGGCTGTAAAGATGTGCGATAAGCCGCCAACAGAATCAAGAATCGTAGCGAGAACCGCGTTGACGTCACGCGTCAGGTTAATGTCGCCAAGGAAGCCACCTACTAAATCAAATTCGCCACCCATGAGCGCTGACATGAAATTTGTCGGCGAGAAGGCCTCATCATAGTCATATGAACTACTGGTTCCGCCAGAAAAGGCTTTCATCATAGCAGAATAGATTGTTGGCAGTGCAAGCAGTGCGCCGCCACCAAGGAAGTGACCTGTAGCAGCGCCAATCTTGACTTGCGCAGGGTTTTCTACGTGCTGGCGCAGTTTATCAACGCCGACGGCGCCAAAGTAAACGCCAGTTAGGTATGCGATTGCGCTAATAAACCATGGCAGCTGACTAACATTGTTAACGATGTTTTCGGCAACATCAGTGACATCCTCGGCAAAGCTGGTTTCAATGCTAAGAAAGAAGACGAAGAATGTAAAAAGAAGTCCAAAGAGCGCCGCACTATATGAAGAAATAGAGTGACTGTTATTTAACTTTTGCGCCTGTTCTGTTTTATTAAACATATTTATCTCAAATTTTATACAAATTGCTCACACACGGATTGTTCTTCTCCGTACCTTAAAGTCTAAGTATAAATGATTAAGATAACATTAAAAAGGCGTTATGCCTTTGAAACGAAACGAGTTTTTATGGAAAGGCTTATTTAAGCTGTTCTTCCAGCCATTTGATCGAGTAGTCGCCAGACAAGAAATCGCCTTGCTGTAAGATCCATTCATGCAATGGCAATGTCGTTTTAACGCCATCTATGACTGTTTCGCTGATTGCGCGGCGTAGACGGCGGATACATTCATCACGTGTTTTCCCGTGAATGATCAGCTTGCCAATCATAGAATCGTAAAATGGTGGAATGCTATAGCCACTGTAGATCGCAGAGTCAAAGCGCACGCCATAACCGCCAGGTGCGTGGAATTGCGCAATCATACCGGGTGATGGGCGGAAATCATGCTCTGGGTCTTCTGCGTTAATGCGCAGTTCAATCGCGTGACCGTTTAATACGACGTCTTCTTGGCGAAGGCTTAATTTTTCGCCGCTTGCAACGCGGATTTGCTCGGCAATCAGGTCAACGCCTGTAATCATCTCGGTCACAGGGTGTTCAACTTGAATACGTGTATTCATCTCCATGAAGTAAAAGCCGCCATTTTCATAGAGGAATTCAATTGTCCCTGCGCCTTCAAAACCCATTTTCTGGATTGTGTTGGCGGCTAGCATGCCAATTTCATTGCGGGCTTCTTCACTTAGGACAGGTGAGGGCGCTTCTTCGACCAACTTCTGGTGGCGTCGCTGGATCGAGCAATCACGCTCGCCAAGGTGAATGGCATTACCGTGTGAATCGCCAAAGATTTGGATTTCGATGTGGCGCGGGTTGGCCAAGAATTTTTCAATATAAACTGTGTCGTCACCAAAGTTTGCCTTGGCCTCTGTGCGGGCGCGCGTAAACAGCTCGGGCAGTTCGTCAAAAGAATTAACAACCTGCATCCCTTTACCGCCACCGCCGCTTGCGGCTTTGATGATCACGGGCAGACCGCTTTCTTTGGCGATCTTCATGGCTTCGTCAACATTATCAACGCCGCCCTTTGAACCGGGAACAACGGGAAGGCCAAGCGCCTGAACCGTTTTCTTGGCCATAACCTTATCACCCATCTTTTCGATATGCTCGGCAGACGGGCCAATGAATTTAAAGCCATGCTCTTCCACCATGCGGGCAAATTCGGCATTTTCAGACAAAAAGCCATAACCCGGGTGAATAGCGTCCGCATTCACTAGCGCCGCCGCGCTGAGGATGGATGGAATATTGAGGTAACTATCCTTACTGGATGGCGGGCCAATACACACAGATTCATCAGCCAATCGAACAGCCATCGAATTTGTATCAGCGGTCGAGTGCACGGCAACGCTTTGGATGCCAAGCTCTTTACACGCGCGCACAATGCGCAGGGCAATTTCACCACGGTTTGCAATAAGGACTTTTTTAATCATCAGAAATTCTACTCAACCACCACAAGAACATCACCAAATTCAACAGGCTGTGCATCGCCAACCAAAATCTGCGTCACTGTGCCAGCTTTTTCAGCTTTGATCGGGTTCATAACTTTCATCGCCTCGATAATGAGCAATGTATCGCCTGCTTTCACTGCATCACCTTTTTGAACGAAAGGCGCCGAGTTAGGGTCGGGCTTTAGGTAGGCTGTACCAACCATTGGTGATGTGACTGCGCCAGCGCTGTTCGCTGCGGGGGCTTCGATCGCGCCTGTGTTGGCAACCTGAGGAATTGCAGGATCACTTGCCATCGCCACAGGAGCCGCTGCACCAGCAACAACAGTGCCGCCCTTGCATACGCGGACAGCTTGATCACCGTCAGCAACTTCAATTTCAGTTAAGCCTGTGTCTTCTAAGAGGTTCGCAAGCTTCTTAATAGCGTCATAATCAATTTTCATGGCAGCCTTTTTAAATATGTTCTTCTTATTATAGGGTCGCGTTATATCGCTTTGCCGTCAAAGCTAGCAAATTGGATAAAGCAGACAAAGCAAAAAGTCAAAGCCCTTTTCACTGCGTGTGGATCAAATTGGATATGTGCTCGAGTGATTTGGCATACCCATTTGCGCCTAACCCTTTGTAAACCGCGGCCGCGACAGGGGTAATAAAGGATGTGTGCCGAAAGTCTTCGCGTGTTTCCGGATCAGAGATATGAACCTCAATAATCGGAATATTGAGCAATTTAAGCGCATCGTGAATCGCAATAGAGGTATGCGTGTATGCCGCCGCATTAATAATAAGGCCTGCATAAGGGCCAGGTGTTTGCGCAGCTTGCTGAATCCATGTGACTAATTCGCCCTCATGGTTGGACTGACGAAAATGTACGCGCACCCCAAGGTCAGATGCCTTATCCTCACACAGTTTTTGAATATCTTCCAGGGTCTCGTGGCCATAGATTTCAGGCTCGCGCTGACCGAGCATATTCAAATTAGGCCCATTGAGGATAAGGATTGTTTGCATGACTTACTCAGGTTTAGTGCCGGGTTTTACAACGCGGACAGAGGTCTCAATCACGCTACCGTCTTTGAAGTGCAGGCTCAGTGGAAAGTCTTGATCTAACGTAAGCGGCGCGTTCAAATCAATCAGCATCAGATGATAGCCTGATGGCGTAAGGGCAACGTGGCTCTGCGCTGGAACCGGCAGGGAATCAAGTTTGCGCATTTCCATTTTGCCGCCATCCATTGACATGCTGTGGATTTCGATGTGCCCGGCAACATCGCCGCTGACGCTGTCCAAGATATGTTCCTGCGTATCGGCGTTATTAATCGTGAGGAACGCCGCGCCATTGCGTTGTTGCGGCGCAGTTTGAAAGGCGTAAGCTTGCCCGTCAACGGTCACATGTGTATCCGCCGACCAAGCCAAAGATGATGCCCCGATGACCATTATCGCAGCTACGCCGAAAGTTGTAAGAGCTTTCATCGTGTTAAGTCCTTTTGTTTATTTGGCTGCGCGCGCTTCTTTAATGGCTTTAATAAGGCCGTCATGCCCAATATAACCGCCAAAGAATTGATCGTTTACGATAAAGGCTGGCGTGCCGCTAATGCCGATCTTCTTCGCGATTTCAAGGCTTTCAGTTAGCATCTTTTGGACGTCATCAGACATGATGTCTTTTTTCATCTTATTTGCATCCAAACCAACATCATTGGCAAGCTTGGTGAGCGTTGCTTCGTTTTTCGCGCCGCGATGCTGCATCAAGGCCTTGTGGAAGTCGAAATACTTATCTTGCTTGTGTGCGGCAAGTGCCCAAAGCGCCGCAGTGCGTGAATCAGCGCTGAGGATCGGAAGCTCGTGGAAGACAATGCGTACATTTTTGTCTTCTTCTGACAGTTTAATCAAATCAGGCAAAGCGCGCTTACAGTAACCGCAGTTATAGTCAAAGAATTCAACAATCGTCACGTCACCCTTTGGGTTGCCGATTGATGGCAAATCTTTACCCGCCAAAAGCTTCTTATTGTTTTTAATCAAATCAGCAGCTTCTTGCTTTTTGCGCGTTGCTTCGTCTGCGCGGTGTTTTTCAAGTGCATTAATAATCACTGTTGGGTTTTCCATGATATAGGCATGGATCGCTTTGTTCAGTTCTTTTGTCTCAGCTTCGCTAAAGGCCTCAGCCTGCATTGGCGTGCTTAGCGCAGCAAGTGAAACGGCAGCAAGTGTAAAAAATTTCTTTGAAAAATGCATGGTGATAAGATGTCCTCGTTAAAATGTGCACGCGGATTATAACGCGTCTTCAATAAAAGATATAGACCCCTCTTCGCGTTTGGACAGGGAAAGGTTACAAACGGGCGCGTTAAATCAGGCTGTACCACACGCCGCGACCCGCGCCATGACGAATAACCAGCCCAGCATCAACCAGTTCCCCCATGCGCAGTTTAATCGTAGAGCGCCGCCCTTTTGTTTCATCAATCAAAAACTTCATCGTTGCGCGTTTGTGCTTTTGTAACACATCAATCAACGCAATCGATAGCGCGGGCATATCCGCAACCGCCTTGGTTTGAATGCCGCTGTTGATTTGCAGGGCAAGCAGATCATAATGCTGCGCAAGGATCGAGAAAAAGCACGCCAGCCATGGTTGCCAGTCGGGTTTGCCTTCTTCGATCGAGGCCTGATGCGCGGCCAACGTATCAAAGAATTGCTGGGCGTGGTCGTCAAAGGCATCATCCAGCGAAGCAAACGCGGCGTAACGATATCCTGCCTTTAACATCAGCAGCACAATTAAAAAGCGCGCAAGCTTCAAATTGCCGTTTTGAAAAGGTGAAATTTGCAAGAAAATAGCCGTAAACACTGCAATAATCAAAAGCGGATGATAGGCCTCATCCAGCAGCGCTTCATTTGTCCAGCCAAGTAATTTCGTGATGAGCGCAGGCACATCCTCCGGCGCAGCTGTTTCTAATGTGCCGATATGCTGGCCGTTATGGGTGATGTCCAAATTTGTTTCAGCGTTCTTGAGCGCGCCGCTATCCTCGCCTGGGCAAAATGTCTTATGCAGCGCCAGTAAAATATCCAGCGTCAATTCACGATTTTTCAGGGGCTCCATCAAAGATTTAAGCTGTGCGCCGTGGGCGGCCACATCGCCCAGCAAATTCAGGCCCGTTGTATGATCGTCCAGCCCATTCCACAGGCCATTAAACGTCTCAATCTGTCCGATTGTACGCAGTAACGAAGGCTTAATGTGCAAGGATTGCAAACCGATCATGGGATCAATTAAACCACATTGGCCAATCTTAGCCAAGCGCGATTATCACCAAAGATGACCTTGAAAAAGAGTGCCTTAAACAGGGCGGCTTTACATGCGCTCGGGCACGTCGATGCCCAGCAAGTTCAAGATAACTTCTAATTGGCGGGCAGTCAGGGCGCAAAGCTGCAAGCGGCTGGCGCGGAGCAGTTCATCCGTTTCCGATAGAATATGACACTTGCTGTAAAAACTACTGAAGGCTTGGGCAAGTTTATACGCGTAGTCGCACAAAACATGCGGCGTGTAATTTTGCATCGCCAAGGCAAAGTGATCAGGAAATTCCGCCAGCATCAGTGCCAGCGCCGCATCATCATCTTGTAACGTCACGGTTTCAGAAGGGCTTAGGCCTTGTGCCTGCGCCTTACGCAGTAATGAAGTGATACGCACAACCTGATACAGCAAATAGGGGCCCGTTTTGCCCTCAAACGCTGTCATGCGGTCAAGGTCAAAGACGTAATCGGAACTGCGATTGTTATGGAGATCGGCAAATTTAAGGGCGGCGATGCCAACCTTACGCGCGATATCGCTGCGCTCTTCGGCGCTGAAATCACTGGCGATGTCCGCTTCGTTCAGGCGCGCAGTGGCTTTATCAACGGCCATGGCAATCAAATCTTCCAGTTTCATAACCCCGCCAGCGCGCGTTTTAAATGGTTTGCCGTCGGTGCCATTCATTGTACCAAAGCCAGCGTGGAACAGGGTTGTGTCGGGCGTGACAATCCCGCCTTTGCGCGCGGCGCGAAAGACTTGTTCAAAATGCAGGGATTGGCGCTGATCAACCACATAAATAATTTGCGCTGGGCTATAATCGCGCATGCGATCAACAATGGTCGCCAAGTCGGTTGTGCCATACATCACCGCACCGTCACTTTTGTATAAAATTAGCGGCGGCATTTCTTTTTTATCATCGTCCTGATCAACGCTGACAACCAAGGCACCGTCACTGGTTTCGGCAAGGCCTTGTTCTTTGAGGGCATCGACCATTGGCACGATCGTGTCATGCGCATCACTTTCGCCCAGCCACAGATCAAAATGCACATTCAGCGCATCAAAATTGCCTTTCATACCGGCAATCGATACATCAACAAAATGACGCCATAATGCGCGGTATCCACGGTGACCGTCCTGCAGTTTTGCCGTGATGTCACGCGCAAGCTTCAGGCGATCAGCATCTTCTTTACATGCGCCAGAGGCACGCGGATAAATCTCGGCCAGATCATCCATCGATACGGGCGATTCAGCGGGATACTCCCCCGTGAAGGTGTCATCAAAATAAACCCAATCAGGGTGCATTAGTTGCAATTCCGATAAAACCTGCCCCATTGGCAGGCCCCAGTCACCCATATGCACATCGCCATAGGCATTGTAACCTGCAAAATCAAAAATGCGGCGCAGGCAATCCCCGATGATAGAACTGCGTAAATGCCCAACATGCATCGCCTTGGCAACGTTTGGGCCGCCATAATCCAGTACAATTGTTTGTGGCGCACTTAAGCGCGCTGCGCCGCAATGCGCATCACGGCCATAGGCTTGTATATGCTGCGCTAGATAGTCATGCGTCACATTTAAATTAATAAAGCCAGGGCCCGCCACTTCAACTTTGGCAAAAATGGGGTTGTCCTGCAGGCGCGCGGCGATATCCTCGGCGATGGCGCGTGGTGGCTTTTTGGCAACCTTGGCGGCGGCCATCGCGCCATTACATTGGAACTGCGCAAGGTCAGGGCGATCTGATACGCGCACGACGCCCAGTTCTGCGGGAAGGTCAAGGGCGGCAAAAGCCTGCCCCATAAGATCTGATAAAATATATGCGATGCTGCTCATGGCTGAATTTATAGGGCGCGCCATGTAAAAAGTAAAGTCACCTCAACGACATATCATGGCCATGGCATAATTGACTTAATTGTATCTTAACATTTAATACGTTAGTATATATGGGATGATAGACGCGTAAATTGTTCAAAAGGGAGAGACTTAAGTGTTTAAAGGGAAAGTTGCATTGTTATTGGGGGCGCTGTGTATGATCGCCGCAGGAAGTACATCCTCATGGGCGCAAAGCGCATCGGCATCAGCCTCCGGCGATAGTACGAGCACTAGCACCAGCACAAGTGGCGGCGGATACTCAGGGACAATTCCTAGAACAGATGTTGCCAAATATGCGAAATCAGGCGCAACAAAAGATATTTCGAATGATATAACCGTTAATGACATTAACATTTGTAATGAAGAGGGCGTAACGTGTAAAAATTTTCAGGCTGACACACTTGAAGCAGAAATTCGGTGTGATGGGAGCAGTGCATCATTGTCAACAGGGGGCTGGGAAAAGAAGCCAAGCAGCAAAAAATGCTTAAACACAATTTCAATTTGCTATAATGAGGGCCTGCCTTCAGAAAAATGCTACGATTTCAATAAAAGCGACAGCGATCGTCCCAATATCATTGCAGAATTCACGCCTTATGCGCATAGCGGCACAAGATTTTCTAAGTGTTTAAGCTCCTCAGAGGCAGGGACTGATAAAACTGCCGATACGTATTACAAAGAATATTGTTTGTGGGGCACGGAAGCCGCAGGCCACGGTGAAGGCGGTACATGGGCTTCTGAAAATTACCTTGAAAAAAGAACGTTTGGCTCCATAAATGGTAACGGATCGTCAGCCGGGATTACTGGTGATACTGGTGATGATATGCTTAAAATCTCTGACGGGGCAGAAGGGTTTATTGAATATGTGGATGCAGGTGTCGACGATGCAGTTGGCTTAAAGTGGGTATCACGTAATGGCGGTGCAACAGCACAAGACATGATGGTGCCAATGGGGCCGCGTGGCACATTCAAAGATTATCGTGACTTTTTAAATAACCCGCCGCCAGGCGCTTCAGTTGATGATGCATGTTATGCGGTCAAAGCCAATTTGACGTGCGCAGATATGGAAGCACAAATTCCAGCAACATGCGGAAGTTTTGCTTTGCAAAACTTTCTATTCAGACCAACCGGCAATGTAGATGATCCTGGTCTATGCGCAGTAGGAACTGCATCAGGCACTACTTTGGATAGTAGCGGCGGCCTCAGTTATTCTTGGACATGCACAAAGTCATAGAGAAGGTCATAGGCAAGGGATAACTTATTATGAAGATACTTACTTTTTTATTCGGTGTGTTGATGGTCTTTTCATTACCATCTTTGGCGCAGGCGCAATCAGCCAGTCAATGCACAACCAGCGAACTGGATTTAGTGTGTGATGAAAACGAGGTTCTAAAAGGCATTCGCGCTGATGGGACCAAGATTTGTGTGGCGCATAAATCAAATCGTATGAGCTGTAAATTCTGCGGAGAAGTGCGCGGAAGCTGTAAGAAAGAAGAGTGCGCAAGTAAAAATAAATGGGGGACATGCACGAGTTATAAATGCGTCGAATACAATTATTCCCAAGAGTGTGCAAAGTCATTTATTTTGGGGCAGCAAGAGGTTGTAAACCTTAACTATGCTCGCATTAACAGTGATGATACGCCATTTTCGCGTTTCTTTTGTCACGATATTGATGATTAAAACACAATGAGAGGTATTTTTATGAACGCACGATATAATTTGATAGTAATCGCACTGGCGCTCGTGATGTTCGTCGCTGCGCCCGCAGCCTTCGCACAATCGACCAGTCAATGTACAACCAGTGAACTGGATTTGGTGTGTGATGATAACAAGGTCCTAAAAGGCATTCG